>Ga0081455_10000982_pt1 | contig 36310 bp, 31 predicted proteins | sample TabmetS3T2R1_FD_70207 | JGI IMG/M metagenome (GOLD analysis project Ga0081455, IMG submission 70207) | Tabebuia heterophylla rhizosphere microbial communities from the University of Puerto Rico - S3T2R1 | ecosystem: Host-associated > Plants > Roots > Rhizosphere ...
CGAGGCTCTTGTCGCAAATGAGCGCCTGCGACAGCTTGGCGACGCCTTGGATGACGTTTACGAGGTCGAAGACCACGCGGCGCTCCGCTCCCATCACTAGATCGAGGTTGCGCAGCCCGACGTCGAAATCGACCACCGCAACCTTCTGCCCGGCTTGCGCCAGCGCAGCGCCGAGCGCGGCGGTCGACGTCGTCTTGCCGACGCCGCCCTTGCCGGACGTGACCACGAGGACTTTGGCCATACTTGCTGTCTCCCCCATCGTTCAATCCAATGCTGCTATCGCAAGGACGCGGTTTTCGAGCCAGCACTGCGTGGGCCGGCTGCGGAGGCTTGCGTCCATTTCCTCGGCCGTCCGGTAATAACCATCGATCGAGACCAGCTCGGCCTCGTTCTTGCTGCAAAAGATGCGTGCTCGCGCGTTGCCCATAGACCCGGCCAGGGCCCGGCCGCGCAGTGCGCCGTAGATGTGGATCGATCCGCCGGCAACAACTTCGGCTCCCGAAGCCACCGATCCGAGCACGGTGATATCGCCGTTCGGGAAAATCACCGATTGGCCCGAGCGGATCGGGGTTTCGATCAAGAGCGAGCTTGGCTCCTGGCGTCGGGACTGCCGCGCGGCGCCTTTGCCGAGGGGCGGCGGCGCGAGCGCCTCACTGGCGCTCGGGCGCCCTCGCTTGAGTACGGGCGGCAGCGAGGAGCCGAGCTGGTCCGGCTCGGGGCCCTCAAGAGCCATGACCCGAATGCCGCGCTCGGCTAATTCCTTGATCAGTTCGCCGATCTGCGATTCATTGAGTTCAACTGCGGCGAGGTCGAGAATGATCGGTCGGCCGACGAAAAATGCGGGCGAGGTCCCGCTGCGCTTGTCCAGCGCCGTCAGCCACTCGGTGATCGGGGCAGTCGGGGTGAGCACGAACGCCATGATCGAGCGGCCATGCAGTCGCATCGCTCCTTGCGGTCGAACGGCAATCGCGTTGGTCACCACGGTCCTCGAGGATTTGCCGGTGGGCTAATCCGATTAGCGCGCTCCGTGGTTAATTAAGGTTTAACAGAGGCGTATTTATCGGCACTGCAGAGGATGCACTTCCCGCAGGCTCGCCTCGTTCGGAATTTGCGAGATAGTCGCTGACGGATGAATGCGGCGCGTTCGATGACTTAGAACAGGCGCCAGAACGCGAGCACCATGGCCGCATAGAGGGCGATCACCAGCGCGGTTCCGGCGACGTCGATCCGCCAGACCTTTGCGCCCACGGGCTGCAGCCACCACGCGAACCGCTCGCTGGTCCACGGCACCAGATAATTCAGCAGCAGGACGCTCACGATGTTGCCGATGAAGAGTGCGACCGCAAAGGGGAGGGCAGCGCGGCCGGTCAGCAGCGGCGTTTGCACGAAAACGCCGAACAAGAAGACAACGGGGTAGAGCATCAGCAGAACCAGCATGTTCTGCTTCCAGACGGCGGGCGGTGGCGCTCCGGCAGCCGACACCGGGAACCATTGGTCGAAGCCGGTGCGGGCGATCCGAGCGTGGAATTCCTCGGTGAATGGCGTTGCCTCCTGCAACAGTTTCTGGCGTACCGGCGAATTGAGCCACGCTTGAAGGTTTGCTTCCGTGTCGAAGCGCAGAATGGCAAGCCAATGGCCCTGCACGCCGGGGATGGGCGGCTCGAAGCGATAACCTTGAAAACCCGGCGCCTTCGATTGCGCAGCCGCGATCCGTTGCTCCCACTCTCGATAGGCGCGTTCCTGGCCAGGCTTGATGCGGGTCGAAATCACTGCCGAGACGGGCGACGGCAGCACGCCACTTCCGCCGTCATGGACGACGTTGATGTCGTCGGCGCCAACCAGCATGGGCGCCGCGGCGGCGACCCGCTTGAGCCGCTGCTCGGAGTTGAGCCAAGCCACTGCTGCCTCGGCGCTGGCGAAGCGCTGGAGAATGACCCAGTCGACTTGGGCCGGAGGGCTCGGCGGCATCACGGTCTGCTTGATGAACCCGGGAAAAGTGGCGACGATGGCGCTGGTCTCTTCTTGCCAGCGGGCGAAGGCATCGGCGCTCTCGGGCCGCACCCGGGTCTGCGTGACGATGGTGACGCCACCTTTTGCGGGCGCTTGTCCGGAGATTGCGCCTTCCACGCCGTTCATAGCTGACGGGAGAGCTTGCTGAAAATGCGGTCCGGCATGAACAGCAGATGTGCAAAGCACACGCCTGCGGCATCGGCGAGAGCGTTCGCGACGGCGGGAGCGACGGGATTGATCGCGCACTCGCCTTGCGACTTTGCGCCGAGCGGGCCAATTTTGTCGTCAGTGTCGGCGAAGGACACTTCGGTCAGCGGCACGTGTGTTGACCACGCGGAATGGGCGGCCGTCTCAATCATTTAGTTCGGACACACTGCGCCGGTTTTTACCCACGCTTCAACGAGTGCGCCTGCTTGCTTCTGCGTACCAGGCGCGGGCTGGCGACCAACCCCCGGCGTCCAGGCCCAACCAACCAGAGTGTCGGTACCGATGTGATCGATGAGTTGTTCCAATGACCGGCCGCCATTACGCGCGGGGTCCTTGATCTGTGCGCAGATCTCAGCGAGCGTTTTGCCTTCCCATGCCATCTCGCGCGGTGCGAGATGCCACTCCGGGTGTCCCGGCACGCGCCCAGGATCGAAGTTGGCCTGCTGGTGGCAGTTGGAACAACGCATGGCCGGCAGGCCATGGCCGTCCGCGCCGCGTGCGACCGGCGGCTGATGCGGACGGCCCTGTTCGCCCTGGCGCGGGTGGTCGCCGGCTGGGTGGCAGTTCACACAGCGCGGATGCGTCAAGACTTTGCCGAGTTCGGTGAATATCGCCGCTGATCGCGCCGCTGGGTCGGCGATCGAGGCGAAGCTCTCGGGTGTTGCGAGACTGTCCGATTGCTCGGAAACAGCGTCCGTAGTCGGCGCGCCGGTCAGCAGGGCCACGAGCGCAACGAGCACCTTGATCGGCATCTGCCTATTCATCGTCACTGCCCTCTCACCCGTCACAACGTCGCCAGCATCGCGGGCGGCGGTCGATCATCACGATGGTCACGATCGAGCTTCGCTAGGCCCGCGAGAGATAGCGTCCTGGATCGGCTAAAATCACGTCGCGCACGGCCTCGTGATATTTGATGTAGCCGGTGCAACGGCACAGATGACCGTCGAGCGCCTCGGCGATTGTTTTCTCGAGGTCGGCACGTGCCACCGGCTTCTTCGCTAATCGTTCCAGTAGAACTTGCCCCTCGTTCAGAAAGCCGGGAGTGCAATAGCCACACTGGAACGCAAAATGCTCGACGAAAGCCTTTTGCAGAACGGACAGCTCGCCATTCTTCGCGTGGCCTTCCACCGTGCGGATCGACTTGCCGTTGAAGCTCGCCGCCGGGACGATACAGGTGGGAGTGGTGTGGCTGGTACCGTCGGGATCATCGACGATGACCGCGCAACTCAGGCACTGCGCGGCGCCGCAGCCGAACTTGGTGCCCGTCATCCCGAGATACTCGCGCAGGAAATCATTCATCGTTAAATCGTCGCGCACGTCCCGCGGGCCGTAGGCGCGTCCATTGATGGTGACGGACAGCATCGTCACTTGAGTACTCCCTTGATCATGGCTTGGGTCACCGGCAGGGATTGAAAGCGGTGACCGGTGGCATCGTAAATCGCGTTGAGCAGCGCAGCGACCACGGGGACCATTACGACTTCCGCCATGCCTTTGGGCCGTTCGTTCTCATCCACTGGCGGCAGGATCTCAATCTCAAGATCGCGCAGCGGCAGGTCAGACCCGCGTGCGACGAGGTATTGCCCGAGGTTCCATGTCCCGTTGCCGGGTCCGTCCTCGTAAAGCGGCAGCGTCTCGAGCAACGTATAGCCAACGCTCATTGCGAAGCCGCCCTGCGCCTGTCCGATCACGAGCTGCGGGACCAGCGCCTGGCCGCATTCCAGCACGCTATATGCTTTTGCGATCCGCAACGCGCCGGTCGCGCGATCGATCTCGATGCGCATCACGTGCCCACACGCCGACGTGTAGCTCTGTCCGATCCGGTTGAAGTCGGTCGGCGGAAACTTCACGTTGGAACGATCGATGCGAACGTATTTGCCCGCGCCCCGACGCACGGCCAGCGCGTCGATGTCCGCCGTCCACGCCTGGCCGGCCACCGCGAAGGTCGCTTGTGACCATGCCCACCGATTGAAGCAATGCGCCATCACCCCGGTCACTACATTGCGCGCATGCGCCTTTGCGGCAATCGCAGGCAAGGCGAGTGGCGCCAACCCGGGCATGACCAGTTGGCCGTCTTTCCACCGTGCCGTCTTCCAATCGCTGGCTTTTGGATCTTTCGGCGCGATACCCCACAATTCGAGCGCCGCCGGCCATAGACCGAAGCGGAAGATCACACGCGCCGCCTCGGCCGCCGCGTGTGTGCCGACATGGGCACCGATCGAGGCAGTGCTGGCTGTACTGATTGCAGGCACCCAGCGCGGATTGCGCGCTGCCGTGTCCTGCGTCTTCTGACTAATGGTGTAGGAGTCACCGGAGGTCACGAGCCCCAGTGGGCCGAATGTGTCGACTTGCGCGAGCGCGATTTCGTCAGCAACGCTACCAAGGTGCGCTGCGACCCGATTGGCTACCGCTGTTCCAATGCCGGTGCCCATCTCGACGTAGTCACAATGGATGGTGATCCGGCCGTCGGGAGCAATTTCGACCGATGCCAACGTAGCGTCGCCTCCGCTGCCGTAGTCCTTGGTCGCGCAAGCGACGCCCGTACCGACGAGGATTCCCGCCTGCCGTCCGCGCGCCTTCTGCTCGGCGCGTTCCTTCCAGATCGGATGCTGCTCCAGCTTATCCAGGATCTCCGGGGTGCGGATCGAAACGATGTAGGGGTTCCCCGCCATGGTGCGGCCACCGGCCGCGAGCGCATTGCGGCGCCGGAACTCGATCGGATCGAGCGGCAGTGCCGTGCAGATCTCATCAACCAGCACTTCTAGCGGGGTCATCGTCTGCAACGTTCCGTAGCCGCGCATCGAGCCCGCGGTCACGCCGCGCGAGTGGAACGCATAAGTCGTCACATCGGAGTTCGGGACGTAGTAGATGCCAAGCGCGGCGTTGGCGCCGACGCTCGCCACAGTGGCGGAGTAATTGGCGAGCCCCCCACCATCCAACGCATGGTCGGCGGCGAATCCGATCATCTTGCCGGTGGTCCGATCGACGCCGATGCGTGTGCGCATCTTGAAGGCGTGCCGCTTGATTCCCGATTGAAACTGCTCGAAGCGGTTGTTGGCGAGCCGCACCGGACGGTTGGGGAAGAACACCGCCGCCAGCGCGACATAAAGTGGGAACGGCGTGTGATCGCGTCCGCCGAAACCGCCGCCACAATAGGCAAAATGGCTGTTGATGCGCGCGGGCTTTAAGGGCGCCTTGGCGTTGCCGAGCAGATAGGCGACCGATTCCGCGGCCTCATAAGGCGATTGCACGCCAACCACAAGTTCGAGGTTCTTGCGGCGAGCGTCATACCAGGCAAGACCGCTTTCCGGCTCGAGAAACATCGGGTCGACGGACTGCGTCTCGAATTCGCGCTCGAGCACCAAGAGTGCCGGATTGTTGGCTGCGAGTTCCGCGCGGATCTTTTCCCCATAGGTCGCGGCTTCCGCATAGGCCTGTCCGGGAGGCGCGCCCAGACCGGGTGTCCCGAGCTCTCGAAGAACCCCGGACTAACCCAGCCGTTCTTGACCGGAGAGTAGACATCGGGCGCGTCCGGAGTCGGGCCGCCCACGCGCGTGAAACGAAACTGGGCGTAGTTGGGCATTTTGACCGGGCCGGTCTCCACACCGAATTTCACGACAGCTGCGTCGCGCAGCGCGAGACGCGCCTGATCGAAGGTGTCGAAATCCTCAAAGATCAACAGCGCCACCGGCTGACCCAGATAAAGCGGCGTCTTGCCAACCGGGCAAAGCAGGTCACCAGCATAGAATTCGGGGACGCGCATCCCTGCTCGCGCAAGGTCGGCGGCGGTCACCACCACGGAAGGCTTCAACGCACCGCTCAGGCGCGAAAGGTCGAGCCCGGTGTAAACGTGTGTTGCGTCCTGCGCCCGGATGAGCAAGGCGTGCGAAGTGGCTGACGGCCAACCCGGAAGATCGGCCCCGCGAAAATCGGCCGCGTAGAGCTTGGCTCCGGTTACCTTGGCGACGCCATCGATGCGCCCCATGCCCGTTGCAGCGGGGTTCCAGGCTTGTCTTCCGGGGAGCGTCTCGCGCGCCGCGAAATCCGGTTCCTGAGCTGGCGCCAAACGCGAGAGGCTAAGGGTGACGCCACTCGCCGTCATCCATTGCACGAACTCGCGTCGTGATGGCTGCATGCTTAATCCCTCTTGGTGGTGTCATCGGCGAGACTCGGTCCTAAATGGCCAGCACGCCCGGTTGCCTCGACAACGCTCCTCAATGCTCGTCAACGCTCGGCTCTCGCTCCGGTGCGCAATTCCGGTTCATGGAAGATCGGCCAGCGATGTGGGCCCGGGCCCCGGCGTGATCAGGGTCGGCCATTGTTTCGAGCCGAACGGCACGGCTGGCGGAAGAAACGGCTTCATGCCGCGCTTCTCGGCTTCGGCGATGACCGCCGCGCGCGCGTCGCCGCCCATCAGCTCGTAATCCATCAAGTAATAATTGCCGAAGAACAGGGCGCCCACCGACCGATCGGCGATGATGCGAGTAAGCGACGTGAGCATGTCCTCCGGCGTCGTCGTGAACGAGATCGTCTCGATCAGCATGAGCCGTTCGTTGATCGCCTCCGGCCCGAAATATTGTGCGAGCACGCTGAACAAGATGTTGTTTTGCCGCGCCACATAGATGGTGTTGCTGGCGGCGTAGGTCTTGTCCCAATCGTCGCCGAGCATCGTCTTCCATTCGCCGATTACGTTCATCCAGTGGCCGACTTGGGTCTGCGCCGCCCAGGCAATGTTCCGCTTGAGCAAGGGGCCCTGCTTTTTCGCGAATTCTTGCAGCGCCGCGAGCGAGATCGAGCCTTTCGCCAGGCAGTCGTCCATGAACGCGAGGTTGTTCTCGAGGACGAGCCGACTGTTGTTTCGCCAATCGGCCGGCATCGGAGTGGCGTCGAGGCCGTCGAGCGCGGACTTCATGCGGGCGCGATAAGCGGCCATCGAACTGCGCCAGGACTGGTTGGCGGCATTGTCGAGATAAGGAGTCACGATCTCGGTCAGCGCCATTGTACTGTGGCCGACCGATTTGAGCAGTTGATAAACGATGGGCACTGAGGGGGCCTCGAGCGGAGCCATGCCCGGCCGATGGAGGATGAACCGGCCGCCCGCGCCGGAGAATAGCCCCAGGATGATCGGATGCTTGTTCAGAATGTTCGCTTGAAAGACCCTGGCCGCATCATCGTAGAGTTCGAACATCATGGTATTGAGCGCCAGCACATTCTTCGTCGCCGTGTCGGCGGCGCTAGAGAGCGGGCGGCCCTCAATCGGTGCCAGGTACGAGGGCAGGGCCTGAGCGTTTGCCGCGGTGCCCAGGCCCAGCAGCATGATCGACGTGATCGCTGCATAGGCGCAGCGTGTCAGGAACGACTCAGTTTGCATGATGACCCTCTTAAGCGTGCCGTTAGGTCTGCCCGCCGATACGCAACCGCGTCGGGGGAGAGCAACCAGCTTTTTTGTCGCAGGCAGACTAGGCGCAGGTAGTTGCCGGCCGCTTGGTTGACGGCTGACGACTAGCAAGGCGCGCGGGACGGCGCAACCGTGGCTTTAGGAACTCAGAGCTTGACGCGCAGGACATGCGCCAGCTCGCCGACGATGCCACGGCGGAACAGCAGCACGCAAATGACGAAGATGACGCCTTGTACGACGAAGACCCATTGGCCGATCGTGGTCAGGTAATTTTCGAGCGTGACCATGAAAAACGCACCCACCACAGGCCCGAACAGGGTGCCCAGTCCGCCAACCAACGTCATGAGAATGACTTCGCCGGACATCGGCCAGTCCACGTCAGTCAACGAGGCAAGCTGAAACACGAGCGCCTTCGTTGCTCCTGCTACGCCGGCAAACGTCGCCGACAGCACGAACGCAACCAGCTTGTACCGCTCGCTCCTGTAACCGAGCGAAACCGCGCGGGGCTCGTTCTCGCGTATCGCCTTGAGCACTTCGCCGAAGGGCGAGTTGATGATGCGATAGATCAGCAGGAAGCAGCCGAGGAAAATAACCAGCACCGTCACGTACATGTTGGTTTGGTTGGCAAGGTCGATAAAGCCGAACAGCTTTCCGCGCGGCACCGCCTGGATGCCGTCTTCGCCGTGAGTGAACGGTGCCTGGACGGCGAAAAAGTACATCATCTGCGCCAACGCCAGCGTGATCATGGCAAAATAGATGCCTTGCCGGCGAATCGCGAGCGCGCCGACGATCGTGCCGAGCCCGGCCGCGCTCACGGCCCCCGCGAGGATCGCGAGTTCCGGCGGGAAGCCCCAGACCTTGGCGGCATGCGCGCTGATATAGCTTGCCCATCCGAAGAACAGTGCATGGCCGAAAGAGAGCAGTCCGACATAGCCGATCAGCAGGTTGAAGGCGCATGCGAACAGCGCAAAACACAGCGCCTTCATCAGGAACACCGGATAGGCAAAGACCGGCGCGATAACGAGCAGGCAGGCCATGATCACAAATGCGATCGCCTCGCTGTGGGCGCGCAGCGCATGTTCTTTGCCTAGCTGCGCAACGCGCTGCACGCTACGCGCTCCTTCCGAACAGGCCGGCGGGCCGGATCAAAAGAACGATTGCCATGATGATGAAGATCACGGTGTTGGACGCTTCGGGAAAGAAGACTTTCGTTAGTCCTTCGATGAGACCCAAGCCGAATCCGGTCAGGATCGCGCCCATGATCGAGCCCATGCCGCCGATCACGACCACCGCGAACACCACGATGATGAGGTTCGCACCCATTTGCGGGCTCACGTTGTAGACTGGCGCCGCCATCACGCCCGCAAGTGCCGCCAGCGCAACGCCGAAGCCATAGGTGAGCGTAATCATGCGCGGCACGTTGATGCCGAAGGCGCGAACGAGGGTCGGGTTCTCGGTCGCGGCGCGCAGATAGGAGCCAAGCTTCGTGCGCTCGATGACGAACCAGGTGGTCAGGCACACGGCGAGCGAGAACACCACCACCCACGCGCGATAGTTCGGCAGGAACATGAACCCGAGATTCTGCCCGCCTTGCAGCGCCGGGGGGACGGAATAGGGCAGGCCTGAGGAGCCGAAGAAATTGCGGAAGGTGCCCTCCAGGATGAGCGCGAGCCCGAACGTGAGCAGCAATCCATAAAGGTGATCGAGTTTATAGAGCCATTGCAGAAACAGCCGCTCGATGATGATGCCCGTCATTCCGACGACGAGCGGCGCGAGCACGATCGCCCACCAGTAGCCAAGTCCGGCATATTGCAGGAGAAAGTATGCGGTGAAGGCGCCCAGCATGTACTGGGCGCCGTGCGTAAAGTTGATGATGTTGAGCATGCCGAAGATGACGGCAAGCCCGAGGCTGAGCAGCGCGTAGAACGACCCATTGATGAGACCGATGAGCAGCTGGCCGAACAAGGCCTGCGAGCTGATGCCGAGCAGTTCGAACATGGCCGATCACATCGTTGGCCGGGGAACGCAAGCGATGCGCTCCCCGGACCTCGCCGGGGCCGGCGCGTCAGCTCTTCGCCAACGGGCAGCCGCCGTCCGCTAAGGGGCGGAAGGCCTCGTCCGCCGGGATCGTGGCGCGGAGTTTGTAATAATCCCACGGGGCCTTGGATTCGGCCGGCTTCTTGACTTCGAAGAGATACATGGGATGGATTTTTCGGCCGTCGGCGCGCACCACGCCCTTACCGAAGAGCTTGTCGTCGGTCGGCATCTCCTTCATTTTCGCCACGACTGCTTTGCCGTCGGCATCGCTCTTGAGCGCCTCGACCGCTTTGAGATAGTGCGTGACCGCCGAGTAGACGCCGGCATGCACCATCGTCGGATGCACGCCCTTGTCCTGAGGCGCGAATTTCTTCGCGAATTCGCGGTTGGCGTCGTTGAGATCCCAATACCAGGCTTCGGTCATGATCAGGCCTTGCGCGGTCTGCAATCCGAGCGCGTGCACGTCGGTGATGAATGCCAGCAAAGCCGCGAGGTTCTGCCCGCCCTGAGTGATGCCGAACTCGGATGCCTGCTTGATGGAATTGATGGTATCGGCGCCGGCATTGGCAAGCCCGACGATTTTGGCCTTAGAGGCCTGCGCTTGCAGCAGGAATGACGAGAAGTCGGTGCCAGGGAACGGGTGGCGCACTTTTCCGAGGACCTTGCCGCCATTCTTCTCGACCACCGCTGCGGTGTCGCGTTCCAGCGCATGGCCGAAGGCATAATCGGCGGTCAGGAAGAACCACGTGTCGCCGCCGGTCTTCACGATCGCTTTTCCGGTCCCATTGGCGAGCGCCCACGTATCATAAGTCCAATGGATCGTGTTGGGGGTGCATTTAGCACCAGTCAGGTCCGATGCCGCCGCGCCGGAGACGAGAAATACCTTGTTCTTGTCGCGTACGATTTCGTTCACTGCGAGCGCCACCGAGGAGGTCGGCACGTCGACGATCACGTCAACCTTGTCGACGTCGATCCACGTCCGCACGACGTTGGAGCCAACGTCCGGTTTGTTCTGATGGTCGGCGCCGACGATTTCCACCTTCATGCCTTTGGCGGCGGCACCGAAATCCTCCACCGCCATCCGTGCCGCGACGACGGAGCCCTGCCCGCTCAGATCGGAGTAGGTCCCCGACATGTCGTTCATGACCCCGATCTTGATCGTTCCATCCGTGTACTGCGCCTGCGCGGACCCGCATCCGAGTACAGCCGCGAGCGCCGCGAGACTGATCAGCCGTTTCATATGGCATTTCTCCTATTGACGACTTTGCACCCCGGCATTCCGATTCACACACCTAGATACTCGTGCAGCTTGTCGAGATTGGCTTCGAGCTCGGCATTGGCGAACCGGTCGATGATGCGGCCATTCTCCATGACGTAGTGGCGATCCGCAACCGTCGAAGCGAAGCGAAAATTCTGCTCCACCAGCAGGATTGTGAAGCCCTGCTGCTTGAGCATGCCAATCGTCTTGCCGATCTGCTCGATGATGACCGGGGCAAGACCCTCTGTCGGCTCGTCGAGGAGGAGTAAGCGGGCGCCGGTGCGCAGGATCCGGCCGATCGCGAGCATCTGCTGCTCGCCGCCGGAAAGCTTCGTACCTTGGCTCGATAGCCGCTCCTGGAGATTGGGGAACAACTCGAAAATCCGTGTGAGTTCGAGCCCGCCGGGCTGCACCTTCGGCGGCAACAAAAGGTTTTCTTCGACGCTGAGACTGGCAAAAATTCCACGTTCCTCCGGACAGAACGCAATGCCGAGTCGCGCAATCCGGTCGCTGGTCAGCCCGATGAGTTCTGTGCCCTCATAGCGTACCGACCCGGTGCGCTGACCGACGATGCCCATGATCGATTTGAGCGTGGTGGTTTTGCCGGCGCCATTACGGCCAAGCAGGGTCGCCACCTCGCCGGCGAACACCTCGAACGTGGCGCCGTGGAGCACATGGGATTCGCCGTACCAGGCTTCCAGCCGTTCGACGGCGAGCAAAGGCGCGGCGGTTGGACTAAGCATGCCCGACTCCGAGATAGGCCTCGCGCACCAGCGGGTCGGCGGAAACCGTCTTGTAGTCGCCCTCGGCGAGCACTCGGCCGCGCGTGAGGACGGTGATGCGATTGGACAGGTTGGCGACCACGCTAAGATTATGCTCGACCATCAGCACCGTCCGCTCAGCAGCGACGGACTTGATGAGTGCGCTGATGCGATCGATGTCTTCGTGCCCCATCCCAGCCATGGGTTCGTCGAGCAGCAACATTTCCGGATCGAGCGCCAGCGTGGTTGCGATCTCCAGAGCGCGCTTGCGGCCGTACGGCAATTCCACCGCAGGCCAACGGGCGAACGACGATAAGCCCACGTCGGCAATGAGTGCCATCGCCCGTTCGTTGAATACGTCGAGCACGCGTTTTGAGCGCCAAAAGTCGAACGAGGCGCCACGCTGCCGCTGCAACGCCACGCGCACATTTTCCAGCACCGTCAGGTGCGGGAAAACGGCCGAGATCTGGAACGACCGCACCAGCCCGAGCCTCGCCACTCCCGCGGGAGCCAGGGCCGTGATGTCACGCCCCTTGTAGACGATACGTCCACGGGTCGGATGCATGAACTTGGTCAGGAGATTGAAGCAGGTGGTCTTGCCGGCGCCGTTTGGGCCGATCAGCGCATGAATCGTGCCGCGCGCAACGCGCAGGTTGACGCCGTTGACCGCAACGAAGCCGGCAAATTCCTTGGTGAGATTCTCGGTCTCGAGGATAAAGTCGTCGCTCACGAGGCGCGCCCTGCTGGTCGGCCGTAGTGTTAGCACGTTCGCAACGCGTTCAGCAAAACGGCCGGCTTGCGGCGGCGAGTCGCAAGACCGGAAAATGGGCAGGCAGTATAGAGGCGCGAAGGCGCCGGATGGCACGCGAAGCAAGCTGCGGGCTCTGCGCCTTCCTGCGGCCCTTCCTGAAGCTTTCCCCCATTCCTATGTAGTGGCAAAGTAGCGGGTGCGACCGCCGATTCTGCTTGAGCGAACCGGCGTCTGCTGCATCGGTGGAGCACTAGCCTTGCGTCTCCTCGTGATCGAGGACGATCCCGATCTCAATCGACAGCTTGCGACCGCGCTGATCGATGCGGGCTACGTGGTCGATCGTGCCTTTGACGGCGAGGAGGGCCACTTTCTCGGCGAAACCGAACCGTATGACGCGGTCATCTTGGATATCGGACTGCCGAAGATGGACGGCATCTCGGTTCTCGAGGCTTGGCGCCGCGCCGGCCGCTCCATGCCGGTCCTCATCCTGACCGCACGCGACCGCTGGAGCGATAAGGTCCAGGGTTTCGATGCCGGCGCCGACGACTATGTCGCAAAGCCCTTTCATCTCGAGGAAGTTCTCGCGCGCATCCGCGCGCTGTTGCGGCGTTCGGCCGGCCACGCCAAGAGCGAGCTCAATTGCGGCGCCGTGCGCCTCGATACCCGCAGCGGGCGCGTGACGGTCAACGGCAATCCGGTCAAGCTCACCTCCCACGAATATCGCCTGCTCTCCTATCTTATGCATCATACCGGCCGCGTGGTCTCGCGCAGCGAACTCGTCGAGCATCTTTACGACCAGGACTTCGATCGCGACTCCAACACCATCGAGGTATTCGTCGGCCGCGTGCGCAGAAAGCTCGGCGTCGACATCATCCAGACCGTTCGCGGGCTTGGCTATATGCTCGCGCCACCGAGCAATGCGTCTTAATTCACTCGCGCTTCGGCTGTTCTTCTCGGCAACCACCTGGATTGTGGTGATTCTCGCCGTAACCGGCATCGTGCTGTCGTCGATCTACCGTACGGCTGTGGAGCATGCCTTCGACCGACGGCTGGGCGTGTACCTGCGCAGCTTGGCCGCCGACGTCGCGACGCCGGGAGAGGATGCGGGCAAGTTCCCACAGTCGATCGGGGAGCCGCTGTTCGATCTGCCGCTCTCCGGCTGGTATTGGCAAGTGACGCGGCTCGACGTTCCGACCCGCGATGTGCGTTCATCTCGCTCGTTGTGGGACGCGACCCTGCCCCCGCTTGGCGATCCCAGCGCCTCATCGGTGGCGGGGGGCACGCGGCAGGGTTACGCGGAGGGCCCCGAGGGCCAGCAGTTGCGCATCGTTGAGCAAACCGTCGATCTCGGAGACGAGGGACGTTACCTCGTGGCTGTTGCCGGCGATCCAGCGGAAATCGATGAGGAGATACACGGCTTCGACAGCGCGCTCGTCATTACCTTCGGAGTGCTGGCGATCGTATTGCTGCTGACCACCACTTTCCAAGTCCGTTTTGGCCTGGCGCCGCTCAAACGCATCTCCGAAGGTCTGGCCGCCATCCGCTCGGGCGCCGCGGAGCGGCTCGAAGGCGCCTTCCCCGTGGAGATCGCACCGCTCGCGCGCGAAACGAACGCGCTGATTGATGCCAATCGCGAGATCGTTGCGCGCGCACGCACCCATGTCGGCAACCTCGCGCATGCGTTGAAGACGCCGATCTCGGTCATGCTGAACGAGGCGACAAGTCACGGCAACAACCCGTTTGCCCTGAAGGTGCGCGAGCAGACCGAGATCATGCGCGATCAAGTCACGCGTCACCTCGAGCGCGCCCGCTTGGCGGCCCGCGTTGCGGCAATCGGTACCCTCACCGAGGTCGGTTCGGTTGTTACAGCGCTCGCGCGCACAATGGAAAAGATTTACCAGCATCGCGGCATCGCCATCGACGTCGACGCGCCGGAGGGTGCCCGCTTCCGTGGCGAGCAGCAGGACCTCGAAGAAATGGTTGGCAATCTTGTCGACAATGCCTGCAAATGGGCGCAGTCGCGGGTGGCGGTCGGGGCGTTCTCGGAGAAACCGGATCCGCGAGACGATCGCCGCACCATACGCATCGTGGTCGATGACGACGGCCCGGGACTTTCCCCGCAGCAACGCGAACAGGTTGCCCGCCGCGGCCGTCGTCTCGACGAGACGAAGCCGGGGTCGGGGCTCGGGCTTTCGATCGTGGTGGAGCTTGCCAGTCTCTATGGCGGCAGCCTGACGCTCGGCACCGCGCCGATCGGCGGGCTGCGTGCGGAGCTGATGCTGCCCGGAGCGTGACTGGAGGCCTTAACAAACCACTAAACAAGATCAGCAGATACACATGTAAATCCTGTCGCATTTCCACCCGGACGCCTCAGGCTACCTAGAAGCTTTTCGAGTGGATCACAGCTGACTACGACGATTGGGATATTCTCGCCGTTCTCCTTCGCTGCGAGCAGCGCCGGTTCTCCTGCGGCAACAAACACGTCGATTCTGAGACTTGCCAACTCGCGAGCAAGCACGGGAAGCCGCTCATACTCACTATTGGCAAAACGCGATTCGACGACAAGGTTCTTTCCTTCCTCATATCCAAGTTCGCGTAGGGGCTTGCGAAAGAGTGAGAGCCGGTCGCCGCTTTCAGGCGACCGGCGTTAGGCGCGCGTACTCTTATTGAACAGCCGGGAGCAACAGACCAATCAATATTGCGATAATCGCGGGCACAACAAGACCGCCATTGACCGCATCCAGCTCGTCGCTCGTCAACGCGCGGATCTCGTTTGTTTCTTGGCGGATGTCGCTTGTCTCGGAGATGTTCATGATTCAGGCTCCTAGGATAGAACGGCCTATTCCCTGCCACCGACATGGAGACTTTCGCACATAATTACTTCCCGACGCTGTGATCGCGATCACAAGTTGGTCGATTTTCGCACGATCGGGCGGCCACCTGCCTGACTGTCCATTCCACAGGGCCACAAACAGGACATCACCTGCCGTGCTTTTCCTTTCCCGTTGTTGCGGCAGGAGCCTAGTTCGAACGATCTGAAAAGTTGGGCTATGACAAGCGTCGTTCAGCCCACCGATCAGCGACACGCTGTTCGGGGGCGCTGGGGCACGACATAATGGGGGGCTTAGGAGCTGTGATGGCCCTCACAATTAGAGTCCCTCCGAGCGCGTAAAATCGGCCATCCTAGCTGGCGGGAGGAGGCGCATGGTCGACCTTTTTCGCAAGGAAGCCGTCTCCCACGCCACGCGGCGGCTGTCGGGGACGGTCGTTCTCGCCACACCGCTGTCGGTTCGCCTGCTCGGGCTTTTCTTCGGGGGGATCGTTGTTGCAGCCGTCCTATTCGTTTCAATGGCAAGCTTTGCGCGCAAGGAGACGGTCACCGGATGGCTCATTCCCGACCAGGGCCTAATCCGGGCAACCGCGATCGCCGCAGGCTCCGTCCAGGCTGTCAGCGTCAGGGAAGGAGAGGCCGTGGAAGCCGGCGCGCGGCTGGCAGAAATCAGGATCGGAAGCGAGACCGCTGCCGGCAACGTCGGCGAGATGGTGGCGCAGCAACTGCGCGCGGAGGCGGAGGCCACGCGGGAGCGCGCCCGCTCGCGAATCGAGCGGCTCAATGCGGAAACCGAGCAATCCACGGCCCGCCTGGTGAAGCTGGGCATCGAATTGCAGCAGATTCAGATGCAGGCTGCGTTGCAGGAACAGCGCCTCGCGAGCGCACGCCAGGAGCTGGCGCGCTCAGAGGATATTGCGGCCCGGGGCCTTCTGGCGCGGCAGCTCCTTGAGGCAAGGCGGCAGGCCGCGCTTGCTGCCGAACAGGAGCTCGCCGGTCAGCGGCGGCAGATCGCTGCGATCGAGCGGGAGAGCGCGGACATTAACGCGCGCATGTCGGCGATCATCATTGAAAAAGAGACCACCAGTGCCGAGAGTCGCTTGGCCGAAGCCAGCCTCGAGCAGCGCATCATCGACGCCGAGGCGCGCCGGGTCCAGCTAGTGCTCGCGCCTATTGCGGGCAGGATCGCGGCACTGCCCGTTACCGCCGGCCAGCCGATCGCCCTGGGCGCGACCGTGGCTGTGATCGTGCCGCACGGCGGCAAACTCGAGGCCGAGCTGCTCGCGCCAACCCGAGCCGTGGGCTTCGTTCGCCCCGGCCAGGAGGTCTCCTTGATGCTGCAGGCCTTTCCGCACCAGCGGTTCGGCACGGTTAAGGGCTCGGTCAGAACAATGTCGAATACGGTGCTCGGCCCCACCGAAATCTCCATCCCGGGCCTGAGCATCCAGGAGCCAGTCTTTCGCGTTCGCGTGGCGCTGTCGCGCGACGTCATCCAGGCCTATGGTGAGACAATCCCGTTACAACCCGGAATGCTGCTCTCAGCCGATATCGTGTTTGATCGCCGATCGCTGATCCAGTGGCTGTTCGATCCCCTGTTCGCGGTGGCGAACCGGTCATGAGCCTGCCTGAGCAGATCAACTTCTCGCGCCGACGCCGGCTGCCGCTCGTGCTGGCCAGCGAAGCGGCCGAGTGCGGGCTTGCCTGCGTCGCAATGGTTGCGCGCTGGCACGGTCACGACGTGGACCTCAATGGCCTGCGCCAACGGTTTACCTTATCGATGTCGGGCATCTCGCTGCGCAGTCTGATGGGACTTGCCGACCAACTGGGGTTCTCCACCCGGCCGCTGCGGGTCGAGCTTTCCGCCCTTTCTAAGGTGAAGACGCCGGCGATCCTGCACTGGGACCTCAACCATTTCGTCGTCCTCGACTCCATCACTGCCAAGGGGGTCGTGATCCACGACCCGGCGATCGGCGTGCGCATGCTTCCTCTTCCGGATGTCTCCAAGCATTTCACCGGCGTCGTGCTCGAGCTGACGCCTGCGGCAAGCTTCCGTCCGGTGATCGCCAGGTCGCCGATCCGCCTGTCCAGCCTTTGGTCGCAGACGACCGGCATGGGGAGCGCGCTCGCGCAAGTGATCGCGTTGTCAGCCGCGCTGCAGATCGCCGCCTTCGCGGCGCCGTTCCAGATCCAGCTCGTCGTCGATGAGGCGGTGTTCCATGCCGATCAGGACCTTCTGGTCGTTCTGGCGCTCGCGTTTGGCGCCCTCGTCGTCGTCCAGGCCTCGATCGAGGCGCTGCGCGGCTGGACGCTACGCGTATTCGGCCATCTCCTGAGCTTCCAGATTGTCGGCAACCTCGTGCGTCACCTGCTGCGGCTACCGGCCGATTTCTTCGAGAAGCGCCATGTCGGCGATATCCTGTCGCGTATCGACGCGGCACAGCCGATCCAGGATGCGATCACGCGCGGCATCGTCGCCGCGATCATCGACGGCGTAATGGCGTTTATTGCCGCTGCGATCCTGTTCTTCTACTCCGTAATGCTGGCCTCGATTGTGCTCTTTGCCACTTTCATACACCTGGCACTCGTCTTTGCGCTCTATCCCGGGATGCGCCACCGAATGGAGGAGGAAATCCTCGCCCGCGCCAAGGAGCGGTCACATCTCATGGAATCGGTGCGGGCGGCGACCATAATCAAGCTGATGGGCCGCGAAGCCGAACGCGAGAGCGCCTGGCGTAATCTCTATGCAGAGGTCACCAACGCCGGGGTCTCCGTCGGCAAGTATCAGATCGGCTTCGGCTTCATCCAGACGCTGCTCTCGGGCCTAGTTAATGTGATCATCATCTAACTTGGTGCCCGCCTGATTCTAACCGGGCAGGGTTTCTCGGTCGGCATGCTGTTCGCATTCCTGTCGTTTCGGCAGACGTTCAATGAGCGCGCCGTTGGCTTCATCAATCAGCTAGTCCAATTCCGCCTGCTGGGACTGCATCTCGATCGGCTTGCCGACATCGTCACTGCCGTTCCTGAAGCCGAAGCCGCAACGGCGCAGCGTCTCGAGGTGAGGGGCGCAATCAAAGTTCGCGAGCTGTCGTTCCGCTATGGCGTCGCCGACCAGTTCGTTCTCCAGGACGTCAACTTCGAGGTGATGCCGGGCGAGTTCGTCGCTATTACCGGGCCATCGGGCGGCGGCAAGACCACTTTCTTGAAATTGTTGCTCGGACTGCACCGCGCGACATCGGGGACGATCGACCTGGACGGCAATCGGGCGGATCCCGAGCTGTGGCGGGCTTGGCGCGCGCACGTGGGCGTGGTTTTGCAGGACGACCGGCTACTGTCCGGAACGATCGCCGACAACATTGCATTTTTCGATCCGGATTTGGACATGGCAAAGGTCCTAGCCGCCGCCGCGGCCGCACAGGTCCACGATGAAATCATGCGCGCGCCCCTGCAGTATCTCGGCCTCGTGGGCGACATGGGGTCGACACTGTCGGGCGGGCAACGGCAGCGCGTGCTGCTGGCGCGGGCGCTCTATGGCCAGCCGCACGTCCTCCTGCTCGACGAAGGTACGGCCAACCTCGATGAATCGACGGAAGAAGCGATCGCTGACCTTATCGAGAAAATGCCGATCACCCGTATCGTTGTGGCGCATCGGCCCGCCCTGATACGTCGCGCCAAGCGCGTTTTCCTCGTGAGTGACCGTCAGATCATTGAGGTGCCGCGGCGGGATCCGGCAGTGGTCGAGACGTTGCGAGTGCGTACGTAGTCGGTCGTGAAGAGCTTTTTAGGCATTCAGCGAGAATTCCCGCGGTCTACCTGTCTACCTGATCTATTTTAGATGGCGGATTTAGCCGGGCGCGTTAGGCTGCCTTCCTTGGACGCCCGTCGCGTTTCAGAGGAAATCAGCTCATTGACTAAGGTGGAATTGGACGCAGTGAAGGGCAGCGCGAGCAGCTTCGCCCGCACGAAATATGCCTATTATAATGAAGATTCGGACCCACGTTTCACTTGGAAGGACCCGCCGTGCGAGCGGTTCGGCGACATTATTGCACAGCCGATCCTGGGCCGGTTGCACCATCGATACGCGCGGATTTAGTTTTCGGAAACGACACCCGTGTTGGGCTCACAGGTTTACCGGCCAACCTTTCCAAAATTGAAAATAGGCATAGAAAAGCCCGCCTCGCGCGGGGCAAGGCGGGCTGACTCCATCTAGCATCTCTAAAGGGCGGTGAGTGTCCCGTGGCCTGGGGTAATGAGCAGAGGAGAGCTTTCGTGTTCATCACCCTGGGTAACAAGATTAACCTGATTCAGTACAAAGAGAGGGGCAGAGCCATGGAAGTGGGCCGTCTCAACGCCGAAACCCTGGCCACCAGTGACCTTATCAATCTCGGCATCCGTCAGTTCGACCGGCTCTGGTACAGACGTATTATTGGACATGGCGTCCTCCCTACAGCTCTTGCTAAGTGACCTGCCCTCACGGGGGCGGTTGGAATGCAAGCACCGCTCGTCTCGAGGTGCAAGTGCAGCGATCGTACTGTATCGGTTGATCCTGGACGACGAGCAGGATGCTGTGATGGCGCAGCCAGGTCTTGGCGAATGCCGCCATCGCGGCATCGCCGTCGCGGCATAGCCATGTGTGGGCGTGCGATCCTCGTGGTGCCCGAAGGCGAGCGTCCACATCCATGGCGCCCCGACTGGCGACGCATTGGTCTTGAAGATGCGGCCGACGACAGCGCCATCAGCGAGGACGTCGAAATCATCTTCGCTCCACTGGCCGGACGGGCGAGAAGCCGAGGCGCGCTTGAGGATCAATTGGACGGTCAACCGAGAAGCCCCGCGGCTCGACCTTTGTTGATTAGATACGAGACGAACGCCGCACATGCCCCGATCATGAAGAGCGCGTCAGTTTCGTCGACGTTCGCCGTCCGGTCATCAAGCAGAGGATGCCTTATACCGCGCTCATCACTTGTGTAGCCGTACAAATTTCCGAAGCCGTGTTTCAGTTTGTTGTGGATTTTTGTCTTGCTTTCAAGTCGATCCAACGCGCTATTCAAGGCTTTGGCCTTGGGTTCAAGAACTCGTGCCGTCGCCTCAACGGAATGAATGCTTTCGCGAATGCTGTCTGCATATCGCCCGGCGGTCAGTTCCTCTGCTGCGTTTTGAAGATGAGCGCGGGCGCCCTGAAACTCACTTGTTGCAAGATCGGCGAAAGCTCGCTTGAGCGTCTCAAGTTCTGCGTCAGAACCGATGGGCACGATCGTGTCTCTATCAAGCACCCGATACGCAGCGCGCCCGATGCGCAGTGCTCTCTCGATCTCATCAGCCAACTTATGTGGGCAGGTGTTGAGGCGCAGGACATATTGGAGCCATCCGAATATTGCGACGTGGTCGCCTTTCTCAAATATCTGTTTGACCTTTGACGTGAGCTTGCGAGCGTCGTTTTCAAATTCATCCGTCATCGCGTGGTCGCGGGCAACGTGCATGTATTTAAGAATGCCGACCCATGGCGATCTGAGGAAAGGCCTGCCGCCCGTTGATGGATATTCTGTGGCCTCGTCCAAATGCGTGTAGATCACGTTCCAAAGCCATGCCCTCAATTCCTGAGAAATCTCTTTCAGCTTGAGCTGCGTCGGTAGCGGGACCGCGCGTTCGGCTTCCTCAAACGTGAGCTTTTTCCGCTCCGCGTACGGATCATCGCCGGTGCTCACGACAATGCTCCGTGAAGCGCCCGCCGCCCCGCCTCGGTGATCCTCATCAGCGTCGTGCTCATTCGTCGTCGAGGCTCTCGTCACGCTGGAAGCCGGCAGGCAGGCGCGGCGGGTTGTCGGCATTGGAAACATTGCAGGACGGACACGGCATGCCGGGCGCGCCGCACTCGCAAGCCTTCTCGCCATCCCACGGGCGATCATCGTGCCTCTCGCACACCCAACCCGTGTCCAGGCAGCGGGCGCATTTCATGACGCGGTCTTTGCTAGAGCCGCCCGGCCGGCCTCGGTGATCCGCACGCGGGCGACCTCGATCTTCTGCTTGCCGGCAACGACGCGCTCGGCGGTCGCGGTTGCCAGGCCGGCGCGCACCAGCTCGACCATTAGGGGGGCGCCGAAACCGTGCGCGATTAGAATCGCCTCGGTGCAGCCGTCGCGAGAGCCGGCGAGCAGCTCGAGCGCCCGGCGGCGATCAGGCTTGGGGCCGCGCCTGCGGCGGCGTTGATGCGGGCTAGGGGGCATGGGGGGGCCGGAGCGAGTTAGCCATTACCCCGGAAACGCTTTTGTTGCCAATGCGCGCCGTTAGGGCCGTTAGCCAGCGTAAGCCCTTGAACTGGCGCGCAGGTAGTATTTTTGCCCCAATTTTGGCCATTAACTCGAAGGGCCGGCATGGCCGAGGGGGGCCGCCGGCCTGTTCAGGTCACTGACAGATCACGTGGGGGCTTGAGACATGTCTTTCGTTCGGCTGATTGCTGCCGCGCTCGCCGCGCTGTCGATGGCGTCGTGCGCCGGCACTCCCGAGACCGGCCAAGGACCGAGGGAAAACACGGGCACGCTCGTCGGTGCGGTCGCCGGCGGCCTGATCGGCTCGCAGTTCGGCGGTGGAACCGGCGAGCGCATCGCGGCTGGTCTCGCCGGCGCGGCGATCGGCGGCCTCATCGGCAATCGCATCGGCGCCGGGATGGACGACGATGACAAGCGGCGCGCGTATGCGGCGCAGATGCAGGCGCTCGAATCCGGAAAGTCGGGAGCGGCGGTGGCGTGGAAGAATCCCGATTCTGGCCGTTATGGATCGGTGGTTCCCGGTCCCGCCTATCAGTCCAACGGACTGCAGTGCCGACCGTATACTCACACGATCTATATCAACGGGCGGCCGGAGGTCGCCCGCGGCAACGCTTGCCGCAATCCGGACGGCACCTGGACGGCGGTGGGCTGATTCCCACGGTCCGTTTAGGGACGAAGCAATCCTGGCAACGGCGCGAGATCGACTCGCGCTGCATGCGCACACCACGAGCGATTGATCGGTGTTGGGCGCAGGCTTCGCGGCCGTGCTGCGGGGCCTGATCATTGCCCTACGCTGTTGCCGGTTATGACAAATTTACAAGTTCCCCGCTTCGCCATGTCGCGCCCGAAATGGTCTTTGGCCGTTGCAGGGGGACCGTTCGTCGTGATGTAACCGCGCTGGACGGGCCAAGGTCATCGGCACTCCGCTTTTCGCCGCAAGCCGCGGCGCTCTTACAATTCGATCCGATGGATCGGTTATGACCCTGTGGTTCGGGCTCATATTGATGACGGCCGCGGCCGCTTGGGCCGTGCTCTGGCCGCTGGCGCGCCGGGGAAACGAATTGCGATCCGGCAGCGACGTCGCGGTCTATCGCGACCAGCTTGCGGAGATCGAACGCGACCGTGCAGCGGGTTTGATCGGCGAGAGTGAGGCCGCCGGCGCGCGGGTCGAGGTATCGCGCCGGCTCATCGCTGCGGCCGATGCGCAAACGGGGCCGCCGAGCAGTGTGTCGTCTGCGACATGGCGGCGGCGGGCGGTCGCTGTTGTGGCGCTGGTCGTGTTGCCGTTCGGCGCAGCGGCGTTTTATCTCGCGCTCGGCTCTCCGTCACTGCCGGATCAGCCACTTGCGCCGCGCCTCGCCGCTTCGCGCAGCGATACGTCGATCGACACGTTGATCGCGAAGGTAGAGGACCATCTTTCGCACCATCCTGAGGACGGGCGCGGATGGGAAGTCATCGCCCCGGTTTATTTGCGGCTCGGACGTCTCGATGATGCGGTCAAAGCGCGGCGCAATGCACTGCGGCTCAATGGCGCCACCGCCCAGCGCGAAGCGGCGCTGGGCGAGGCGCTGGTGTTCGCCGCCAACGGAGTGGTGACGGCGGAGGCGAAGGCAGCATTCGAACGGGCGATCGCGCTCGATGCGGACCGCGTCGAGGCGAAGTACTTCCTCGGGCTTGCCGCCGAGCAGGACGGCGATTACAGCCAGGCCGCCGCGACTTGGCGCGCGCTGCTCGAGGCCGCGCCGCCCGATGCGCCTTGGATCGATATGCTGCGAGGCGCGCTCGCGCGCGTCGATCGCGCCGGCGCGAGCGGCCGCGCGAGTGGTCCGCGTAACGACCCGAGCGATGAACAGGTGGCCTCGAAGCTTGCTCCCGAGCAACGCAAGGCGATGATCGAAGGCATGGTCGAGCGGCTCTCCGAGCGGCTGCATCGCGATGGCGCCGACGTCGAGGGTTGGCTGCGGCTCGTTCGCTCCTACCTCGTGCTCGGCCAACCGGAGAAGGCGCGTGCCGCCGTCGTCGATGCGCGGCGCGCGCTCGCCGGCGATGCGATCAAGCTGCGACGGCTTGATGACCTTCTCAAGGGACTTGGTCTTGAAGGCTAAGGGTTCGAGGAGCGCACCGTGACGCGCCGGCAACGACGCTTCTCGCTTATCGGCGCCGCGCTCGGCGTGCTCGCGCTCGCAGTGGCGCTCGTGCTCAGCGCGCTCAAGGATTCCATTGTGTTCTTCAATTCGCCGACCGAGGTTGTCGAGAAGCAGGTGAAACCAGGAACGCGCATGCGCATCGGCGGCCTGGTGAAGGAGGGCAGCGTTTCGCGCGGCGAGGGACTTGCGGTCCGCTTCGAGGTGACCGATGGGAAGCGTACCGTCCCGGTCGCTTACCAGGGGTTGTTGCCTGACCTGTTCCGCGAAGGGCAAGGCGTGGTCGCCGAAGGCACTCTCGATTCGGCCGGCACCTTTCGCGCCGACAGCGTACTCGCCAAGCACGACGAGACTTATATGCCGAAGGATGTTGCCGACGCGTTGAAAAAGCAGGGTCATTGGAAAGACGATTACGAAAAGAAGCTCGGCGCCACTCCGGGGGGAAGGATGCAATGATGCATTCGACGCGTTCGCGCGCGGGATGATCGAAGGGGCAGATGATGATCGCCGAATTGGGCCACTATGCCCTCGTGCTCGCGCTGGCCCTGGCGCTCGTCCAGGCGAGCGTCCCGATGATTGGATCGCGCAAGGACGATCCCGCGCTGATGGCCGTCGCGGGTCCGACCGCGGTGGGACAATTCTGCTTCGTGGCGATCGCTTTTGCCGCGCTGATGATCTGCTACGTGCGATCGGATTTTTCCGTCGTCAACGTGTTCGAGAACTCCCATTCGGCAAAACCGCTCATGTACAAGCTCAGCGGCGTATGGGGCAATCACGAAGGCTCGATGCTGCTATGGGTGCTCATTCTCAGCGTGTTCGGTGCGCTGGTCGCGCTGTTCGGCGCTAATCTGCCGGCGCGGTTGAAGGCCAACGTGCTCGCAGTGCAGTCCTCGATCGCGGTTGCATTCATTCTCTTCATTCTGGTCACGTCAAATCCGTTCCTACGCATTGCCAACGCGCCATTGGAAGGCCGCGATCTCAATCCCATCTTGCAGGATCCCGGCCTCGCCATCCATCCGCCGCTGCTGTATCTCGGCTATGTCGGTCTCTCGATCTCGTTCTCTTTCGCGATCGCCGCGTTGATCGACGGTCGCATCGATGCCGCCTGGGCGCGCTGGGTACGGCCGTGGACGCTCCTCGCCTGGATGTTCCTGACGCTCGGCATCGCCATGGGTTCCTATTGGGCCTACTACACGCTCGGCTGGGGCGGCTGGTGGTTCTGGGATCCAGTGGAGAATGCGTCGTTCATGCCCTGGCTCGCCGCCACCGCGCTGCTTCACTCTGCGCTGGTGATGGAGAAACGCGATGCACTCAAGATATGGACCATCCTGCTCGCGATCTTGGCCTTCTCGTTGTCGCTGATCGGCACCTTCCTCGTGCGCTCGGGCGTGCTCACGTCAGTGCACGCCTTTGCCACTGATCCAACGCGCGGCGTCTTTATCCTGGCGATCCTGGTGCTGTTCATCGGCGGAAGCCTTGCGCTGTTCGCGCTGCGCGCGCCTTTACTCAAACAGGGTGGCCTGTTCGCGCCGGTTTCGCGCGAAGGCGCGCTGGTGCTCAATAACCTTTTCCTGGTCAGCGCCTGTGCGACCGTCTTCATCGGTACACTTTATCCACTCGCGCTGGAGGCGCTCACGGGGGAAAAAATTTCGGTTGGCGCGCCGTTCTTCAACGCTACCTTCGGCCCGCTGTTCGTTCCGCTCCTCATCGCCGTGCCGTTTGGTCCGCTGCTGGCATGGAAGCGCGGCGACCTGCTCGGCGTTGCCCAGCGCCTTGTCGGCGCTGCCGGAATTGCGGTGATCACGATGGCAGTGGTTTTCGCCATGGAAGGCGGGGGACCGATCCTGGCGCCGTTTGCCATCGGCCTTGCCTTCTACGTCATGGCAGGCGCGTTGACCGACATCGTGGAACGTACCGGCCTGCTTAAGGTGCCGTTCGCGACCGCGTTCGCACGCGCGAAGGGGCTGCCGCGCTCGGCCTGGGGCGCCGCCTTTGCGCATTTCGGGCTCGGCATCACGCTGCTCGGCGTCATCGGCGAGACGCAGTGGAGCCTGGAGCGCATGGCGGAGCTCAAGCCCGGCCAAACCATCTCGGTCCGGCGCTATGAGCTTCAATTCGACGGCGTCACGACGCGCCAGGGGCCGAACTACCGCGACCTCGCCGCCCATTTTACCGTGCGGCGCCACGGCGACTTGATCGGGGTGATGGAGCCGTCCAAGCGCAGCTTTCCTTCGCGCGGCACCGCTACAAGCCAAACTGCGCTCATGACGCGAGGCGTTTCCCAGCTCTACCTGTCGCTCGGAGACCCGAACCCGGACGGTTCGCTGGCGGTGCGGCTCTACTACAAGCCGCTGGTGCTGCTCATCTGGCTCGGCGCGGTTGTGATGGTTGTTGGTGGTGCGCTGTCGCTTTCGGACCGGCGACTGCGAGTGGGCGCGCCAAGGGGGGCGCGAGGCAAGGCCGCACTCTCACCGGCCGAGTAGATGCAGATGAAGTTGCTCTGTCTTGTCGTGATGCTGCTGACATTCGTGGCTGTGCCGTCCGCGATTGCGGTCGAGCCGAACGAAGTGCTTGCTGATCCTGCATTGGAAGCGCGCGCCCGGGCGCTGTCGAAAGAGCTGCGCTGCATGGTGTGTCAGAACCAGTCGATCGACGATTCGGAGGCGCCGCTTGCGCGCGACTTGCGCATCCTCGTGCGTGAACACTTGCAGGCGGGCGAAAGCGATCGGCAGGTGATCGACTTTCTGGTTGCCCGCTATGGCGAGTTCGTTCTGCTGAGGCCACGGTTCTCATGGCATACCGCGCTCTTGTGGCTTGGCCCGGCGGCGATTCTTGTCATCGGAGTCTGCGGTATAATCGTGCTCGCGCGCCGCCACCGAGCCAATTTCGATCGCGCACACGTTAAACAGGAAAGACTCACGGCGGCGGAAGCGGCGCGGCTGTCGGACATTTTGCGCAGCGGCGAGGGATAATGTCTCGCCGTTCATTCACAAGTTCCTGACAACTCGCCATTTTTCAGCCTGCTCGACCTTACCAAATTTTAATTTCACCGACAGCGCCCGGTAAGGCGGCGCTTCCCATCTTGTTGCTGCAATCAGGGTGCCGCTCGGCGCCTGCCGCACAAAGATGGAGTTGACCATTATGACTGCGAGCGTTCCCGCTCCGAAACCGCGCATCCTCTCCGCGCGTCGTCTTGTTCTGCTCGCCGGCGTGGCCGGCCTCGGCGTCACCGTCCTGCTCGGCGGTGCGGGACTTCTCCCGCAGCCGGCCAACCGTGCGCTGACAGAAATCGCCTACGCTCAAGGCGTTCAGCGCCCGATGGGATTCGCGGACATAGTGGACAAGGTAAAGCCGGCCGTCATCTCGGTCCGCGTCAAGATGACAGGCGGTCCCAAGATGATGGGCTTCGAGGGCGATTTGCCATTCCCGCCCAACTCGCAGATCGAGCGCTTCTTCCGTCGCTTCGGCTTCCCGGACGGAAATACTCCCGAGGAGCGGCGTGCACCGCGTGAGCGGCTGGTGACGGGTCAGGGCTCCGGCTTCTTCATTACCGCCGACGGTTATGCAGTGACCAACAACCACGTGGTCGACAAGGCTGACACCGTCGAGGTAACGGCCGATGACGGCAAGACCTACACGGCCAAAGTGATCGGCACCGATCCGCGCACCGACATCGCGCTGATCAAGGTCGAAGGCCGCAGCGATTTCCCCTATGTCCACCTCGCCGAGAAGTCTCCACGCGTCGGTGACTGGGTGCTCGCGGTAGGCAATCCATTCGGTCTCGGTGGCACCGTCACCGCCGGCATCGTCTCGGCCCGTGGCCGCGATATCGGCGCCGGCCCCTATGATGATTTCGTTCAGATCGATGCGCCGGTCAATAAGGGCAATTCCGGTGGCCCGACCTTCGACGTCGATGGCAACGTGATCGGTGTCAACACCGCGATCTTCTCCCCCTCAGGTGGGTCGGTGGGCATCGCCTTTGCGATCCCTGCTCCGACGGTGAAATCGGTCGTCGCCCAGCTCAAGGACAACGGCAAGGTCACCCGTGGCTGGATCGGCGTACAGATCCAGCCCGTCACCGCCGAGATCGCCGACAATCTCGGTCTTAAGGCGCCGCAAGGCGCGCTCGTCTCCGAACCGCAGACGAGCGGTCCCGCTGCCAAGGCCGGCATCATGGCCGGTGACGTGATCACCGCGGTCAACGGCAACGCTGTGAAGGACGCCAGAGATCTCGCCAAGCAGATCGGCAGCATGGCCCCGGGCTCGACCGCGAAGCTGACGGTCTGGCGCAAAGGCGAGGAGAAGACCTTCTCGATTGCCCTTGGCGAGCTGCCCAATCAGCGAGAGGCGCGAGCGGCGATGCCTGATTCCTCCGCTCCGGAGGGCACCGATGTGCCGCGGCTTGGCCTCACGGTCGTGCCGGCCGGACAAGTGGCCGGTAGCGGTTCGGAAGGCGTGGTGGTCACCGATGTCGATCCCAACGGGCTTGCCTCCGACCAGGGCGTCAAGACAGGCGACGTCATCCTCGAAGTCGGCGGCAAGAAGGTTGCCGATTCGTCCGACGTGCGCAACGCCCTTAGAGACGCGCAGAAGGAGGGCAAGCGCACGATTCTCATGCGGGTGAAGTCAGGCGACGGGACGAAGTTCGTCGCAGTGCCGCTCAAAAAGGCCTGACCGAGAATGGGGCGCACCGCCGGCATCCGTCGCCCCCGTCGGCGGTTCGAACCAGGGGGGCGGGCCGAACGCCCGTCCCCATCTTCTCTGACTTCGTGCCGGCATCCGTCGCCCCCGCCGGCGCGGAGTTAGTTGAGGGGTGGCGGGTGACCGCCGCCCCTCGCACGTTGGGTACGGGGTCTGTTCCCGGTTTCGACGCTAGGATAGCTTCAAATAGTGCCGCTATGATCAATACAGCCCAGTACGTTCCTTCGGCGAAGGACGTCGCTTATCCGAGAGACGGTGGGTTCGTCATGCGTCTCCTCATCATTGAAGACGACCGCGATGCCGCCGATTACTTGGTCAAGGCATTCCGCGAGGTCGGGCATGTCGCAGACTTGGCAGTCGACGGCGAGGAAGGGCTCGCCCATGCGCTCGACGGCCAGTATGACGTGCTCATTGTCGATCGCATGTTGCCCAAGCTCGATGGCCTGGCGATCATCGGCACCCTGCGCAGTAAAGGCATCGAGACCCCCGCGCTCATTCTTTCGGCGCTGGGCCAGGTCGATGATCGGGTCAAGGGATTGCGCGCAGGAGGCGACGACTATCTACCGAAGCCCTATTCGTTCTCGGAGTTGCTGGCTCGCACCGAGGCGCTGGCGCGTCGGCGTGGCAGCCGCGAGGAAACCGTGTACCGCGTCGGCGATCTCGAGCTCGACCGGTTGTCGCACCAGGTAACGCGCGCCGGCGACGAGATCGTGTTGCAGCCGCGCGAGTTCCGCCTGCTCGAATATCTCATGAAGCATGCCGGCCAAGTCGTAACCCGCACGATGCTGCTCGAGAACGTGTGGGATTACCATTTCGATCCCCAAACCAACGTCATCGACGTGCACATCTCGCGGCTGCGCTCGAAGATTGATAAAGGCTTTTCTCAGGCTTTGCTGCATACGGTTCGCGGTGCGGGGTATATGATCCGCGACAGCAAATGACGCCGTCATTCCCTGCCTCGCGCGGGGGTGACGGCGGGGGTGACGGATGACGGCGCTTGGCAAGCTCCTGCGCACGACGGCGTTCAAGCTGACGCTGGTCTATCTCACGGTATTCGCGCTGTTTGCCGTCTTTCTGCTCGCCTATTTCGCCTGGAACACGCGCCGGCTGATCACCGAACAAATCACCCAAACGGTCGATGCCGAGATCACCGGGTTGGCCGAGCAATACCGGCAGGGCGGTATCCGCCGGCTCGTTTTCGTCGTCGATGCGCGATCGCGGCGGCCGGGCTCGAGCCTCTATCTCGTGACCACGCGCGCGGGAGAGGGATTGGCCGGCAATGTCGGATCGCTGGCGACCGGCATTCTGGAAAAGTCCGGCTGGACGGAAACCGCCTACCGGCGCTTGGATGATCCCGACGGCGTGGAGCATCACGCCTTGGTCCGCGTCTTTCAATTGCCGGCCGGATTTCGGCTCCTGGTTGGGCGCGATCTCGAAGAGCGGGAACGCTTGTATGACATCGTGCTCGCTGCCGGCCGCTGGTCCTTGGCGATCGTCATCGTCCTCGGTGTCGCCGGCGGATTCTTTGTGACGCGACGGGTCCTCAAGCGCGTGGACGCGATGACGGAGACGACGCGCAAGATCATGGACGGCGACCTCGCCGGCCGGCTGCCGATCGCGGGCACGGGCGACGAGCTCGATCGGCTCGCAACGAACCTCAATGCAATGCTTGAGCGCATCGAGGCGCTCATGCACGGCCTGAAGGAGGTATCCGACAACATTGCTCACGATCTCAAGACGCCGCTGACCAGGTTGCGCAACCGCTGTGAAGAGGCGTTGCGTCTCGCGGAGGACGAATCCCAATACCGCGCGGCGCTCGAGAGCACGATTGAGGAGTCGGAGGCCCTCATCCGTACGTTCAATGCCCTGCTGATGATTGCCCGCGCGGAATCGGGGCAGGCGCGCGACGGCATGACCGCCATCGATGCGGCCGAGATCGCGCGGGGGGTCGGTGAGCTGTACGAGCCGCTCGCCGACGACAAGGGTATCCATCTCAAGGTCGAAGCGCCCGCGGCGGCTCCGGTTCACGGTAACCGGGAGCTGATCAGCCAGGCGCTTGCCAATCTGGTGGACAACGCGATCAAATATGGCGCTGGAATCAACGGCGCCGACGCCGAAATCGTGGTGACCGCAAGCGGAGAGGGTGATCGTATCCTGCTTGCCGTCGCTGACAGCGGCAGCGGCATTCCAGCCGTCGACCGCGGCCGCGCGGTGGAACGCTTCGTGCGGCTCGAACAGAGCCGCTCACAACCGGGTTCGGGCCTGGGGCTCAGCCTCGCCTCGGCGGTCGCCCGCCTGCATGGCGGTGAGCTCAAGCTCGAGGACAACCATCCCGGGCTCAGGACCGTCATCTCGCTTCCGCGCGCGGAATCGGCTCCGCCGGCAGCGTAAGGCGCGTTAGCGATTGCCGCATCGCTTGTTAACTTGACCGTCCGGGGTTGAACTTGCCGCCCCCGCGCGGGTTGGCATTGCGGCGGCATTCACGTCTTGTTGCTCCGTTCTGTTGGACGGGACCGCCGGGAATAAGTGTAGTGAGCAAATCGGACGACACGGGCATGGCGTCGCTGGACGAGTTGCGCGACGATACGCTGGTGCGGCAGCTCGCGGCGGCGCCATCCCTGCATGGGACGGATGCGGCACGCTTACGCGTTACAGAATGGCTCGCCGAGATCGCTGATGCGCCCGCTGGCAAGGCGCTCGGTCGGCTGTGTGGAGCGAACGCAAACCTTGATGCATTGCTGGCGGGTCTCGCGGGTGGTTCGGATTATCTGTGGGACCTTGTGCGCGCCTCGCCGCAGCGGTTGCTTGCGCTGCTCGAGGCGGAACCCGAACGCCGCTTCACCGATATCATCGCCCACGCAAAGGGCGCGATTGCGGCGACGCGCGATGAGGCCGAGGTGATGCGCGTGCTTCGGCGCATGAAGGCGGAAGCGGCGCTGTTGATTGCGCTCGCAGACATTGGGGGCTTGTGGTCGATCACGCAGGTGATTGAGCGGCAGACCTTGCTCGCCGATGCGGCCGTCGGCGCCGCGGTCGATTACCTGATCGTGGAGGCGCAACGCCGCGGCAGGCTGAAGCTGGTCGAGCCCTCCCGTCCTGCTCAAGGCTCCGGCTACATCGTGCTTGCCATGGGCAAGATGGGATCGGGCGAGCTCAATTATTCGAGCGATATCGATCTGATCGTCTTGTACGACCATGCGGCGCTCGTCTCAGGAACAGAACCCGCGGCTTTTTACGTCCGAATCACGCGTGCGCTGATCAAGCTCCTGCAGGAACGAACGTCCGACGGATACGTGTTCCGCATCGATCTGCGGCTGCGTCCCGATCCGGCCTCGACCCAGATCGCCATCTCCACCGCAGCGGCGCTCGATTATTACGAGAGCCGTGGACAAAACTGGGAACGCGCCGCGCTGATCAAAGGGCGGCCATGTGCCGGCGATCTCGCGGCCGGGGAGGCGCTGCTCGCAGCGCTTTCACCCTTCATCTGGCGCAAGTATCTCGACTTCGCGGCGGTTGCCGACGTGCACGCGATGAAGCGCCAGATCCACGCCTATCGCGGCCATGATGAAATCGCGGTCGAGGGGCACAACATCAAGCTCGGCCGCGGGGGGATCCGCGAAATCGAATTCTTCGTGCAGACCCAGCAACTCATCGCCGGCGGCAGGCATCCAGAGCTGCGTACCAAAGCGACGCTGGAAACACTCGACGCGCTGACCAGCGGCGGCTGGATCCATCAGCAGGTGCGCGACGAGCTCGGCACTGCTTACTGCTTTCTGCGCGTGATCGAAAACCGATTGCAGATGGTGGCCGACGAGCAGACCCATGCCCTGCCGGCTGATCGGGACGGGCTTGAGCGGTTTGCCCGGTTTGCCGGATTCGCCGATCGTGATGCTTTTGCGCAGACCTTGCTCGTTCATCTGCGCAACGTGCAGCGCCATTACGCGACACTATTCGAGAATGCGCCAGTCATCGAGGCCGGTCGCCGGAGATTGCTCTTTCCGTCCGAGGCCGACGATCGCGAAACCCTCGATCGGCTTGCTGCCATGAGCTTTCGTCGCCCCCTCGAGGTTTCCACGCTGGTGCGGCGCTGGAACACAGAAGCTTGCGGCTCGCTCAAGAGCGTGTTTGCGCGTGGGCAACTCGCGGAAATCGTGCCGATACTGCTCGAACATTTTGCCCGCTCGGCGGATCCGGATGCAGCGGTTATTGCCTTCGACCGCTTCTTGGCTGGGCTGCACGGCAGCGGACGATTGCTGTCGCTGCTGCGGCAGAATCCCGATCTGATCGCGCTGATCGCACTGGTACTCGGCACCGCGCCGCGGCTTGCCGACAGTCTGGCGCAGTTTCCGGAAGTCATGGACTCGGTGATCGACCCGAGCTTCTTCGGCGCGCTTCCCCGAAACAGCGAGCTCGCGGCTGCGCTCGGGCGCTCGCTGCGTTTAGCCGAATCCTACGAGGACTTCTTGGATCGCATCCGGATTTTCGCGCAGGAGCAGATGTTTCTCATTGGCACGCGGATTCTGTCAGGGACCTTGTCCGCTGAGCAGGCAGGGGAGGCCTACGCCCGGCTGGCCGATACCCTCATTCGCTCGCTTCACCACGCGATCGAGGACCAATTCACGCGTCTGCATGGCCGCATTGCTGGCCAGCAGACGGCGATCTTGGCGTTGGGCAAGCTCGGTGGACGCGAGATGACGGCGAGCTCGGATCTCGATCTCATCGTCGTTTATGATTTCTTTTCGGAACGTCCGGAATCGGACGGGCCACGCCGGCTCTTTGGCGCGCAATATTTCTCGCGGCTGACCCAACGAGTGATCAGCGCGCTTACTGCCCAGACCAATCATGGGGTGCTCTATCAAGTCGATATGCGGCTGCGGCCTTCGGGCCGCTCCGGCCCGGTTGCGACGCAGATAGACGGCTTTGCGGCTTATCAGGAGGACGAAGCTTGGACTTGGGAGCATTTGGCGCTCACCCGCGCGCGCGTCGTCTCAGCCCCCCCGGACTTTGCGGCGCGGGTCGAAGATGTCATCCGTTCCGTGCTACGCCGGGCGCGTGATGCGGATGTGGTCGCCGGCGACGTCGTGGAAATGCGCAAGGCGATCGCGGCGGAAAAAGGGGACAGCGACCGTTGGGACCTCAAGTACACTGCCGGAGGGCTGATTGATATCGAGTTCGTCGCGCAGTATCTGCAGCTCATTCATGCGGCGCAGACGCCTGACATTCTCGACACCTCGACCACGCAGGTGCTCGACAAGGCTTGGCGCCTAGGGCTGCTCGAGCCCGGCGATGCCGAGGTGCTGCGGCGAGCGGTGCGCCTTTATCATGATCTCACGCAGATTCTGCGCCTGTGCCTGCCCGGACCCTTCGACCCTAAGACAGCATCCCCGGGACTGGTGGGACTGTTGGCGCGCGCCGCGGACGTACCGAATTTTGCCACGCTCGATGCGTTTATCGCTGAAACGCAAGCCAAGGTGCGCGCAAGCTTCAATCGGGTCCTCGGCGCGTCAGCTTGAACCGCGCACAGCGATCCGTCCGCGGCAACGTGATGACGAGAGGAGAGGACGAGGAGCACAGCGCTCCGCGCACGTGCTTGCTGCCTTTCGTAACTCTGCGCACTAGGCCGCGGCCTCGGCGAGTTCCTCTTTCTGCACGGCTGTCCGATTCATCGGCAAGCGCAAAAGCACCATCGTACCGCGCCCTGGTGTCGAGCGGATACGCATGCCGCCATGATGCAATTCGGTGAGCGACTTCGCGATCGCGAGCCCCAGACCCGAGCCCTGATGGCTCTTGGTCAGCTGACTCTCGACTTGCTCGAACGGCCGCCCCAGCCGCGCGAGCGCCTCCTCCGGAATGCCGATGCCGGTATCGGCGATGGAAATGCTGACCCAGCCGCCCGACGTTTTGCGCGCGCGAATGGTGACGCGGCCGCCTTCCGGCGTGAATTTCACCGCGTTGGATAAGAGATTCAACATGATCTGTTTGAGCAGGCGGTGGTCCGCGCTCAAGCGGATGCCACGGCCGATCCTCGCTGTGAGCTTGAGGCGCTTGTCGTTGGCGCGTCCGGACACCACCCGCATGGCGTCGTTGAGGAAAGGCTCCAGCTCGATCGGCTCGGCATCGAGCCTGATACGCCCGGCCTCGATCTTGGACATGTCGAGGATGTCGTTGATGACGTCGAGCAGGTACTGGCCGCTTTGGTGGATATCGCTGCAATATTCGCGATACTTATCCGAGCCCAAGGGACCGAACATGCCGGACTCCATGATCTCGGAAAACCCGATGATGGCGTTGAGCGGGGTCCGCAGTTCGTGGCTCATGTTGGCCAGGAACTTGGATTTGGCTTGGCTCGCTTCCTCGGCGCGGGTCTTCTCCTCGGCATATTTCTCGGCGAGATCGGCGACCTCCTCGGCTTGCCGCTCCAGCTTCTGTTGCGAGTGGCGCAAGTCGGCAACCGTTGCCATCAGGCGCTTCTCGCTTTCCATCAGTTTCTCTTCGTGCCGCTTGATGTTCGTGATGTCGGTGCCGACCGAGACATAGCCGCCGTCTTTGGTGCGCCGCTCGCTGATGTGCAGCCAGCGCCCGTCGTCGAGCTGAGCTTCGAAGGTACGGGCGCCCGGGCTCTGCCCTTCGCTCGTGACTTTCGAGCGCACGACCGGCTTGCGCCCGGCCGCCACAACCGACTCGTATGAGGCGCCGGCTTTGATCGCCTCGTCCGGCAGGTTGTGCAGCTCCTGGAAATTCGAGTTGCACAAGACGAGGCGGTTCTGCGCGTCCCAGACCACGAACGCCTCAGGGATAGTTTCGATGGCGTCGCGCAAGCGCAAGTCCGCCTCCACGGTGCGCTCCACCAATGTCTTCTGTTCCGTGATGTCGACGGCGATGCCGATCAGATGCGGCCCGCCCTCGCCGGATTGCTGGACCAGCTCGCAGCGGGCGCGCAGCCACACCCAATTGCCGTTGGCATGGCGCATCCGGAAGGCGTGATCGACCAAGGTCGCACTGGCGTCGGCGAGTTGGGCGGCGAGTCCGTAGAGATCGATGTCTTCCGGGTGCACCAGGGCGTTGACCTCGCCGAAGCTCAACAGCGTGTCGCGTGGCCTGAGACCTAAGATCGCAAACATGGAATGCGACCAGAACACACGGCCGCGAGCGAGATCCCAATCCCACAGTCCGCAACGGCCGCGGTTAAGCGCCGTATCGATGCGCGAGCGCACCGTCTCGTAGATCTGATCGGCCTCCCGCGCGCGGGTTGCCTGCCAGTGAAAGGCGAAGCCGAGAATGAGCACCACGAAGCCGGTGGTGGCGGAAAGCGTGACGGTCAGCGCCGTGTCGGAAGCCCACGGTGCCAGCGCATCGGCGCGCCCATGCACGATTGCAAGCTCGCCATCCGACCAAAGGCTGCGCACCGTGCCATAGGCGAGGCTGCCGTCAGCGAGCGGAATTTCCAACACACCCGCGACCGCGCCGAACGTGGTCAGCGGCTGGGTGGGGCCGAGCACGTCGATCAGCCGGCGTCCGATCATCCCGGCCTCGAGCGGCGCGCTCGCGCCAGTCGTACCGTCCGCATTGCTGACAAGCTCGTGGCGGATGCCGGCAACAATAACGCCGTCGGAGTTGGTAACGAGTACTTGGCGGCCGGGCGCGCGCCCCCACGCCGGCATCGTGCGCTCGAGTTCGCTCTGCAGCCGGCGATCGGGCTTGTCACCCTTCGGTTGCTCCAGCCGCTGCAGGCGCTCGACCAGGAAATCGGCGCTGCCTTCGATCTGCTTGACGATTTCGCTGATCGCTTGCCGACGATGATCCAGAACCTGCACGATCGCACCGACGCAAATTGTCAGCAGAAATGCGATGATCAGCGCCGGAACGGCGCGTCGCAAAGCCGGCTCGGCGGGGAGCAGCCGCCGATAGGCCGGCTTTGCGATCGCCTGAGCTAGTCCTTTGATTGAATCAGAA
>Ga0081455_10000983_pt1 | contig 36307 bp, 31 predicted proteins | sample TabmetS3T2R1_FD_70207 | JGI IMG/M metagenome (GOLD analysis project Ga0081455, IMG submission 70207) | Tabebuia heterophylla rhizosphere microbial communities from the University of Puerto Rico - S3T2R1 | ecosystem: Host-associated > Plants > Roots > Rhizosphere ...
GGCAGGGCCTTGGGCCGTGCAGCGCTGCATCTCGGCCTGAAACAGCGCCTCCCATGCGGGCTGCACCGCGTCCTCGGGCACCAACTGCTCGAACGGTGGACGCGGGAGCGTCGTACGCATGGTCAGGAGTTCGTCAAGCGCTGCCCGGGCATTTGCCAGCGCCGCGGTTTCATGACGGTCGCGCGCCGTTTCGGCGAGGTCGGCCGCGGCTCGGGCACCCCAGGTCAGCATCTCGCCAGTGGTGTAAGGATCGTCGGCGTGATCGGTGAAGGTGCGTGACAGCAGGTCGAAGGCGGCTTGTGGCTCCCGCCGGGCGAGCAGGTATTCCACCAGGATCGGCGGTGCGCCCAGCCATCGACTGTGCTCCAGGTTCGGAATGAGTTCCTGGGCTCGCTCCAGATGCAGCTGGGCCGCGTCCAGGTTCCCGATCCGAACCGACAACAACGCGGCGCTCAACCGGACGTGCGCGCCGGCATTGGGCAGTCCTGTGTGTGAGAGGCCCTCTCGCACGACGAGGCGGCTGTCCGCGACGCGACCAAGCGTGAGAAGGTCGCGGGCCAGCCCGGCGGCCTGGAAGGTGGCGAACGACAAGGCCCCCGCGTCGATCGCGAACCGAAGGGCATCCGCCCCGTTTTCGACCCACTCGTCGAGGCGCCCGCGATCGCCCAGATAGTTCCCCCTAAAGATGAAAGCGACTTGGGTCGTGGTGACGTCATCGCTTATCCGGGCATAGCGCAGGGCCTCCCTGGTGGCGTGGTCGGCTCGCTCATCACGCAGGAAGGCAGCCCCCTGTGCTTGGTACGCCATGCTCAGCGCCTTGTTGCTGCCAGACCGTAGAGCCGCCTGCAGGGCTTGCTCGGCGTGCCCTTGCGCTGCCGGTAACTCGTTTGCCCAGTACTCCACGATGCCGAGCGTCGCCAACGCCTCTGCATACTCGCTGCTGTCCGGATATGGCCGGGCGAGCTCGACCGCTCGCCTGACCTCGACGAGCGTCCCGCCCGCGACCGCATCGGCCATCCCGCTCGCGTCCGACCAGTCGATCAGAAGGCGGCTGACCCGAAGCGGGTCGGTGTGGGCGTCGACGAGCTCGAGCGCCCTGCTCAGCGCGTCCAGACTCGCCTCGCTTTCGCCCACCAGAAAGCTGGCCCGCCCGACCCGATGCAGGAGGTCGGCCTCGTCAACCGTCTCGGGATCGTTCGTGGCGGACCAGAGTCGCGCGGCTCGGCGCAGATGTGTGGCTGTCTCGCGCAGCGCTTTGGCGTTTTGGGCGAGGTCAGCCGCGCGGATCGAGGCGTCGAAGCACGCGGCCAACTGGTCAGAGCCTTCGTAGTGGCGGGCCAGGTCGGCTTGTCGGCGTAGCTCGTCGACGCCGCTGACGGAACCAGTCTCAAGAACCTTCGCCCAGGAAGCGTGAATCGAGGCTGCCTCACCGGGGACGAACGTGTCGTACAGGACGTCGGCAAGCAGCGGATGCCGCAGCCAGCACATATGCGTGCCTTGGGCCACGACGATCCCACGATCGGACGCCTCGGCCAGCGCGGCGGTGATGTTGTCGGCAGCGATTCCGTGATCTGCCGCAACCGTGGTCATGTCGTCGACCCACGACGGTCGGCCGGCGACCGCGAGCAGACGCACAACCTCGCGGGCGGTTGGAGTGAGTCCGTGCCAGGCCGCCAGCAGGGCTTGCCGTAATGCCGTTGGCAGTCCGTCCGGGAGGCTGTCGTCGTCCGGCGAGAGACCGGTGACGAGCAGCTCGTTGAAGTAGGCGTTCCCGTCGGTCAGACCCTGCACGGCGTCCACCAGGTGGGGGTGCGGTTCGCCGCCGACCAGCAGGACGATCTGATGCTCGGTCTCCTCGCGGGTCAGCCTGTCCAGTCGTACCTCGTGCACCGCAGGCAGCCGCTGCAGGTCCGCCAGCCAGCCATGGGTCGGGTCACCGGCGAGGAGCTGTTCGTCTCGCAGCGTCGCCAACACGAGCAGTTGCTGGCTGCGGAACCCGGCGATCAGGTAGGCGAGCGCGTCTCGTGACGCCGGGTCGGCCCATTGCAGATCGTCTATCACCAGGATGGTCGGCTGCCGCGATGCGATGGCGTGGATTAGCCCGTCGAGAACGGAGAGCACGCGTACCGGCTCGGCTGAACCGCGCCGACCCAGCGAGGGCAGGAGCTCGCCCACGTCATCGACCGCGGCCAGCACAGCTTCCCGCTCGTCGGGTTCGGCCGCATCGATCCAGCCCTCCAACGCGTTGACGAACGGAAGGTACGGCGACTCCACCGCCCCGAAATGAACGCATCGACCCCACAGCACGGCGGTTCCATTCCGGGCAGCCTGCTCGCAGACCGCGCTCACCAGATAGGTCTTGCCCGACCCGGCCTCACCGGCCACAAAGGCCGCGGAGGGCACTCCCTCGGCAGCCGACTCGACCGCCGCCCCCAGCAGCCGCTGTTCTTCGATCCGCCCGGCGATCCGCCGGGGTGTTGCTCCACCCACGAAGTCCAGTGTGCGCCAGCGGGGCGCGTCTGTCTGTTCGCCACTCCCCGGAGGCAGGGTCTCGCCGACACGCTCGGCGCAAGCCGGCGCAGATCTAAGGAGCTTCGAACGCGCCTTTAAGGAGCCGCGCCCAATGTCCTCCGCCTCGCCAGCTCGCAGAGTCAGAAGGGCAAACAAACAGCAATCCCCAAGGAGTCATCATGAAGAACTCAGTCAAGTCCACCACCGCCGTTGTCGCCAGTGTGGTTGGGGTCCTGGCCGGCGTCGGAGCGACCCTCGCGGTCGGCCAGCTGGTCGCCGATCCCAGCGGAGATCCTTCGCCTGCCACGACCAGTGTCACTGGGTCGCCATCGCCTGGTGGAGGTGGAGGGCATCCATACAGCCTGAACAGCGGCGAGTTCCTGCCGAGCGACGCCGCCACATCGCCTCCTGGGCCAGCTGGCGTCGGGGGACACCTGGTCTGGCCCTAGGCGACGTGGCTGCCTCGCGTTGGGACTATCGACCTATCCGGATGGTTGATTCGACCCATGTCCGACGCCTTTGACCCGCCTAAACTGGTGCAAGGGCCCGGTGGGGTGAGTGTCATGCGCCTGTCCACATTTCGGCGTACGTCGGTACTTCTGACGCTTGCTGTCCCGTTCGTGTTCATGCCCGGCCAACAGGTCAAGGCGCCGGCCACGGCGGCGACCAAGACCGTGGTGAGTCTGACCTTCGACGACGGTCAGGCGTCGCACTTCTCGACGCTGCCGATGCTCGCTTCGCATGGGATGGCTGGCACGTTCTACATCAACTCCGCCATGGTCGGCACCTCGACGTACTACATGACCTGGCCGCAGATCCACGCCCTGGCCGCATCGGGCAATGAGATCGGCGGACACACCCTGCATCACGCGAATCTCACCGAGGTCGGTCCCATGATCAGGCGGCACGAAGTGTGCTGGGATCGACAGATCCTCCTCGACCGGGGCTTCTCGCCGGTTGCCTCGTTCGCCTATCCGGAGGCCGCGGCCAACGCGGCAGCGGAGCGGATGGTGCGCAGCTGCGGCTACGTGAGCGGCCGCAGCGCCGGCAACATCTACAGCGATGGGATCTGCCGCAGCTGCCCCTATGCGGAGTCGATGCCACCCGCGGACGCTTTCGCGTTGAGTACGCCTGAGCCCGCAGCCGTCGACACCACGCTCGCGCAGCTGAAGCGCTACGTCACCGATGCCGAGAACCATGGGGGAGGTTGGGTGATCCTCAACTTCCACGGCATCTGCGACAACCTCTGTACGGCCGAGAACTCGTTGCGAAGGTCAACGTTCACCACATTCCTCGACTGGCTCCAGCCGCGCAGCGCGAACGGCACCGTGGTACGGACGGTGGGCCACGTGATGGGAGCACAGGCCGCGGCGAAGCCTCCAACGCCGGTCAGCACCGGCTGCAGCAAGGCTGCCTTGATGTGGCGTACGCCGGGACGGCTCTAGCGTCCGTGTCAGCCGCGTCGACTGACGTGGTCACTCGGCCAACGTGGCGATCGAAGCGAGGTCCAGGGCGACCGCCGTCGCCTGATCGTGCAGGTCGGCGAGCTCGTCCTGCCACGGCGCGCGAGGACGGTTGTACTCCGGCCGGGTGGGGCGCAGCCAGTCGGCGCCGTAGGGGAAGCCTTGCCCGAGGGCGTTCAGCTCGACCTGGGTGTAGCCGCCGGTGAGAAGGCGGGTGGCCATCGCGGCGCGGGCGCGAAACAGGCCGGCGGCGTCCCAGTCGCCGTTGGCCCGGAACAGGTCCGCGATCTGCTCACTCAGCGCCTCCAAGGACCGCAGTTGCCGCTGGCGATCCTCTGGCGTCCAGACGTGTCCGATCGTCCTGGGAGACGGTTCGCCGCCCCGCGCCGACCACCAGTGTCTGATGCGCGCCGAGAAGCGGACGTCCATCCTGCCCTCCGGCCTTACCTGCCCCGCACCTTGTGGCTACCGATCGCGCCGCCACGGGCGGCTCGTATTCGGCGCCGGGAAGGAGTTTAGGGTCCCGGAGTACCGGGAGTCGCGGCGGCCCTGAGGCCGAGCGAACCGTGGTCCACCCGGCCTCAGCGCCGCGAACGGATCTGACCTCTCCTAACTCAGCAGGTGGTCGAGCGCCCTGCTCATCACCTCGTTGCGCTCGGCCTCCGTCGAGACTCCCTCCAGTCCGAAGCCCATCAGCAGCGAGTGAGGCGTGGCGATCGTGTTGCCGACCGGGAAGCCGGACGCGTCGGTCAGTTCGAAGTTGTTGGCATTCGGCGCACTGCCAGGCGGCGGGCCGGTGATCGACCAGCCGTCCAGACCGTTCTCGAACGAGGTGCCGGTGCCGTCCGGGAGCGTGACGTCGTCCAGGAAGACACCGATACCCTGCGACGCCCAGTCGCTGGTGTAGGCGATGGAGATCTCGACGTTCTGACCGGCGTAGGCCGAGAGGTCGATACTCCACTGCTGCCAACCCGCCGAGTTGCCGCTCGCGGCGTTCCATGCGCCGGTGGTGCCGGTCCCGGTGCACGCGTTGACGCCGTTCCAGGTCTGGTAATGCGCAAGCTGCGGATGCAGCGTGACCCAGCCCGCGGGGCAGCTCTGGCCGGTCGCCGTCGTCGTGTGCCCGTTCGCGTCCGGCAGCGTCGTCCAGTCGTCACCGCCCGGAGTACGCGCCTCTACGAAGAGGTGGTCCCAGTTCTCCTCGGTGTCGTACGACGTCCAGAACGTCATCGACCCACCAGCGTCCGGCACCGCGATCTCGCGGGTGAGCCGCTTGTAGGAGACGTCCGCGATCTGCGAGTACACGTATTGCGTTCCGGTGTGCGGGTCGAACGGGCTGCCCGGCTTGTCGTACCGCGCGACCGCCGAGCTCTCGAACTGCTTGAACTGGTCGGTCGGCAGGACCCCGCTGGTCGCGAGGAACGACGACCGCCGGAAGTTGTTGCCCGCGAAGACCGGATCGTCGAGCCCCCACGAGAGACCCGTGAACGGATCGGCGACGCCCTTCGAGTCGAACGCTGCGCCTCCGGCGTGACCGTCGTTGGCCACCTCGACGTACGCGCCCAGGTAGTACTGCATCACGTCCTGTACTTGGTCACCACCGCCGAACGAGCCCCACAACGGCAGGCAGCGCCGCGGGTCGATTCCGGCGGGCGCCGGGTTGCAGGCGACGTCGCCCTTCGGGTCGTAGAGCTGGTTGCCTACGGCGGCCTGGGCGTACTGCTGGCCTGCGGAGTCGCCCGCGAAGAGCACCTTGCCGCCCTCGTTCATGTACGAGCGGAACTGCAGGATCTCGTCGAGAGCCAGCAGATCGGCGTTGCCGCCGGCCCGGCCGGCGGTGCGGGTCACCAGGTCGTCGCCCGTCTCCCAGACCACCGCGTCGTAGTGGCTGAGCACTCCGAGCGCGTCCGGGGCGAGCCGCTCGTCGTCGACGTCATAGACGTCGGCGTCCTGGCCGTTGGCGGCTAGGGCATCCACGTACGTGTCGGCGTAGTGCGGGCCGTTCGTGTCCTGCACTGGCGAGGCGCCGGTGTAGTCCTCGGCCGCAACGACGAGCACGCGGTTTCCGGACTCGGAGACGGCCTCGTAGGTGAACGAGTCACTTTGCTGGCCACCGCCGGTGAACCAGACCCGGACCGAGTCGCCCGGATCGGTTCCGGTCACCACGCCCCGCATCTGGTGGTAGTAGACCGACGCCGGGTCGTACCGCTCGCCGCCCTGCCGCTCGGACGTGGGTGCCGACTGCGGCGTCCCGCCGTTGATGCTGTAGTGCACCGTCACGGGGCCGAGGCTCCGCTTGGCGATCACGGCGACCGGCTGCGGGTCGCCGTAGGACTTGGTGAAGCTCAGCTGGACACCCGGGTTGCTGCGCTTGTACGGATCCTCGCTGTCGATGTAGAAGGGCTTGGTCTGAATCCCGGTCACCGTCTTCGGGTCATCGGGATCTGTCGCTGAGTTGGCCACCGACTTGGCGAAGGGCAGATTGCGCTCGAACTCCGCCTGCACCAGCGCCTCGTCATCGGGGAAGACGAACCCGCAGCCGGTGCAGCCCGCGGACAGCTCAGGTGTCCATGCCAACGTGCCGTCCTTGGAGTGCGCGTAGTCCGTCGTCTCGCCGTTGGTCACGTAGAGCACATCAGAGCTCAGGCCGGGGTGGAACCCCTCGATCGCCGGATGGTCCAGATTGCCGGACATCGCGTAGTAGATCGGGTCGTCCGCACTCGGAGTGCTGGTCTGCCAACCCTCCGGGTAGAGCAGCCACTGACCGTTGGAGTGGTAGTTGACCTGGAACTTGAACTTGATCCGATCGAGCAGCCCCACCATCGCCTTCGTCTCCGGCTCCGACATGGGGGCAGGACCGCGGTAGGTGTCGCTGGACTGGATCGACGACGAGCCCTCCTCGTCAAAGCCCCAGTGCGCGGGGAAGTTGCGGTTCGGGTCGACGCCGTCGCCGACCTGGGTGATGCCGTCGCCGTTGTTGTCGCGGAGGTTCTTCCGCCACAGTCGCTCGTGATCGAACGTGTACTGGTAGCCGTCGGGGTTGGCGACTGGCATGAACCAGAGCTCGGTCGTCTGCAGCAGCTTGCGGACCTCCCGGTTGTTGGCCCGCCACTGATCGATGTAGTAGTTCATCAGCCGCCGGTCGACCTCGGTCGAGATCCATTCACGTGCGTGCTGGGTGGCGCTGAAGAGGACCGCCGGCCGCTTGCCGTCCGGTTGCTCCTGAGCGCCCTGGGTCAGCTTGACCGCGATGATCTCGCGACCCTGGCCGGTGTGACCGAGCACCTCGAGCTTGACCAGCTGGGGGTTCTTGCGCGCCGCCGCGTAGAGCTGGTCGCGGATGCCGCCGGGCTCGTCGTACGAACGCCAGACGCTGAAGCCGTTGACGGCCTGTGCGGCCGCGAACTGCCGGACGGTCTGGCCGCCCTTGACCCGGGTGAGCTTGAGGTCGATGCCCTGGCTCCGGAGCTTGTCGGCCTGCGCCTGGTCCGCCACCAGGTCGAGTTGAACCCCGCCCTTGACCTGCCGCTGGCCGCTGATGTCGAAGCCCTGCTGCGCGATGGCCGGCATCTGGGACGGAGAGACCGTCGCCGTATAGGCATCAAGTTGATTGGGATCTCGGGCGGGTGTCTCGGGTGTCGCCGTCGTGGGCGCCAGGCCCACGCATACCCCCGCTACAACCGCAGCAACCACTGATCCAACGAGCCACCCGCGCATCTTCGCCACCTCCAGGCAAACGGCCCGAGAACCGAGGGTCAGTCTGGCATCGGTGTGAGAGACCTCGCAACGGGCGTAGAACGCCTATATCGGGAGTCTTACCGCAGCAGACACAGCGAACCCGGGTGGACCGGAATCGTTCCAGTCCACCCGGGTTCCCGGGTCGGATCCTCAGGTCAGGCGGGCACCAGCTCCTTCTCGTGCTCCTTCTCGGGCGCGGGTGCGATCTCGTCGCCCTCGTCTTCGTCGCCGTCCAGGTGGATGGCCGGCAGCCGGCGGTCGAGCCAACGCGGGAGCCACCAGGCGCGGTGTCCGAGCAGGCTCATCGCCGCCGGGACCAGCACCATGCGGACCAGGGTGACGTCCAGCAGGACTGCGACCGCGAGGCCGACGCCGAACAGCTTGGCGACCGGGTCGGGCATCAGGATGAACGCCGCGAAGACGCTGATCATGATGAGGCCGGCGCTGGTGATCACCCGGGCGGTCGAGCCGACACCTTCGACCGTGGCCCGCTTGGGGTCGCGGTGCTTCAGGTAGAGCTCGCGGATCCGGCTGATGAGGAACACCTCGTAGTCCATGGACAGCCCGAACAAGATGGCGAACATCAGCATCGGTGCCAGGGGCATGATCGGCGCCGTCTCATGGACGCCGATCAGGCTTGCTCCCCAGCCCCACTGGAAGATCGCGACCACGACGCCGTACGCGGCTCCTACGCCGAGCACGTTGAGCGCAGCGGCCTTCAGCGGCACCAGTACGGAGCGGAACACGATCGTCAGGATCACGAACGACAGTCCGATCACCGCGGCGAGGAACCATGGCATCCGCTCCTGCAGTCGGCTCGAAACGTCGTCTGTGAGTGCGGTCTGACCGGTCACCGAGGCGGTCACGTCGGCGGAGTCGAGTGCTCCGGGCAGCGTACCCTCGCGGATGGTCGACAACAGCTCCGACGTCTTCGCGTCCTGCGGGGCCGTGGTCGGCACGACCTCGATGATCGCCAGGTCCTTCGCGTCGTTCAGGGTCGCTTCCCCGACCGAGGCGACACCGGAGGTGTTCTCCAGTGCCCGGGTCACACCGGGGACCGCAGAGGAGACGTTCGTGTCACCGTCGCCCTCCAGCACCACCGAGAGCGGGCCGTTCGTGCCGTCGCCGTAGGCGTCGGCGATCAGGTCGTAGGCCTGGCGGGTCGTCGAGTCCGGAGCGTCGTTGCCGGCGTCGGCGAACCCGAGCCGCATGCCGAGGACCGGCAGCGCCAGCACGCCCAGCACGATCGTCGCGACTAGTCCGTAGCGAACCGGCTTGGCGACCACGCGTGCGGTCCAGCGGGCCGACAACGAGCGCGGGTCGTACGACGGCTTGGGCTTGATGAACGGGATCCGGGCGCGGTTGACCTTCTGCCCGACCAGCCCGAGCAGCGCCGGCAGCAGCGTGATCGCAGCGATCATCGAGACTGCCACCATGATCGCGGCGGACCAGCCCATCATGGTCATCATCGGAATGTTGGAGACCTGCAGCCCGGCGATGGCGACCATCACGGTGAAGCCGGCGAACAGCACCGACAGTCCGGCCGTGGCGTTGGCGCGGCCGACCGCGTCCGGAACGGGCGTACCCAAGTCCAGATTCTGGCGGTGCCGAGCGAGGATGAACAGCGCGTAGTCGATACCGACACCCAGCCCCATCATCATGCCGACGATGGTGGCGATCTCGGGCACCGGGGCGTACCCGGACAGGACACCGATGGCGCTGCTACCGATCAGGATGCCCAGCAGGGCGACGACGATCGGCAGGCTCATCGCGATCAGCGAACCGAACGCGACGGCAAGCACCACGATGGCAACGACGATGCCGATCACCTCGGAGTTGGATCCGCCGTCGTCGGTGTTGGCGTAGCCGAGCTGCCCGTCGTACTCGACCTGGACACCGGCGTCGCGAGCAGGCTGGACGGCCTTCTCAGCGGCGGCCAAGTCGTTCGGCTCGGCCTTCTCCGAGGAGAAGGCGACCGTCGCGAATGCCGTGGTGCCGTCCTCGCTGACGGTTGGCCCTCGTGGGTCGTAGGGGCTGGATACGTCGACCACGTGCGGTCCGTCGACCAGCTTGGTGACGGCCTGCTCGATGGCCTGCTTCTGCTCCGGCTCGGTGACGCCTTCGTCGGAGTGGAAGATGACGTTGGAGGAATAGAGCGTTTGCTGCGGGAAGCGGTCTTGGATGGCGTCCGCCGCGCGTTGCGACTCCGCCCCCGGAAGTCGGAAGGTCTCGTCGGGGTTACCGCCGACGGCGCTGTTCAGAAAGACGGCGACGACGGCGAGGAGTACCCAGGACGCCAGCACGCGCCATGGGTGGCGGGCTGCTGAGTGACCGATTCGGTAAAGAACTCGTGACATTGTTCTGGCCTTTTCCTTGTCTGTGTTTGGTGTCGAGCTCCCTGGTGGAACCGGACGCTTTGAAGGTAAGAATTTGGGCGGCCGCATCCCATGGAGCGGTCCACACGGCGCGCGCTGGACGACCGACTGGCCGCCGGGGGCTGTCCCGGCGGCTGCACGCCGGTCGGGGGTGGGGTCAGCCCCACCTCAGTGGTGGGGTGGCCCGCAGCGCGGTGGTCGGTGGGAGGCTCATGACATGACGGAGGCAGGCGACGAGCACGGATGGCAGGTGAGCCTGCTGGTGCCGCATCCGACCCGACTGGCGGTACTGGTGGCGGACAGTGGGCCGTCGCCGTCGGTCTCGATGCTGCCGACGCTGCACACTGGTCCGGAGCCGCCGATCGCCGAGATCGTGGCGTCGGTCGACGCTGTCGATCCTGCGACGTCGGTTCCGTTGCGACTCAGCATGTCCACCGCGCAGGCCGACGGGGTGGAGACCGCGTTGCTGCTGGAGTTCGACGCTGTCGCGGCTGACGCGCCGGCTGGGTGGGCTTGGCGAGATCTGGACGCGGAGACGATCGCTCGTCTCGAACCTGCCGACGCGCGGGCCGCTGTCTCGTCCTGGACCCGGGAGCGGGTCGACGGGTGGGCGCCGTTGCGCCCGGTGTGGTCCAGGCCGGGTTGGTTCGCGCGCGCGTCGGCGTGGATGCTCGATCAGATGGCGGAGGCCGGGTGCCCGGCAACCGATGCCCCGCGGGTCCACTACCTGTGGGGCGTGTCGGTCGTGCTGCGGGCACCGTCTGCGGACGGCGACTTCTTCCTCAAGTGCAGTGGCGACATCTTTCGCCAGGAGGCGATCACGACACGTCGGTTGGCCGCACACACGCCGGACATGTTCCCCGAGGTCGTGGCCGTCGACGCCACCCAGGGGTGGCTGTTGATGCGCGACATCGGTGCTCCCGAGCTTGGCGAGCAAGACCAGTCGCTCTGGCATCGGGGTCTGGCGGCCTACGCCGGCATCCAGCGCACCTGGCTGGGTCGGTCCGACGAGCTGGTCGACCTCGGCCTTCCCGCCCGCTCGCTGACCGCCTTGGCGGAGGAGGTCGACGAGATCAGCGACGACGACGTCCTGCAGTCCAAGCTGGACTCGGGGCTGCGGGACCGGTGGCGGTCGTCGGCCCCGTCCCTGGCCGCAGCCTGCCTGCGACTCGAGGAGATCGGGCCCAGTCCCAGCCTGGTCCACGGCGACCTCCACCCGTGGAACGTGACGTACGGATCGGGCACGACTCGCGTATTCGACTGGACCGACGCGGCCGTCTCGCACCCGTTCGTCGACCTCGCGACGTACATCTTCCGTACTGGCGACGTCGCCGTCCGCCGGCGCATGGTGGACGCCTACCTCGACGCATGGAGCACCGCAGGCTCCATGGACCGCCTCCGAGAAGCCGTCGACCTCGCTGCAGTCGTCGGGTCGCTCTATCAGGTGCAGACCTACCGATTCCTGATCCCGACCCTGATGAACCAGGGCGCGGACGACGACCTGGCAGACGGCGATCTGAGCTGGATCAGACGTACGCTCACCCGTCTCGAGTACGGCCTCGACGGCCCGTCCTGAGCCGCTGTCGGCGGCCTGATGGGTGTGGCCGTCGCGGTGATGGGTACACGGATCGATGTCCAGACCCCTCAGGAGGAAGCATGAGGCCCGACGCGCCGTACGTGGCTCGCCACATCGACCGTGACCCCAACGCGTTGGAGCCAGGCACGGTCTACGACTTCGCCACCGGTGTTTTGGGCCTGATCGGATTCGCGCTGTTCGGCATCGGACTCGAGCTCGGGGGAGGCATCCTGCCCGCGATCGGCTTCTTTGTCTGCATCGCGGTTGTCGCCGTTTCCGGCTTCAACCTCACTCCGCGAGCCCGTCGCCGTGCGGCCCACTCAGGGATACCGGGTGTCGACGACGGTCGTGACGCGCCCGGTTTCGACGTCGTACACGTGGCCTGAGACTCCCATCCCCGACGGGAGCAACGGTGAGGTGAGCAAACGCTCGACGTCGGCGTGGACGGTGACATAGGGGTCGTGGACCGCCGAGACCTCGAGCGCCGCCTCGTCCACACCCGTCGCCTCGGACGCCTCACGCCGGAATGCCGGGTCGGCAAGGAAGCTTGTCCCGCACTGGGTGTGGTGAATGATCGCGACCTCGATGCGGTCCGCCTCGGTGAGCTGCCCGCCGGCCAGCCGCTGACCGAGGAAGCCAAGGTACGCGATCTCGTCGATGACCGGCTGGGTGACCCGTCCGCCCGCATTCCGGAGGACGGGAGCATCGCCGAGCTCGAGTCCGAGGATGATCGCCGGATCGACTCTGTGGTCGAGACAGGTGACGACGATGGTGCGCGCGGCGGGCAGGCCGAGCGGCACCGGAGTGTAGGTACTGGCGAACTGCGCATTGCGGTCAAGCAGTGGGTTCATTGTGCTGGTGGTCATGGTGACTCCTCTTTCAATAAGTGGACAGCGTCCACTATAGACGCTAGTGGACACCGTCCACTAGTTTGTTTTCTGTGACCAACGAAGAATCAGCTGAGACGACGCCGACCCGGGGACGGCGGCCGCGTGGCGTCGTCCGCGACGGCCTGATCGCCGCCGGGGTCGAGCAGGCCCGATCCGGTGGTCCGGACGCCGTCGTGCTCCGAGAGGCGGCGCGGACGGTGGGCGTGGTGCCCAACGCCGCCTATCGGCATTTCGCCGACCGCGACGAGCTTCTCGCCGCGGTCTGCACGGTGGCCATGAGCGAGCTCGCCGCGCGCATGGCTGCGGGCACCGGACGCGTGCGCGGCAAGTACGGCGATGCCGCCGCGGCCCGGCGCCGACTGCAGGCGATCGGCCGGGCGTACCTGGAGTCCGCCCGCGAGGAGCCCGGGCTCTTCGCCACCGCCTTCGCGCTGCCCCGTCAGCACGCCTACGACGCCCAGGACGGCGGGGCGGACCAGGACCCGATGCCCTTGGATCAGCTCCGCGCGGCGCTCGACGAACTGGTCGACGCCGGCGTCCTCAGCCGGCGGCGTCGGGCCGGGATCGAGTACCCCATCTGGTCCACGGTGCACGGGCTGGCCGTGCTCACCGGGCAAGGGCCCCTCCGCGACGACCCGGACGCCGTACGCCGTCACATCGAGAAGGTGACCGGCGCCTTCATCGAAGCCGCTCTCACCTGAGTCAGCTCTGGGGAGGGTGTTCAGCGCTGGTACGTCGACGCTAAGTGGCTCCGGTCGATACGTGGTAGATGAGGTAGCTCACCTCGTCATCGGCGGTGTTGACGTTGTAGTCGACGTCGACGGCCCTCGGGTAGTCCTGGCCGTCAGGCCAGATCACCCTCACCTTGTCGGCCTTCTCGGTGTTGGCCAGGTCCATGAGGTCGTCGAGGGTGAGCCACCGGTACTTCCCCGAGACCTGCTCGCCGGCATGGTGGTCATAGTCGTTCTGCATGTACCTGGCATCGACGGGCTTGCCGGATTCCACGGTGATCTCGATCCGGGCGCCGGTGTCGAGGCACTCGCATGCCCAGCTCATGACGAAGGTGTAGTCGTCGTCCGGATAACTGGTCGGTCGCGTCGAGGACGGTTGCGGGTTCTTCGTCGCGGGTTCCGTCGACGCCGCCTCGTTGGTTCCTCCTGGAGCAGATTCGCTGTTCCCGCATGCGGCGAGGAGTGCTCCACACGCCAGGAGCAGGACGAGTCTGGCTGCGATCTTCACGGCAATGGGACGCAGCAGCCCGTCCGCTGGCTCCTGAGTTCCGAGACTGATATCCGGTGATGCAACCAATCGGGACACCGGTCGCGTTGCTAAGGGTGTGGGCGCTCGTCGGAGCGTGTCTCGGGCGAGACGTGGGAGGGATAGATGGAGCACGCAGGTTTGGCATCCTCAGGAGCGAGCCGGATCAGGCGGAGTCGGATGGCGTCGGGGGCGAAGGGGATTGTCGCGGTCCTCGGTGTGGGTGTGCTCGTCGCCGGGAGTGGGGCTGCCGTAGGAGCTCCGGCGGCCGAGACGACGTTGGTCAGCGTGCACTCCGACGGCACCCAGGGTGACAACGTCAGCTCGTCCGCTTCGCTCTCTGCGCACGGCCGTTATGTTGCCTTCGTCTCGGCTGCATCGACCCTGGTGACAGGCGATACGAACGGCGCGCTCGATGTGTTCGTGCACGACAACGTGACGGGGACGACCACCCGTGTGAATCTCGGCCGCAGTGGGCGGCAAGCCAATGGCACGAGCTACGAATCCTCGATCTCAGCGAACGGTCGCTACGTCGCCTTCAACTCGAGCGCCTCGAACCTGGTGCGTCGTGACACGAATCGTGCGATCGATGTCTTCGTGTACGACCGCCAGACCGGGAAGACGACCCGCGTGAGTGTGCGCTCCAACGGCCACCAGGCCAACCGCCGGAGCTACACGCCATCGATGTCGGCCGACGGCCGCTATGTCGCATTCGATTCGGAGGCCACGAACCTGGTCCGCGGCGATACGAATGGCGTGGCGGATGTGTTCGTGCGTGATCGTCAGACCGGGAAGACCACCCGGGTGAGTCTGCGTTCCGACGGCCACCAGGCCAACCGCGACAACTCGACTCCCTCGATCTCCGCCGATGGCCGGTACGTCGCGTTCTACTCCAAGGCCTCGAACCTGGTCCGCGGTGATACCAACGACAAGTGGGATGCGTTCGTGCACGACCGCCGGACCGGCAAGACCCGACGGGTGAGCGTGAGCTCGAGCGGGACCCAGGGCAACGGCCAGACCTGGTCCGCGGAGATCTCAGACAACGGCCGTTACGTTGCCTATTACTCCAGGGCGTCGAACCTGGTTCGTGGAGACACGAACGGCAAGTCCGATGCGTTCGTGCACGACCGCCGGACCGGCAGGACCCAACGGGTGAGCGTGAGCTCCAACGAGCGCCAGGCCAACCGCGGCGCCGCCTTCCCGTCGCTCTCCGGAGGCGGTCGCTACGTTGCGTTCTTCTCCGGCTCCGGCCTGGTCCGCGGGGACACCAACGGCAAGTTCGATGTGTACGTTCGTGATCGCCGGACCGGGACGACTCGCCAGGTGAGCGTGAGCTCAGACGGGACCAAGGGCAACCGCGTCAGTGGCTGGCCTTTCATTTCGCGCGACGGCAAGTACATCGCCTTCCAGTCGAACGCGTCGAACCTGGTTCCTCACGACACGAACAGAATGTACGACCTGTTCTTGCGCGGCCCGCTCCGCTAGCCGGGCGGGTCGGTGGCCGTACCGGATTCGGTGATGCAATCATTCAGGTCCCGCCCACCTTGCGAGTCACCGCGTGGGCGCCTTGTCGGAGCGTGACTTGGGCCGGGACGTGGAGGGATCGATGGGGTACGCAGGCTGGGCATCGACGAGGGACGGCAGGATTCGGAGGGATGGTGCGACGTCGGGGACGAGGACGGTCGTCGCGATCCTCACCGTCGGGCTGCTGTTCGCCGCGAGTGGGATCGCTGACGGTGCTCCGGCGGCCAAGACCAAGCTGGTGAGCATGGGCTTCGATGGGAGTGCAGCCAACGACGCCAGCTTCTTACCCTCGGTCTCGGCAGGCGGCCGGTACATCTCCTTCACCTCGGTCGCCTCGAACCTGGTGCCCGGCGATACGAACGGCAAGCTCGATGTGTTCGTGTCCGACCGCCAGACCGGCACGATCAGTCGGGTCAGCGTGAGCTCTAGCGGAGGCCAGGCCAACGGCCCCAGCTCGATCTCCTCGATCTCAGCTGACGGTCGGTACGTCGCCTACTACTCGGATGCGACAAACCTGGTGCGAGGTGACACGAACGAGACCAAGGACGTGTTCGTGCACGACCGCCAGACCGGGACGACGACTCGGGTCAGCGTGCGCTCGAGCGGGAGGCAGGCCAATCGCAGGAGCGGTTGGCCCGCGATCTCGGCAGACGGTCGGTATGTGGCGTTCGCGTCGTATGCGAACAACCTGGTCCGCGGTGACACGAACCATGCGTCCGACGTGTTCGTCTACGACCGTCGGACCGGGACGATCAGCCGGGCGAGCGTGCCCTCGCGCGGGGGGCAGGCCAATGGCTATAGCGGGGTCCCTTCGATCTCCGCCGATGGCCGGTATGTGGCCTACGACTCGGACGCCTCGAACCTGGTCCGTGGAGACACGAACGACAAGGTGGATGCGTTCGTGCACGATCGACGGACGGGGAGGACGACTCGGGTGAGCGTGCGCTCCAATGGGGATCAGGTCAACGGCAACGCCTTGTCCGCTTCGATCTCCGCGAACGGCCGGTACGTCGCCTTTTACTCGAAGTCTGCGAACCTGGTCCGCAACGACACCAATCACAAGTTCGATGTGTTCGTGCATGACCGCCGGACCGGCAAGACCCAACGGGTCAGTGTCAGCTCCAACGAGCGCCAGGCCAGCCGCAGAAGCCGCGACCCGTCGATGTCGGGCGACGGGCGGTACGTCGCCTTCGTCTCTGTCGACCCGAACCTGGACCGCAGCGACACCAACCGCGGGTGGGATGTGTTCGTGCGTGACCGCCAGATTGGGACGACTCGCCGCGTGAGTGTCAACTCCAGCGGGGACCCGGGCAACGGTGTCAGTCAATGGCCCTCGATCTCGGCCAACGGCAAGCACGTGGCATTCGACTCCTACGCCTCGAACCTCGTCGCCGACGACACGAACAACGTGGTGGATCTGTTCGTTCGAGGCCCGCTCCACTAGCCGGACGTGCGGTGTTGGCAGCGGGTTCGGTGATGCAACCATTCGGGTTTCGCCCGCGTTGCCTATGACTGCGTGGGCGCCTATCGGAGCGTGACTTGGGCCGGGACATGGGAGGGATCGATGGGGTACCCAGGCTGGGCATCCACGGAGGCCGGCAGGATCCGGAGGAGTGGGGCGGCGGGGCCGCGGACGATCGTCGCGATCGTCAGTGCTGGTCTCCTTGTCGCTGCGAGTGGGATCGCCGAAGGTGCTCCCGCGGCTGAGACCACGCTGGTAACCGTGGATTCCAATGGCACCCAGGCTGACAGCGGCGGCGCGAGCCCCTCGATCTCGGCGGACGGCCGCTACGTCGCCTTCGACTCGGCCGCATCGACCCTGGTGACAGGTGATACGAACGGCGCGCTCGATGTGTTCGTGCGCGACCGCCAGGCCGGGACGACGACACGGGTGAGCGTGCGCTCCAACGGCCGCCAGGCCAACGGCCGCAGCTACGAACCTTCGATCTCTGCCGATGGTCGGTATGTCGCGTTCTACTCGTATGCCTCAAACCTGGTTCGTGGAGACACGAATCGCAGGTCCGACATATTCGTCCACGATCGGCGGACCGGGACGACCAGCCGGGCGAGCGTGCGATCGAACGGGAGTCAGGCCGACGGCCTCAACTCGGGTCCCTCGCTATCCGCCGACGGGCGGTACGTCGCGTTCTACTCGATCGCCTCGAACCTGGTTCGCGGCGACACCAACGACAAGTGGGATGCCTTCGTGCACGATCGCCAGACCGGAAAGACGACCCGGGTGAGCGTGCGCTCCAATGGGGATCAGGCAAACGGCGAGACCTTGTCCGCGGCAATCTCCGCGAGCGGCCGGTACGTCGCCTTTCACTCGAGGGCCTCGAACCTGGTCCGTGACGACACGAACAACGTGATCGACGAATTCGTACACGATCGTCGGACCGGGAAGACGACGCGAGTGAGCGTGGACTCCAACGAGAGTCAGGCCAACGGCCGGAGCTACACCCCGTCGATCTCGAGGGACGGGCGCTACGTCACTTACTACTCCCACGCCTCGAATCTGGTCCGCGGTGACACCAACGACAGGTGGGATGTGTTCCTGCGTGACCGCCAGGCCGGGACGACTCGCCGGCTGAGCGTGAGCTCCAACGGGGACCAGAGCAACCGCAGCAGCGATTGGCCCTCGATCTCCGCCAACGGCAAGTACGTCGTGTTCGGATCGTATGGGCCCAACCTCGTCGCTAACGACACGAACAACAACTACGACCTGTTCGTTCGCGGTCCTCTCCACTAGCCGATGCAACCAATCGGGTCCCCGGTTACGTTCTCAGGAGTGACACGGAGGAGGTCGCCATAGTGGGCGCGCGTTCAAGCCGACGGCGGCATCGGGCGCGCGACGACCAGCAGTACGCCGACTTCGTCGACGCCACTCAGCATCGACTACGACGTACGGCATACCTCATGACCGGGGACTGGCAGTTGGCCGCGGACGCAACACAAGAGGCTCTGCTGCGGATGTACGTGGCGTGGCCACGGCTCGACCGATCCAGCAGCGGGCTGCATACGTACGCGCGGCGTGCCTTGATCTCGGCGACGATCGACCAGCTTCGCCGGCCATGGCGGCGTGAGCGGCCGGAGGAACTCGACGTCGACATTCCCGACCGCAGCCGCCTCGAGGAAGAGGTGAGCGATCGGGCGTTGCTCCGAGCCGCGCTCCGCCGCCTGCCGCCCCGGCAGCGGGCCTGTGTCGTGCTGCGGTACTTCGAGCAGTTCTCGGTTAACGAGACCGCTGAGGCCATGAGCTGCGATCCGGGCACGGTCAAGAGTCAGACCGCGCGCGGACTTGCCACCCTGCGCGACATCTTCGAGGAGTACGGGCGCGCCGACGCGGCCGCGCTGATGGGGGAGGAGGCCCCCCGATGACCAACCTGACCGACCTGCTCTACGAGGCCACCGACGGCGACCCGAATCGCGCACTCGATCCGGCCGAGCTGGTGCGCGAGGGCCACCGCCGGGTCAGCCGCCGCCGTGGACTTGTCGCGGTCGGCAGCGTGGTGGCGGCCGTTCTCGTGATCGTGGGCGCTGCTGGCTGGCTGTCCGGGATGAGCACCGACAGCGAGCCGCCGCCCGGGAACGGCCAACCTCCAGTCGCAGGCGGTGATAGCCACACCAAGCAGGTGGAGGTGTCGCGGGCCGAGGTGGAGCGCCGCTGCACGACGGTCTGGCGCAATTTCTACGGCCCGGGCATCCCGCCGATCGAGCTGTCGAAGGACGATCTGGGTCCGTGGTTCGAAGGCGACGAGGTCAAGGTCGCGAATTGGTCCGACTTCGACTATGCCCCCTTGGAAGAACCGCTGTATGGCGATGACTGTGTCGTGCCACAGGCCGGTCTCGAGGACACCGCCGGCACCGTCGAGCTTCCGCTGCCGACTTCAGACGACGAGGCCGGAGTCCGCACGACATGCGGTGGGTGGCTCGGCACGGATTTCTCCGACTGGCAGGTCGTTGCCGCCGATAGCCATGACGGCAGGCTGGCTGCCCTGCTCCGCTCGCCCGACGAACGGCTGGCGAACTGCCAACTCGACAGCTGGTATATGAATGATCGCGGCGTCGTCGACCTCGACAAGCTCTACGCGGATCCCTATAGCGGAAACATCCCGTTCGTAGAATTCACGACCGAGGCGGAGCTTCGGGGCGATAACGCCGGTTTCGACGACTACCAGGTCCATCCCTCGTTTCAGTTGGGCTGCCAGCGAGAGCCGCCGGGGCAATGGGTGGCCGACTGCCTCGGTGTTGGCTGGCTCTCCGGCCCCGAGCCCGCCACTCGGATTGTGATCACTGACGTGACCGGTGCCGAACACGAGATTCCGGTGGTTGACCACTGGTGGGCTTTCGCGGGAACAGTCATCAACCATGCTGCTATCCCCGAAGGTGGGTGCCCGCCGCCGCCGAACGTATGTGACGGATCCCCCGGCGAGCTGCACTTCACGGTCTACGCCGCCGACGGAACCATCCTCGCGGAGTACGACGAGGACAAGGACTTGCCACTCATCACCTGACGCTCGCGACTCGGCGACGCGCGAACCGCACCGACCGGTGCCTGCGGACGTTGCCTGACTGCCCACGCGCCGCATAACGTCGGGCCAGGGAGGCAGGAGCATGTTCGCGCGATCGGTGACTCCAGGCCGCTGCAACGCACCGGACGCGAGGCCCACGCCATGAACACCAAGCGCGTCGGTCTGATCGCCGGAGTAACCGCATTGGTCGTGGTCGTCGCCTTCATCGTCGTCGTGGCTCTGGCCGATGGATTCGACTCGGACGACAACGGGTCCAGCGCGTCGAACACGATCCAGCAGATCTACCAACGCGAGGGACAGTCGGTCTACTTCGTCCAATCAAGCGGGCCCGAGGGTGTGGGTACGGGAACCGCATGGCTGTTCGACGACGACGGGCACCTGGTCACCAACGAGCACGTCATCTCCGGTGGCACTGATATCGCCGTACGGGTGGGCGAGAACCAACTCGTGCCGGTCAAGCTGGTCGGCGAGGACCAGTCGACCGATCTCGCGGTGCTGAAGGCCGATCCGGACGCCCTGGACGGTGGCGATCCGTTGGAGCTGGGCGACTCGTCGGAGGTGTTCGTGGGCCAGCAGGTGGTGGCGATCGGCAATCCGTTCGGGCTCGAGGGCACTGTGACCACCGGGATCATCTCGGCCAAGGCACGCGTGCTGGAGGCGCCCAATGGCTATCCGATCTCGAACGCGATCCAGACCGACGCGGCCATCAACCCCGGAAACTCCGGCGGCCCGCTCGTCGATCTGGACGGCCGGGTGATCGGAGTGAACACCCAGATCGCCACCGGTGGTGTCGGCCAGTCGGCCGGGCTCGGATTCGCCGTCCCAGTCGACACCGTCAAGCAGATCGCCGATGAGCTGATCGAGCATGGCTTCGTCGATCGCGCCTATCTCGGCGCGAGCACGGTCGCGCTGAACCATGAGCTCGCAGATCATCTGGGGCTGTCCATCGACTCCGGTGCGCTGGTGCTCGAAGTCGCGTCCGGCGGACCGGCCGCCGTCGCCGGCCTACATGGCAGCTCGGCGACTGCCGGAGCGCTGGTCGCCGGCGGCGACGTGATCACCGAGATCGACGGCGAGCAGATCACCGGACCGAACGACATCGCCGAGGCGATCGGCGCCAAGCGGGCTGGCGACACGAGCAGCGTCACCTATGTACGCGATGGCACCGAGCACACGGTGCAGGTCACGCTCGGCGCACAACCGCGCGGCTAGCTGACCGATCTCGGCCTTTGACCAGCGCAAATGGCGTACGCGGTGGCCGGCGGCGGAGGGTCGTTGGACCCTACCGACTCCGACGAGCAGGCGGGACCGTGTGAGCACGGGTAGCGGATCCGCGCTCCCGTGATCGTGGCGGAGAGGCGTGATGGAGATGGCCGCCAGTGCGCCGGACCGTCGGCTTCGCATCGGTCTGGGCGAGCGTGAGCGCGATGAGTGAGCTGGTGAGGTTCGAGTCGGGTCAGGACGGGGTGGTCCTGGTCGAGGTCGCCGACCCGGTGGATGGGTCGGGTGGCCGTGTCACGCGCGGCGGTGGTCGATCCGCGGCGGTGATCTCGGACGCCGGGGAGAGTCTCGAGCAGGTGCTCGGCAAGCTCGGCCCGGTGATCCAGGGGGTCGTGACGAAGTTGCGCGAGAGCGCGGACTGGCCGGAGCAGGTCGAGGTGGAGTTCGCGGTCAAGATCTCGGCGGACTCGAATGTGATCATCGCGCGGGCCGGCGGGGAGGCGAACTTCCGGGTCTTGATGCGGTGGTCGAATGGGCCGGCGTCATGACCGATTCGCTGCCGGACTACGAGGAGCTTCAGCTGCGAGTGCGGCCGGGTCAGCGCGGCGCGTACCGGGTTGAGGCGGTGGCTCCGGACGGATCGCGGGCGTCCGGCACGTTCCGGCTCCCGGTCGACGAGACGCAGCTGGACAACTTCGTCTTACAGGTGGGGCAGCCTCGGCGGAACGTGCGAAAGTACCGGTCCCCACAGATGGAGCGGGCGAAGGACTTCGGTGGCCAATTGTTCGAGGCGTTGGTGGCCGGCGACGTACGAGACCTGTACCGGTCCGCCAGGAGCGGCGCCGAAGCGCGGGGCGTCGGTCTGCGGGTGACGCTCTATCTCACCGAGGTCCCGACCTTGATGAGCGTGCCGTGGGAGTTCCTGTTCGAGCGGCCGAGTTTCCTTGCCCAGTCGATCTACACGCCGCTGGTGCGGTCGCTGGACCTGAAGTACGTCCGTCAGCCGCATCCGGTGGTGCTTCCGCTGCGCATCCTCGGCGTCGTGAGCCGACCCAAAGGAGTGGTCGCGCTGGATGTGGAAGGTGAGCAGCAGCGGCTGGCCGAGGCCTTGGCACCGCTGTCAGATGCGGGGCTGGTGACGCTGGAGTGGCTCCCACGAGCGACCCTCAGCGACCTGCACGACGTGATCAGCCGCCCGGGCGAGATCCACGTGCTGCACTACATCGGGCACGGCGCCTACGACGAACGCACCGATAGCGGCATCCTCCTGTTCGAGGACGAGGACGGGCTGCGACACGAGGTCACCGGTGAGGAACTCGGCACGCTGCTCCAGGACGAGCACAGCCTGCGACTGGTCGTACTCAACTCCTGCGAGGGTGCTCGCACCTCTCATATCGACCCGTTCTCCGGGGTTGCCTCCAGCCTGGTCGAGGTCGGCATCCCAGCAGTGATCGGCATGCAGTTCGAGATCACCGACGAGGCGGCTGTCACCTTCGGCGAGAGTCTCTACAAGGCGATCGTCAACGGCTACCCGGTCGACGCCGCGTTGGCCCAGGTACGCAAGGCGATCTTCGCCGCTCGACACGACGTCGAGTTCGGCACCCCGGTGCTGTTCCTCCGCGCCGCCGACGCCCATCTGTTCAAGTTCGATCGCCAGGCGGCGTCAGCGAGCCCGCCAATCCCGGAGGCTCCGCCAGTTGACCGGTTAGAACCGGTCGAGGAGCGCGTGCCCTCGGACGATCCACGTTATCTGCGGGGCGTGGACGCGTTCTACGCCGGCCGCTGGGACGAGGCCGTTGATCGATTCGCCGAGGTGGCCCGTGAGTATCCCGGCGACGACCGGGTGGCCAGCCGGCTGGAGGAGGCGCGCGGTCGTCGCGACATCGCGGACTGGTACGACCGAGGCACCGTGGCGGAGCAGCAGGGCGACTGGGACGCCGCCGTGACCGCATTCGAACGCGTCGTCGCCGTCGACAGCGGCTATCAGGACGCCGCCGATCGGCTCGAGCAGGTCCGCCGCGAGCAGCAGAAGGACGCATTGAACGACGACATTCGTCGGTTGCATGCGGCCGGCCAGTGGACCGGCGTCGTCGCAGCGGGGGAGGAACTCGCCACACTCAATCCGGACAGCGCCGACCCCGACGGCCTGGTGAGCGCGGCCCGCACCGCGTTGGCCGACGAGAAGCTCGACGCTCGGTACACCGAAGGGCTCCACAAGCTCGACAGTCACGACTGGGCCGCCGCCATCGACACCTTCACCGTTATCGAGCAGGACCGGCCCGGCTACCGCGACACTCGCGCGCACCTCACCGAGGCCACTCGGCTTGCCGAGGGGCCACCGACAGGAGGGGCCATGCCACCCCCTGACGACGGCGAACCGAGCGATGGTCGGAGTCACCGTTTCTCCAGACGAGCCTGGATCCTCGCCGCCGCGGGCGTTGCCGTTGTCTTGCTCGGGGTCGCCGGTGTCGTGGCCATCACGAACCGCGGCGGCGGCGGTGACAGTGGCAATGCATCGGTCATCTTCGAGGACGACTTCTCAAGTGGGGCAGGTGGATGGCTACCGGCGCCAGGTAGCGCCGGGACCGCTCGGTATCAGAACGGCGCGTACTACATTTCGGCCCCAGCGGGGGAGGTCGTTGCCGCCGTCCCCCAGAAAGCGGACAGCGTGTACAAGTCTGCTCCACCAAGCGTCAGCATCGAGGTCGAGACGCACCTCATCACGAACCCTTCGGACTCCCCGCTGTACGGCATCCTCTGTCGGACAACCGAGACGGGATACGCGTTCGTCGTAGATGGCCAGCAGGCAAGAATCATCAAGTTCTTCTCAGACGGATCCGAAGAGGACCTCAATCACCGCCGCGCCCAGGTTGACCTGAAAGGCACGAACGAGCTGTCCGCCACGTGCCAAAGTGACGAAGCACAGACGCAGGTCCACCTGCAATTCGAGGTAAACGGCGACTCAGTCGTCAAAGCAACCGACACAAGCCCGACTGGTAACGGCACCGTCGGCCTCTTCGGGTCCGGTGAGGATTCCTCGAGCGCAGTCGAGGTTCAGTTCGACAACTTCGTCGTGACGCACGCCTGACGTCAGGACAGGGTGAGGCGGTCCCCGACCGAGATCGTGCCGGGCTCGACCACGTCGGCGTAAACGCCGAAGTTCGAGCCGAGCCCGAAGATGGAGTCCTGCCGGCCGCGGTAGCCGATGATCAGGCGGAGTGTCTGGAGGTCCACCGAGCCCGAGTCGGGGTTGCGAGTGGTGGCCGCGCAGCGCTGCACCGGGCCGCCGCCTCGTAGGAGCGCGTCGCCGACCTGCAAGAGCCTCCCGTCCCAGGAGTCCTCGACATGCGGATCGCTGCTCGCGAACTCGATCAGCATGCGGAAGCGACGTGAGTCGACCTCGGGCACTCCCGCGTGGCGCGCCAGCTCCGCCACCGAGCCGGTCCCGAGCAGGGTCACGGGCTGGACGTCGTAAGCGGACTCGTGGGCATGGAACAGCTGGACCCGCCTGCCCACGATGTCGGAGAAGAAGCTGCTCCACACCGGGTCCGCGACGACATCGGACTTGATCGTGCGAAGCCCCCACAGGTCGGTGTCGACAGCCGTGGCCGGCTCGATGATCCCGCTGACCATGACCTCATCCCCGCGGGTCACCTCGAGCCGGCGAGTCTCGCTGTCGTACGCCGCTTTGAGCCCATAAAGACCGGGGTTGCGGGTACAGCTCTGGAGCTTCCCCTGGTCGTCGAGGAGATAGAACATCCGGTCGCCGACCGCTCCCTGGGACGTCAGCTCGATCGAGTCGGGATGGTGGAGCAAGAGTCCCTTGACCGGGGTGGTTGACAGACGAGTGATCGTGAAGTCGGACGGCACCCGCCCAGCCTAGGCATCCCGCGCGACGACAACGAGGGGCGCCACGACCCTCCTGAGCTCACGGACGATCGGGTTCTACCCGATGCCTCGGACCGAGCGGACCGCCCGGCTTGCGGCCGAAATCACCGTATTTCATCAGCCTATAGTCATGCCCGGTCCGTCTTCTCCCCCTTGCGGGAATCGCTCTTTAGACGTCGAGAAGTCATCAACTGCGGTTAATTAGGCTTACGCTTAGTTCGGGACCTCTGGCCCGTCGAACGACATTGACGATTTGCTACTGAATTTGCTGGATCTCAAAAAGTTTGGCTCAAATGACATTGCGAAAGCGCTCCCAGGAGTCTTCATCATTAGGGACGGTTGAGAGGGAGCACGGTGGATTCGCAGCTTGCGGACTTCGTCCGCGCGAGGTACCCGCGGTTGCTGCGGCACGCGTACGTGCTTACCGGAAGTCACGGCGAGGCGGAGGACCTGGTTCAGGAGGCTCTGGCCCGCGCCTGCGCCGCTGGACGACGACGACGCATTCACGACCTGGACGGCTACGTGTGGACGACGATGGTCAATCTCTCGGCGCGCAAGTGGCGGCGCTGGACCCGGATACGTGAGCTACCGACCGCCGCCATCCCGGACCCAGGGCTCTCGGACTCCACCGATGAAGGGGCAGAACGCAGCCGAATGCATCAGGCGCTGCGCGAAATCTCGCCACGTCAACGCGCCGTGCTCGTCCTCCGGTTTTACGAGGATCTCAGCGAGGTGCAGATCGCCGAACTGCTCAACGTCGGCGTGGGAACCGTACGCAGTCAGACCGCTCGGGGGCTCAGCAGGATACGTGCCGTGCTGGCCGCCGCTCACGAGGTGGAGAACGCGTCATGAGCGACCGGATCGAGCAGCAACTTCGGGCCGTGTTCAACGAGCAGGCCAATGTCATCGACAGCACTCAGCCCGACCCTGTACCGGCCATCGAGCGTCGAATGCGACAGCGCGTGCGCCGCCAGGTCGCCGCGAGCGTAGCGGCGGTGGTAGCCGTGGGAGCGGCGGTCACCGGTGCACTGGCAGGTGGGAGTCATTTCGACGCCGACAGGGACACAACGCCGGTCGAGACACCGTCTCACGACGTCCAGCCGGGCTCAGGTGAGGATCGAGCATTCCTGTTTGATCTCGACACCGGACATGCGACGCTGTTGCCACTGCCCCGGGACGGCAGCTTCGGCCACGACATGTCGCCCGATGGGACTCAGTTGGCATACAGCGTCTGGCGAGACCCCGCCGGCCCGAATCTCGCCACCGTCTACGTGTCGCTCATCGGCGAGAACCCAGATGACGGGGCGGTCTCTACCCGCCCAGCCACACCACCCACGATTGGTGCGTTCGGGCCGCAGTGGTCGCCGGACGGCTCACGGCTCGTGTATCAGCAGGTCCATCGTCGCCCGGGCGCGGTAGGCGTGGTGACCACCGGTGAACTCGCCGTGGTGGACGTCGCCACTGGGAAGACCACCACACTCACGCATGCCAGTGATGAAATGTTTCTTGAGCAGGACTGGTTCATGTCTCCCAGCTTCAGCCCCGACGGTCGGAGCATCCTGTATCACCAACTACGCACTGAACACGGCGTTGGCTGGGATCTCTGGTCCGTGCCGGCGACCGGCGGGAATCCCTCGCTGGTCGTTCGCAACGCCGCGTACGGCGCCTACTCCCCGGACGGCAGCACGATCGCGTACCTCGACTCGCCGCAGACGCCGACCCCCGATACCGGCACCCATCCACTGCCGGGACCGGGGCCCGGGGAGTCCCCCGCACACGCTATTTGGCTGGCCGACCCGAACGGCTCGAATCCCCGCCGCCTCGTCCAGGGTGAACAGATCCACTCGCCGATGTGGTCCCCGGACGGTACCAGGATCGCGTACGCGGATGGTGACGCGACGTGGGTCGTCGATGTCGGCACTGGCGAGACCCATCAGGTGGCCAACGGCAAGGCCGAGGCCTGGTACGACGACGACACCTTGATCATGGCGGCGACAAGCCCCGAAGAGCTTCAGCTGCAATAGGGATCTTTGTCCACAACACGTTCGGCAGGAGGTGTGCCCGATGAGCTGGCGAGTTAGAGGCTCCGCTTTTGGGGAGTACATCTTCCGGATTGCTGCGCTCGTGGTCGTCGCTGTCACCGTGCCCGCCTTCGCGGTCGCCGCCACCGACCATGGTGTGAGCGTTACTGAGGCGACGAACAGCCATGTCGGCGTTCTCGACGGTGACAACACGGTCCAGAGAAAGGACGGCCATTCGCGGTGGCTGACCAACCCGGCGACCTCTGTCTGGGCGGCGCTCGGACGGCATCGAGCCGGCCATCAACAGGAGCAGCTGTATCCGGCGGAATCACCGCGTCGTGCCGGTTCCCGGGTGGCTGCCGTCCCTTCGCTCGAGCCGAACCGGTCGACCGAGGACGACTTCTTCGACTACGTCCAGATGGCTCTCGGCGGTCTCGCCGGCCTCGCGATCGCTGCTGCGGCCGGGCCATTGGTCGGGCGTCGTCTGCGCAGGCCCTCACTCGAAGCTGCCCTCGGGTCCGGCGACGCAGGTGATGCCCCACGTGCGGCCGGTCTGTTGGGAGACCTCTTCGTTCGGCAAAGCCACGCCCGCGCGGCAGAGCATGCCTATCGGGCAGCCATCGACGTCGATCACCCATACTGGTCGCCCGTCGCGCAGGTCGCCCTCGCGCAACTCTTGACCGACCGAGGCGACCGCGAGGGAGCTCAAACGTTGCTAGAAGCCGTGATCGCCTCCGGCCATCCGCGAACAGCTCCCATGGCACAAGCCAGCCTCGACAACCTCCTGGCCAGCACGTGCCCAGGCTCGGCTGTGGCCCCATCGCCCATGGCATACGAACGGCTCGGCGACTCCACATCCGCCGGTCGCGGTTCGCTGCGAGGCTCAGGGCATCGCCGCGAGTGAGGCATCCTACGCGGGCGCTCCGCTGCCCCGCGCTGGAACTCCGTACGGGTCGTATTCGACGGTGTGCAGCGGAACGACCTGGCTGCCGAGCGGGATCAGGGCCAGCGGAATCATCTTGAAACACGCGATGCCGAACGGAATCCCGATGATCGTGATGCAGAGGAGCACGCCGGCGACCAGGTGGGCGATCGCCAGCTCCCAGCCGACCACGATGATCCAGATGATGTTCCCGATGACCGACCAAAAGCCCGCGTCTGGCTTGCGCACCACTGTGCGGCCGAACGGCCAGACGACGTAGCCCGCGATCCGGAACGCGGCGATCCCGAACGGGATGGTGATGATCAGGATGCACGCGACCACGCCGGCCAGGGCGTAGCCGATCGCGAGCCACCAACCCGCGAGCACGAACCAGATGATGTTGCCGATCGTCCGCATACGTCGATTGTGGGTGCCGATGGCCCATCCGCGCATCGTCCCTGCCGGGTGAATGTCCGGCCCGACGCGCGAGGTTTGCGTGGTGCTGAGACAACAAGGGACCGGTGCGGACTCGGTGAGGACTTCTGGCCCGAGACCTGCACGGATCCGAGGTCTAGCGTCCACAGCGATCGTGCTGAGCGCGAGAGCAATTAATGGTTCGCGCCGCTGCTGATGTGGCGACGCGCGAGAGAATTTCAGGTGATTTCCATGGATGCTGTCAAGGAACCCAAGCGGCTGTCAGTGTTGGCGTTGGCCGTGATGCTTCTCGGGGTCTTCCTGTTGCCCGTTTCATCCGCCGCCGCTTCGCAGAGCGCCGGCAGCCACTCCGCCGGTGTCCAGCGCTTCCTGGTACTGAGCACCCACCCGTCGGAAAACACGCCGACGGTGCTCGGGTTCGGGCCGATCCACGCCAAGGGCATCGACAAGACGATCAACAACCACAAGGACGTCTTCGTCTTCCCCAAGGGCAAGCTCGTGATCAAACACCACGCGACCTCCCGCCATCACTTCAGCGACCCGACGACCTGCCTGTTCCGAGAGCGCGAGCGGGGCCACTATCGCATCGCCCGTGGCACCGGTGCCTACGCGGGTGCTCGCGGGCATGGGCACTACCACGTCACGGTGACTGCCATCGGATGCAGCCGGCACCACCCGCCTAGCACCTTCGTCCTCCAGATCAAGGCGCGAGGTCCGATCAATCTGTAGCTGATCGCCGCCGTCACTGCAGCACGCGGTTGATGGCGTCGACAACCACGTCCGGGCGGTCCGCAGGCACGTTGTGGCCGCTGCCTTCGGCGATGATCTGCTGTCCGCCCGAGACCTGGTCGGCGAGATCGGCCTGTTGCTGTGCTCGCAGTCTGTCGAACAGCTTCGGGTCCCACCCTGGTGGCCATCCGTCGCTGATCGTCCCCGTCACCACGACCAGAGGCACCTGGGGGAGCGGCCCGGCTTGTCGGGCCTGATCGAGGCTGGTGAAGACGTCGATCCCTTCCGCATTCGACTGGACAGCCGCTCGGTCGGCGGCGATCTGGGCGCGCGTGAGGTGCTGCTCGAATTGGCGCGCCTCGTCCGGGTGGTTGGACTCGACCAGCACGAGACCGCTGACATCATGAGGATGCTCGGCGGCGTACAGCTGGGTGAAGATGCCGCCCATCGAGTGGCCGACGAGGACGTACGGCGGCTGGGCGTCGATCGCGTCGAGGAGCGAGTCGAGATCGTCGACAACGTCCTGAGCCGTGCGAGGTATCGGCGCCGGGTCGCTGCGGCCAAGGTTGGCCCGATCGTAGGAGCAGGTACGGACGTCGGGTGGCAGACTCGGGACGACCTTGTCCCAGGTCAGGCTGTCCCCAGTCTCTCCAGCCTCCAGCAGGATCGTGGGACCGTCCTTTGCGTCGCCGACGCAATTGACGAACAGCGACCGCCCGCCGATGTCGACGAGCTCGCCGTCGGCGAGGGCGTCGGTCGGAGGAGCGGAGGTCGGCGGCCCTGAGTCGGTGACGGCCGGACCTTGCTGAGCTTGGTCACCGTCGTCGCCGCAGGCAGCAAGAAGCATCGCGAAGAGAACGAATGTGCCCCCGCGCGCGAGCCACTTCATGAGACCTGTCCCTCCGGCCCCCGGGCTCGCCAAGCATGCGTACACCCCCGAGGTTGCCGCTAGAGCCGATAGCCCTCAATTCACAAGCTGCCGATCTGTGGCTACGTGATGCGTCCGGTGCTCCGATCGCGGTGGTCGGCGTCGGCGTCGCGCCGGTCGGCGACCTGATCTCTGCTGTTCTGGTCGTAGTCCCGCAGGTCCGCGGCGCGCTGGCGCTTGTCCGCCCGCCGATCCCGCTCGTCGGCCGCGGCTTCGCGCTGGTCGGCCAGCCGGTCCCGCTCGTCGGCCGCGGCTTCGCGCTGGTCGGCCGCGCGCTCCCGGTCGTCTGGATCCTGCTCGCCGTCCGCACGCTCGACCAGCCGTCTCTGGGCGGCACGCTTGCGTTCGGCGGCCGTCTGCGATCGATGGCTGGCCTCGACGGCTCGGGCGGCATCGCCGGCCGCTCGCTCGGCGTCAGCCTGACGACGGTGATCGGCGGCGATCACCCGCTGCTCGGCCGCCCGTTGCTGGTCTCTGGCGACCTCTTGTTTGATCGTTCTCGGCTGCTCGGGATCTTCAGCCATGCGTCGGGCACTCCTCGCCCCAGATCGTGCGGTAAGGCCCACGATAGGCGCTGGATGCCGCTACGTCTCCTCGCCGCTGGATGACCGTTGCTGATCGGACGCATCCCGAGCGGCTGCTGCCACGGGTTGGCGGGTCGGGACGTTGCGGGTGAGGAAGAGCGCGACCAGCGTCAGGGCAGCCAGGACGGCGAGGGAGAGCTTGAGGGCGTCGATGCGGGCCTGCTCGTTCTCGTCGATGATGGCGGTTGCGGTCTGCTCGTCGACGCCGGCGTCCGACAGAGCGGTGTCGAGCTGGTCGTCGGAGATGAACGGCACACCGCCGCCGAGCTCGACGGTGGCCTGCGACGAGATGCTCTCGTTGACGTCGGGGTTGTCCTCGATTCCGGTCAGGAACGATGTGGTCAGCCCTGAGATCAGCACGGCGCCGGCGAGAGCGGTTCCGATCGCCGATCCGAGGAACGTCACCGTGTTCTGGAGGCCGCCGACTTCGGCGCTCTGCTCGTCGGGAACGGCGGAGACCGTGACGCTGCCGAGCTGTGACGCCAGTCCGCCGAGACCGAGGCCGGCGAAGAGGAGGGGGACGGTCACGATCTCGGCGCCGACTCCGACGTCCAGGGCCGCCATCAGGCTCACGATCCCGACGAACAGGCACCCGAAGCTGAGCCGTACCACCCGTTGCGGAGACGCATTGGGAAAGAGCTTGGGCACGCCCGCCGCGGCAAGGAGGAGGGTCAGGGACAGCGGAACGATTCGGACGCCGGTCTCGATCGCAGTCAGGCCGAGCGCCACGGACAGGTATAGCGGCACCGCGAAGAAGACGCCGGACATCAGCAGGTACTGGAAGAAGAAGGACGTCAGCCCGCCGCGAAGCATTCGATTGTCGAGCATCGCCGGATTGATCAGCACCGACTTGTTGTGCCGAGCCCGCTGCTGCTCCCAGGACAGGAAGGCCAGCAACACCGCACCGCCGGCCATGACCAGCCAGAACACCGGCGAGAGGCCGAACCACGAGGGTGCAGACGGCTTGGGTGTGACGAACCCCCACTCCCCAGCACGCAGGATGCCGTACACGATGAGCCCGAGACCGAGGGCGGACAGGACCGTTCCGATCAGGTCCATCCGGACCCCGGTCTCGGCTGGGACGTCGGCTACCCGCCGCGCCAGGAGCAGGATGGCGAAGACGATCAGCACCTCACCGGCGAACACCAATCGCCACGAGGCGTACGTCGTTGCGAGTCCGCCGATCAAGGGCCCGATTGCCACGGCGATGGCACCGGCAGCAGCGACCAGCCCGTAGGCGCGCGGACGATCGCCCCGGCCGAAGTTCGACGCCACGAGCGCCACGATCGCCGGCATGATGAGGGCCGCCCCGATGCCCTCGAGCAGCGACCAGCCGATCAGGAGCACCGTCAGGTTCGGCGCGATCGAGGTCGTGAACGAGCCGGCGCCGTAGATCAGGCATCCAAGGGCGAAGGCGCGCTTACGCCCGATGATCGCTCCCAGCTTGCCGCCGGTGATCATCAGGCAGGCCATCACGAGCATGTACAGCGTGATCGCGGTCTGGATGCCGGTGACGGTCGTGTCGAGATCGTCGGCCACCGTGGCGATCGACACGTTCATGACCGAACTGTCGAGTGCCATGAGGAACTGGCCGGACGAGAGCGTGAGCAGGATGAGGCCGGACCCGGCCGCCGCGGCAACCGACGCCGGGCTCGACTCGTTCACACTCATAGGCTCATGTCTCCTCACCAACGGTGATATCCAATGTGTGGCACCTGACGGCTCACCTCGCGAGGGTGATGCCGGGTCTGGTCGGCGAGCCGGAGAATCGTTGCAGAAGCCCGCGTAGATCGCCATGGATCACGCCCGAATAGTGAGGAATATGCCATGGATTTCTGGGACGCCGTCGGTGCGATCTTTTGGTTCGTGCTGCTGGTTGCATGGTTCTGGTTGGTCATCTCGATCCTGACCGACCTGTTCCGTGACCACACCCTCTCGGGTTGGGCCAAGGGCCTGTGGTGCCTGTTCGTGATCCTGCTGCCGTGGTTGGGCGTGCTCGTCTACCTGATCGCGCGAGGTGGCGGGATGCACGAGCGGGCGCTTGCGTACGCCCAGCAGACCGATCGGGATTTCCGCCAGTACGTCCAGGACGTCGCGCCGTCCGCCAGCGTGGCCGATGAGCTCGCCAAGCTGGCTGACCTGCGCGATCGCGGTGTGATCTCGGCTGCCGACTTCGAGGCTGCCAAGTCCAATCTCTTGGGTCAGTCTTCGAGCGGCGTGGCGAGCCCCTCGTAGGTCCTCGGCGACCCCGCGGGATCGGCGGCCGGATACCGGCGCTCCGCCGCCCCGCGGGGTCGGTTCGAAAGTGTTGTCCTCGCTGATCGGTGCGCGCAGACTGGGTGAAGAAGCCGTACGCCGTGTGTGCGCTAGAGCACCATCCAACCCGGGCTGATCAGCATGACTCAGAATCAAATGCCGGACTTGGTTCCGGTCCTTTCTCGAGGCAAGCACCGCAATCCCCGCAAGGGTGCCTGTTTCATGGAGTTTGCGTCGTACCTCGCAGGGGAGCCGTGGTCCGACCATCCCGACTGCACCCATCCTCTGCTCGCCGTCGTGGCGAGGGAGGTCAACGACCACATCAGCGACGACGCCCGCCGCGAGATCGCACCGTTGGCGACCGAGGTGATCGGCCTCAATCGGCCTGATCCGGCCATCGACCCCCTGCTCGCTCGCGAGGTCGCGCTGGCCGCGCTGCCGATCGCGTCCGCAGAGCGCCAGCGCGTGGCGGCCGTGGGGCTGTTCCACTGCGAACAGGTGCTCAACGAGCTGGAGGGACGCCCGGCCGACCACGTGTCGGATCGCGTCCAGTCCGCGCTGGACGGCGTCCCCGATGCACGTGACTGGGCGCGTGACTTCTGTGGCGCGGGCTTCGGCCGGCCGAAGAAGTTCAGCACCCGCAGTGCGCCGAACATCGTTCACTCGGCCGTCGTGGGAATCGCGGAGGCGGCCGTGCGCGATCCGGACCAACGGCTGGTGGCCCTACTCCGGCAGTCGATCTCGAACTGCGAGGACTGGATGCGGCGCACCAGCACCGTCGCCGACGAGCAGGCGCCTCAGACCCGGCGACTCGCCAGCTCAGGAAACCGGCGGGGTCGATCCCGCCGCTGACGCCGCCGTGGGCGAGTCGCGTCGAACCGTCGGTCCCGATCGGGTCGATCGCCGTGTTGGCCGTAGCAATCTCGGGCACACCGAGGCCATGACATCGGTACACCCTGAGGTCGAGTACAAGTTCGAGCCGGCCCGCGGGAGCGACGTGCCCGAGCTCGTCGGGATCGACGACGTGGCTACCGTCGAAGGTCCGTCCGCGGACGTTCTGGATGCGACCTACTTCGACACGTCGGATTTGGCCCTGGCAGCGGCCGGGATCACCTTGCGGCGGCGGACGGGAGGTGGCGACGCGGGCTGGCACCTCAAGATTCCCGCTCCGAGCGGTAGCCGCGACGAGCTTCGGGTCCCCATTGCCGGTGAGGTGAACGAGGTGCCGGGGGAGCTGCGCGACGCGGTGCAACTGTATGCACGGGGCCGGGACCTGATTCCGGTGGCGCAGATCCAGACCCATCGACGGGTGTATCGACTGTGCGACTCCGATGCCCACGCGTTGCTGGAGCTGGCCGACGATGGCGTGACGGCGCGTATGCCACCATCCGACGGCCCCGAGTCGATGACCGCCTGGCGGGAGTGGGAGGTCGAGCTCGTCGCGGGTCAGGCGCACCATCTCGAATCGGCAGCCCACGTACTCGAGCAGGCCGGAGCGCAGCCTGCCGCCGAGCGATCGAAGCTCGCCCGTGCGCTCGGCGACCGCCTCCCGGATCCGGCTGACGACGTCGGGAATCCGATGGGACGCAAGAGCCCGGCCGCGTACGTCGTGCGAGCCCGCCTCCAGGAGCAGGTCGCCGAGCTCAAATACCGCGATCCGCTGGTCCGCGACAACGTCCCGGATGCGGTTCACACGATGCGCGTCGCGATGCGTCGGCTGCGCAGCGCGTTGGCGACCTTCCGGCCGCTGGTCGACCGCGAGCAGACCGAGCCGCTGCGCGAGGAGCTGAAGTGGATCGCCGGTGTGCTCTGGGCGGCCCGAGACGCCGAGGTGTTGCATGAGCGCCTTTCGGGGCTGGTCGCCGAGCAACCCGTCGAGCTCGTCATCGGCCCGGTCAAGCAGCGCATCGACCGCGAGCTTCGCGCCGCGTACCGGACCGCCCACGAGCGCTCGGTCGAGGCGATGCAGTCCGAGCGCTACTTCGCGCTGGTGGACCGACTCGATGCGCTGGTCGCCGATCCGCCCTGGACTCCGATGGCGTCCCAGACCGTCGAGAGCGTGCTGCCAGCGCGAGTCGCAAGGGACTACCGGCGGTTGCGTCGACGGGTGGCTGCTGCCGACCAAGCGCCGGACACCGCGACCCGCAATGAGCGCCTCCACGAGGTACGCAAGGCGGCCAAACGGGCCCGCTACGCCGCCGAGACGATGGTGCCGGTCTACGGCCGACCGGCCGAGCGGTTCGCGAAGGCAGCCAAGCAGGTGCAGTCCGTCCTCGGAAATCAGCACGACGCCGTCGTGGCGCAGTCCGAGCTACGCGAGATCGGCGTACGGACCTACCTCGACGGTGACAACCCCTACACGTATGGGCTTCTGCAGGGAATCGAGCAGGCCAACGCGGCTGCGCTGGACGCGAAGTACCGACGCGCTTGGAAGCGTGCCTCGCGCAAGAGCCTGCGCCGGTGGCTCTCCTGACCCACCGCCCTCCCTGTGGTCCCTAGGACCTGAAGCAACATCTGATTCGCGCGCAACCTGATCGCCGCATGGGCGTCTTGAGGGTCGTGGCCGGACGGACTGGCCGCACACGGTCCTGGGAGGACGCAATGGATCAATCAACGAAGGACTCGACCCGTGGGGGGCTGCGTCCACGGCGGCTCGCCTTTGTCGCGGCGGTCGCCGCCGGACTCGTCGCCGCGGCGAGCGCCGGTGCGGTCGCGCTGACGGCGCATGCCGCTCATACCAAGTCGGCCGGCCATCCGGCTGCGAGGACGATCCTCACCGGCACCAAGTGCGCGGGCGAGGGCAGGCTGATCAAGGCCGCGCTGGACGACGACTGGCAGTCGGCCGACGTCGATGGGGACGGCCGACTCGACCGGGTCGCGGTGGCGACCGACCACTCGGCCGGGCGAGCCTGCCGGGCGTTCGTCGGCGTCCGAACCGCGGCCGGTACGACGTATGCCACCGCCCTCGATCGCACCGCGGTGCCGGCACGGGGCATGGACGCAGAGGTGATCGGCGTCCCCGACCTCGGCATGGACGGCCAGGCGGAGATCGTGGTCGACACGCATCGGATGGCCGACTCGGCGCTGTCGCAGCTGTTCACGCTGGCCAAGTCCGGTCTGGTCAGGGTCCATGCCCCAGCCTTCGAGGACGGCACGCTCGTCGTCGAGGGTGGCGGCGTGACCTATCCCCGCGGTGCGGGCTGCACCGGTCACGGCGCACTCGTGCTGTCGATGGCGCTGCTGCACGGCGACACCTACGAGGTCGCACGGCATGTCTATCCGGTCATCAACCCGGCGAACGGCGGGCCGCTGCGATTGGGCGACCCACGGATCACCAGTGCCGATGTGTCGGCCGGCCAGCTCGCCGACCGATTCTGGGAGTTCGTCAGCCCGCACTTCCAGCGCTGTGGAGGCGAGCTCGGCGCCTGACGGTAGCCGCCGAGCGACCGGCGCCCCC
>Ga0081455_10000984_pt1 | contig 36271 bp, 31 predicted proteins | sample TabmetS3T2R1_FD_70207 | JGI IMG/M metagenome (GOLD analysis project Ga0081455, IMG submission 70207) | Tabebuia heterophylla rhizosphere microbial communities from the University of Puerto Rico - S3T2R1 | ecosystem: Host-associated > Plants > Roots > Rhizosphere ...
GGAGGATCTGCACCGCCAGGTGACCGAGCCCACCGATCCCGATGACCACGGCCTTCGAGCCCGGGCCGAGCCAGGGAAGCGAGCGCCGGATCATCCGGTACGACGTCACCCCCGCGCAGGTGAGTGGCGCCGCCAACACCGGGTCCAGATCGCCGAGCGGGGCGAGCTGACGCGCGGCATCCACAAGCATGTACGGCGCCAGCCCCCCGTCGATGCCGAGCCCACGGCCGGATGCCGGCATCTCACCTCTGCGATCGCAGATGTTCTCGTCGCCGCTCTGACAGCGGGCGCACGTGCCGCAGCCGATGGGGCCGTAGACCGCGACGGCCTCACCGACCTCGAGGCCCGTGGCGCCCGACCCGAGCGCCTCGACCCACCCGGCCGCCTCGTGACCGAGCGTGAACGGCAGCGTGGCGTTCGGCCAGCCCTCGTCGTCCACCTCGTGGATGACCGCAAGGTCGGAATGGCACAACCCAGCGGCGCCGACCCGAACGAGGACCTGTCCAGCTCCCGGCTCGGGCTGCGGCACCTCCTGATATTCCGGAGCGGCCTTCCACGCCACCATCCGGTATGCCTGCATGAGGACTTCATCCTCCTCACGTGCACGCACGGACGCTCCCGCGCGGGACGGCCAGCGTAAGGCGAGCCCCTTCTGAACATCCATGGCTCAGAGTGCCGACGATTTGACAGCGGCCGTCACGCGATGGGAACCGCGCACGTCGACCTCACGCGCTCAACCACCGTCAGGCACGCGCCGGATGCGGCACAGCGACGACCGGTGTGACACCCCGCCTCCGATCGGGTCGCGCAGCTCGTTCGTCACGAGGAGGTTGATGTTCGCCCCGCGTTCGCTGAAGGGGTCGAGACCTTCGGAACCGGTTGCTTCACACGCCTCCCACCAGCCGTGGGTGCCGCAGACGACGCCGGGGACGATCGACGGCGTCAGGGAGGCCTTGACACGGATGCGAGCAACTGGCGTCTCGACGTAGATCCAGTCCCCGTTCGCGACGCCGAAGCGCGCGGCGGTCTCGGGGTGGATCTCGAAGCCCGGATCGGGGTTGCGCCGTCGCAAGGACTCCACCCCTCGATGCTGGCTGTGAAGCCAACGCGGGCGCTTCGCGTCCGTGAGCACGAGGGGGTACTCGTGAGCGAGCTCGGGGGTCCGTCTCGGGCTCAGCGCGGGTTCCTCGTATTCGGGGAGCGGTGCGTGTCCCAACTCGGCGAAACGATCGACGAACAGCTCGACCTTCCGGGACGGAGTCGGGAACCCTGCCGGCGCACCGCCCTCGCCGGGCGCGGCATGCTTCTCGTACGTCGCGGGCGGGATCACCTCCACACCCGCGGGGCGATCGAGGAGTCCCTCCCACGAGACGCCCGTTGGGGCGAGGACTTCGTCGTAGGCCGCTCCCACGTCGCCGTTCGCGAAGTGGTGTTCCAGTCCGAGGCGGGCTGCCAGATCGAACACGATCTGGATATCGGAGCGACGCTCGTAGAGCGGCTCGACCGCGCCGCGGCGGCGCACGGCATAGCCGGTGCGGTTGATGGCGAAGTCCTCTTTCTCCAGGAAGCTGGCCGCGGGGAGCACGACGTCGGCGTACTGCGTGGTCGGTGTGTGGAAGAGCTCAACCGCGACGAAGAATTCGAGCTCCTCGAACACCGCGCGTCCGCGCAGCGCATCGCCGGCGTTCAGTATCGAGTTGCTGCCGAAGGACACGAGCGCCCTGGCTCGATACGGCTCCCCATCGAGCACCGCCGTATAGAAGTCGAACGAGGCGACGTCTCCGGGCACCGCGGGGGGACCGAGTGGCCGTGTGTCGAGGCCGAGCCGCTTCGCTGCGACCTCGTCGGGTAACGGAACGGCCTCGGCGATCGGAGCCGTCACGGGTCCCGATCGTTCGACGTTGCCACCGCGGCGGTCCCAGTCGCCGAGCAGGGCGTAGAACACCTCGATGGCGCGGGCCATCTGAGTCCCATTGGAATGCAGAACGATGCCGTTCCAGGCGTGATGGGAGACCGGCCGGTGCTCGACCATGAGCTTCACGGCTTCGTGGATCATCGACTCCGGGACGCCGGTGATCTCGGCTGCGATCGGAGGCGCGTGGCGCTCGGCCAGGTCGGCGAGCATCTCGAACACCGGCCGGCACGCCACGTGGCTCCCGTCGACGAGCTCCACGTCGACGGCGCCGCGGAGCGCCAGGTCGTCGGCCGGATCGTCGTACCCGCGTGCCGGGGTGTACCCGATGAGCCGACCGCTCGACCGATCCCACGCCACGTTGCCCCCCTCGGCCGTGCGGAGGTCCGTGGCGAGCTCATCCGAGCGGAGGAGACGTCCTGTATCGGTCCTCACCAGGAACGGCGCGTTCGTCCACGCGCGAACGAATCCGTCGTCGAACCAGCCGTTCGTGATGAGGACATGCGTGAACGCGAGGGCGAGCGCTCCGTCCGTCCCCGGCCGAACCTGCAGCACGAGATCGGCCTTGTTCGCCAAGCCGGTCCGCCGCGGGTCGACGACGATGAGCCGAGCACCCCGGGCGCGAGCGGTCGCGATCGCCGACGCGAGATCGATGACCGTCGCCGACGGGTTCGCCCCCCAGACCAGGATGCAGTTGCTGTGCTCGACGTCGGGCCTCGGGAGTCCGTAGGTGCCGAACGTGTAGTACGTCGCGCCGTCTCGGGCCCAGTTACAGATGTGTTCGTTGTCCATCATGTTCGGTGTACCGAACGCTCGTGCAAGCCGATCGATCCACGGCGCGCTGGGCAGCATGCCCGTCCCACCGCTCGTCCCCTTGGTGAACACCACGGCTTCAGCGCCCGACTCGGCACGGATCGCCGTCAGGCGTTCCGCGACGAGATCGAGCGCGTCGCCCCACTCGCAGCGCACCCACGCGGGGTCCGATGCCGACTTGGGATTCGTCCGCCGTAGAGGATGGTTCACGCGGTGCGGGTGGTCGTGGATCTCGGGAGCCGCCTTCCCCTTCGAACACGTGAGTCCACCGAGTGGGTGGTCGTCGTCCGCTCTCAAGGAGACGACGCGGCTCCCGTCGACCGTGATCACGGACGGGCAGCCGACGCCACACAACGAGCAGTACGTATGGACCTTCCTCGTTGCGTCAGTCGACTGGGAAACCACCCCGCCCACTCACCTCACCGAGATATCGACATACGATATCGTTACCGTATCATGTGAGGAGGTGCAGACATGATCCGCATCGGGGCTCCCTCGAACGTCGCGTCAGCGGACGGATCGTGATGACGCTCGACGAGCGGATCCTCGCGGGCCTCAACGAGGTCGGGCGCCTCGCCACCGGGTACCCGATCTATCTCGCGGCACCCGAGGATGAGGACGTCATCGCGTGCAGCGACCTGCTCACCGGCGATCTCCTCAGGAGATACGCGGCCCGAGGGATCGCGGCATGGTGCGATGACCCTGCGCAGTACTCCCGCCCAGGGGCGTCGAACTTCGTCCGGTTCTACATAGCCTCGCTGACCTCTGCGCTCGAGCTGGCTCTTGCCCATGGGGTCGCTTTCGACCTGTCGATCCCGCGCGTGTCTCTCATCATCCGGGAGGGCGAGGCGATGGGAGTGGTCCTGGACACCGATGGAGCCCCGGGCTGGGTCGACCGGACCCACCCGAACCCATGGCCGCTGCCGGGAGCGGAGCCGGTCTCGACGGCCGAACTCCATGAGCGGGCATTCGCGACGTACTTCTCGGGCCACGTGACACCGATGATCGACCAGGTCTCACGACAGGAGCGGCTGTCCGGCCGGGTGCTGTGGGCGCATGTGGCCGAACAGGTGGAGGAGTTCGCCGAGGAGGCGATATACGTCGCAACGGAGGATGTGCGCCGGGCGATGGACGCCGTTCGCCGTCTCCTGCTCTTCAGCGACGAGATCCCCGGCGTCGACGGTCCGAATCCTCTTCTCGGGCGACTCCGATGGGACCACTTCGAGGATCCCGTTCTCCCTCGGCCGATCCAGATGCGGAAGCCCTGTTGCTTGTTCTACCTCCTGCCAGAAGGACCGTACTGCAGGTCATGCGACCTGATCCCGTTCGAGGAACGGCACGAGCGGTGGCACGAGTGGATCGTGAACGAATACGGGCCGACGGGCCCGCCGGGACGGTGGGCTCGGGCGAGCGGGACGTAACTCGAACGCTTACCGCGTCGAACCCAGCGCGTTCGCCAGGGCGTCGCCGACGCGGATCAGCATCGCCTCGTCGAAAGGCCTGCCGACGAGTTGTAATCCGACCGGCAGGCCACCCGATGACTCGCCGCATGGAACCGACAGGGCGGGAACGCGGAGCAGGCTGAAGACTCGCGTGCACGAGATCAGCACGTCCTCGATGTCAACCTGCGCTCCGTCGCGCTCGATCGACGTAACACCGATGAGCGGTGCGGTGATCGGTGTCGTCGGCACGGCCACGAGGTCGACACGCTCCAGTTCTCGACGGAACGCAGCGGCGACACGCTCGCCCTCACGGCGCGCGGACAGATGATCGGCGATGGTTGGGGCCATCGCCGATCGCAGCTTCCGCAGCACGGTGGGATCGAAGGCCTCCGGGCGCTCGGCGATGTCGGCCGCATACCGGTGCCCGAGCTCTGGGCGAGTGGCGTCCGCGGCCCAGGTCGCCTCGAGTCCGTCGACCTCGATGTCCTGGGCGGTCGCGCCGAGCTCATGCAACAACGTGATGGCCCCGTTGACGGCTCGCGCCACGTCCGGCTCGAGGTGATCGAAGAAGTGGCTGGTCGGCACGCCGACACGGACCCCGGCCAGGTCGACGTCGCGACCCGGCACGATCGCGGGCGGCGCGACCGGGAGCGTCGCGAAGTCGTCCGGGTCGTACCCGGCGATGGCAGCGAGCACCAGCCCACAGTCCTCCGCCGTTCGGGCGATCGGCCCGCAGCAGTCGAACGACGGATAGCTGATCCGTGCGCCCGCGGTGCTCACCCGGCCATACGTCGGCCTCAGGCCGAAGACGCCGCACAGGGCGGCGGGGATCCGGACGCTTCCGCCGCTGTCGGTGCCGATCGACGCCAACCCCATCCCACACGCGACGGCTGCGGCCGAGCCGCCGCTCGATCCTCCGGGGATGCGCTCGAGATCGTGGGGGTTGCGCGTCTGGCCGAAGATCGCGTTGTTCGTCTCGACACCGAGAGCGAGCTCGCTCATGTTCGCGTGACCGATCAACACGGCTCCGGCGACGCGAAGGGAGCGAGCGATGGCGCTGTCGGTGGCCGGCACGCGGTCGGCGAACAGACGACTGCCTGCCGTCGTTCGAACCCCCGCGATGTCGATGTTGTCCTTCAGCGAGACCGGGATCCCGTGCAACGGCCCGCGATCGTGACCCGCGCGCAGCTCGGCCGTCGCCTGCTCAGCAGCCTCCATCGCGGGCGCGTCCGTCACCGTGGCCATGGCGTTCACGGTCGGGTTGCGGCGCTCGATCTCGGCCAACACGGACCCGGTGAGCTCCACCGGTGTCAGCTCGCCGCGGCGGAACCGCAGCCCTGCCTCGGCGATCGTTCCCTCGTGGAGCGTGCTGCTCATGGTCCCGCTCGTCGCCCGGGGGGCTCCAACCTCACCGATCGAGGACCTCGACCTTGATCGGCGTGCAGTGATAGGCGTTGCACGGGGTCAGTGTGTCCTCGGGGCAGTTGGAGATGGCGACCAGACAATCCAGCTCGGCGCGGAACTCGATGTAGTCACCCGGCTTGGTGACCGGTTCGTGCGTGATCCACCGGCCTTCCTCGCAGCTGTGCTCGAGGTTGAGGAAGACATTGAAGGGATCCGGAAGCTCTTCGGGCTGAAGCCCGTACGGGGCGACCAGCTCGCTGATCGTCTCCAGACACCCATCCTGCGGAGGCAGACCGAACGACTCGTAGAGCATCCGATTGCACATGCGGATGTAGGTATCGTGGATGCCTTTCGGGTCGGCGGTGTCCTCGACGATCGTCATGAGCGGTGTGCAGATCGTGGAATAGAGGACGTCTCCAGGAAGCAGACGATCGAGCGATCGGTACCCGTCGCCGGGCTTGGGTTTGCGGCGGGTGCGGGAGTAGGAGGTCGATAGCTTGTCGCGAAGGTTGGCCAGGTTGAAGACGGCCATGTCACAGCACTGCTTCCCCTCGACATCGACGATCCGGAGGTGCTGCCCGCTCCGGATCTCGACCGCGTGGCCGGTCTTCGCCGGAAGGACATGCTCGTAGATGAGACGCATCGATCGCTCCTGTACGGCCGGGGACGCGGCCAGCCATTTGATGTCGTAGTACGATATCATGTTGCGATGTCGCCCCCGAACCGAAGAGGCTGGCGGCCGAGTGACGGTTCTCGAAAACCCTCCTCGACCGAACCGCCGGGATCGTCGAACGTAACATGAGACCGCTGCTGCTGGACGGCTCGTGGGTCGAACGCGATCGTTCGATCACCGTCCTCGATCCTGAGAACCGCCGCCACATCGCCGACGTCGCCTCGGCCACCGTGAACGACGTCGAGCGTGCGATCGAGGTCGCCAGCGCCACGTGGCGCCATCCGTTGTCGGCCGCGCAGCGCCACGACGTCCTCGCCGCGGCTGCTCAACGCCTCGACGACGAGGTCGAGACCTCGGCGCACATCATCGCGACCGAGGGCATCAAGACCATCAGGGAAGCGCGCGCGGAGGCCCGGCGCGCCGCCGAGACCATGCAGCTCAGCGCCGAAGAAACCAAGCGGGTGCAGGGGCGCACCTTGGTGCTCGACCAGTACCCGACGGGGGTTGGTCGGTTCGGGGCGGAGACCCGATCACCACTCGGCGTCATCGTCGGCCTGACGCCATTCAACGACCCACTCAACCTCGTCGCTCACAAGGTCGGCCCCGCTCTCGCCGCCGGCAACGCCATCATCGTCAAACCCGATTCGAAGACACCCCTGAGCGCGCTGTGGCTCGCCGAGCTGCTGGTCGAGGCGGGACTCCCACCGGGCTGGCTGCAGGTGCTGCCCGGCCTGAGCACCGAGATCGGCGATGTCCTCGTCGGCCACGAGAAGGTCGCGATGGTGACGCTGACCGGTGGGGTTGAGGCGGGGCGCAAGGTGGCCGCCGCAGCCGGTGCCAAGAAGCTGGCGATGGAGCTCGGCGCCAACAATGCCGTCATCATCGAGTCCGATGCCGACGTTCCCGTTGCGGTCGACCGGGTCGGGTCTGGAGCGTTCTGGGCGGCCGGTCAGAACTGCCTGCACGTGCAACGGGTCTACGCCCACACGGACGTCTACGAGGACGTGACGGATGGACTCGTCCGCTACGCGAAGGGGGTGCGTCTCGGGCCGAAGCTGTCGGAAGATACCGACATGGGTCCGCTCATCAACCAGGAGGCGCAACGGCGGATCTCGGCGATGGTGGACGACGCGGTCGACCGGGGTGCGGTCGTCGCCACCGGTGGCGCACCGACCGGAGCCACCTTCGAGCCAACGATCCTGGTCGACGTGCCGGAGGGCAGCCGGATCCTCACCGAGGAGGTCTACGGCCCGGTCACCGTCGTGGCACCGTACCGGGATCGTGACGACGCGATCGCCGCCGCCAATGCGACCCCGTACCGGCTGATGGCGGGTGTGTTCACATCGAGCATCGCTGCCGCCTTCGAGATCGCCTCGCAGGTGATGGCCGGTGGCGTGCTGGTCAACGACTCGACCGACTTCCGCATCGATTCGATGCCCTTCGGCGGATCGGGAACGTCGGGGATCGGGCGCGAGGGGGTGGGTCATGCTGTCATCGAGATGTCGGAGCCCAAGACGATCACGTTCGTCGATGTGGCGCGAGTCGGGCTGGGCTGACCCGTCACCGTGATGCGTGACGGGCGCGTGTCTGGACTCATGATATCGGTTCACGATAACGTGTCGTACTTTGACGAGCCCGGGACTTCAGAGGGACACCCTGGAGGGGAGGGGGTGAGGCCGCAGTGCTCAGGTTCACCGTCCGCCGGTTGGGGATCGGGTTGATCACGATCTGGGTGATCTCGGTCCTCACGTTCGTGATCATCCAGTTGCCGCCGGGAGACTTCGTATCGACCTACGTCCAGCGACTCCAGCGGACGGGCGGGGTGAACGCCGAAACGGCGGAACGGCTCCGCGTCGCCTACGGCTTGGACCAGCCCCTTTTCGTGCAGTACGTGAAGTGGATGGATCAGGTCGTCCATGGCGACTACGGCATGTCGTTCGACTGGAACAAGCCGGTGGGCGAGGTCATCGGCGAACGGCTGCCGCTGACCCTCGTCCTCTCCGTCGCGGCGACCATCTTCATCACCGTCGTCGCCCTGCCGATCGGCATCCTCTCGGCGGTGCGTCGCTACTCGTACGCCGACCACTTCTTCACGTTCATGGGCACCATCGGGCTCGCGGTGCCGGAGTTCCTGCTCGCCCTGGTCCTCTTGTACGTCAGCGCGCGCTACTTGGGCACGAACGTGGGCGGCCTGTTCTCACCGGACTACCAGGATGCCGCCTGGAGCGGAGGGAAAGTCTTGGACCTCCTCAAGCACCTGTTGCTCCCAGCGTTCATCCTCGCCGTGGGCGGGACCGCAGAGGTGATCCGAGTGATGCGCGCCAACCTGCTCGACGAGTTGCGCAAACCCTACGTCGTCACGGCGCGCGCGAAGGGCCTTCCAGAACGTCGGCTCGTGGCGAAGTATCCCGTGCGCGTCGCCTTGAACCCGTTCGCCAGTTCCCTCGGGAACTACATCCCGCGGATCGTGTCGGGCGCGGTGATCGTGTCCCTCGTGCTGAACCTGCCGACCGTCGGCCCGTTGCTCGTCAGCTCCCTCGTCAGCCAAGACATGTTCCTCGCCGGGACGATCATCCTGCTGCTGGGCGTCATGACCGTCCTCTTGACGCTGGTATCGGACATCGTCCTCATGTTGCTCGATCCGAGGATCCGCTACCGTGACTGACGAGATCACCGTCGACCACCCGGTTCACGATCACCCACCGGTCGGGGACGACGACGCCGTTGCGCCCGTCCACGGACACGGCGACCCCGCCGCCGCGCCACCTGAGACACCGTCGGTCGCCGTGGCGACCCAGCGACGCCTCATGTGGTGGCGCTTCCGTAAGCATCACCTGGCGGTCTTCTCTGGGATCGTCGTCATCCTGTTCTACCTCGTCGTGATCTTCGCCGACTTCCTCGCGTACGCCGACCCGTACGCGACGGACGCGGAGCGGTCATTGATACCCCCCCAGCCCATCCGCTGCTGCGAAGCCTGGCACCCGTACGTGTACCCCGTCACGGGCAGCCGAGACCCGGTCACGTTCGAGCGCGTCTATCAGGTCGACACGAGCCAGAAGATCCCCGTCAGCTTCTTCGTCCATGGCTACGACTACAAGCTGTTCGGGGTGTTCCACACCGATATCCATCTCTTCGGGGTCGAGGGGTCGGACGACGCGTTGTCCATCCTTGGAACGGACCCGTTGGGCCGCGACGTGTACTCGCGCCTGCTCCTTGCGACCCGGACATCCCTCACGATCGGGCTCGTGGGCGTGGCCCTCGGCCTGGTGTTCGGCGTCATCATGGGTGGCATCTCGGGGTTCTTCGGTGGGTGGGTCGACACCTGGATCCAGCGGGTCATCGAGGTCCTCAACTCGATACCGACGATCCCGCTGTGGTTGGGGATCGCGGCGGCGATCCCCAAGACCTGGAGCGTGACCCAGGTCTTCTTCGCGTTCTCGATCATCATCTCGTTCATCGCGTGGACCGACCTCGCTCGGGTCGTTCGGGGTCGGATCCTGCAGGTTCGGCGCGAGGACTTCATCGTGGCGGCCGAGCTCGCCGGAAGCCGTCCCCGCAGGATCATCTTCGTCCACATGGTGCCGCTGTTCACGAGCCACATCATCGCTGCCACGACGCTGGCGTTCCCGGCAATGATCATCTTCGAGACGGCGCTGAGCTTCCTGGGTCTCGGGCTGCGCCCGCCGGCGATCTCGTGGGGAGTGATGCTGCAGCAAGCCCAGAACGTCGAAGCGCTCGTGCTGTCGCCGTGGCTGATGGTCCCCGTCATCCCGGTCATCGTGGTGATCCTCGCCTTCAACTTCCTAGGAGACGGTCTTCGTGACGCCGCAGACCCCTACGACTGACGCGACCGGCCCGGCCACGCTCGCCACACGTCGCGACGGAGCGCCGCTCCTATCGGTGCGCGACCTCCACACCAGCTACTTCGCCGACGAAGGAACCGTGGTGGCCGTCGACGGCGTCAGCTTCGAGGTCCGCGAGGGCCGGACCCTGGGCATCGTGGGCGAGACCGGATGCGGCAAGAGCGTGACCGCGCGTTCGATCCTCCGTATCGTCGAGCCGCCGGGCAAGATCGTGCAGGGCGAGATCCTGCTCCACAGGAACGGTACGAGCGTCGACCTCGTGCAGCTCCCCGAGAAGGGCGACGAGATCCGAGCGATCCGTGGTGGGGACATCGCCCTGGTGTTCCAGGAGCCGATGGCGGCCTTCAGCCCGGTGCACACGATCGGCGACCAGATCGTCGAGGCCGTGCGCCTGCATTCGCAGTTGTCGAAGCAAGAGGCGCGTGACCGAGCCTTGGAGTGGCTGCGCCTGGTCGGTGTGCCCCGTGCGAAGGAGCGGCTCGACGAGTATCCGTGGCAGCTCTCGGGGGGACTGCAGCAGCGCGCGATGATCGCCATGGCGCTGGTCGGTGAGCCGCGGTTGTTGATCGCCGACGAACCGACCACGGCACTCGATGTCACGACGCAGGACCAGATCCTCGTTCTGTTGCGCGACCTCCAGGATCGCACGGGCATGGCGATCATGCTCATCACCCACGATCTGGGTGTGATCGCCGAGATGGCCGACGATGTCGTCGTCATGTACCTCGGTCGAGCGGTCGAAGAGGCTCCCGTCGACGCGCTCTTCCACATGCCCCAGCACCCGTACACCAAGGCGCTGCTGCGCTCGATCCCCAATATCCACGCCGGTCATCGGACGCGTCTGCCCATCATCGCCGGCTCGGTGCCCCACCCCTACGAGCGTCCGAACGGGTGCCCGTTCCACCCGCGCTGCCCCGACGCCATCCCGGGTCGCTGCGATACGGAGGCTCCCGAGGAGAGCCAGGCCGGGGACGGGCATCGCGTGCGCTGCCATCTGATGGGAACGGTTCCTCACGATGGTTCCGCCAACCACGGCGAGGTGATGACCTGATGGAGGCTCAGAAGGCGGGCCCTGCCCGGTCGGACAACGGTGCCGCTGCAGGCGACCACACTGCGGCGCAACCGTCGGAGTCGACCCCTTCCACCAACGGCGACGGCGTGCTCCTGCAGGTTCGCCGACTGAAGCGATTCTTCCCGGTCCGGTCGCGCTCCGCCCGCCGCACCGGTGCTCAGATCCGCGCCGTCGACGACGTCACCTTCGACCTTCGCGAGGGAGAGACGCTCGCGCTGGTCGGTGAGAGCGGCTCGGGCAAGACGACCACGGCTCGCTGCGTCGTCCGGGCTGACGTTCCGAGCGCCGGAGAAGTGCTGCTCCGCACCGATCAGGGCGAAGTCGTCGACCTCGCTCACCTGAGCCGCAAGGAGCTCCGGCCGTTCCGCGCCCAGCTGCAGATGATCTTCCAGGACCCGCGATCCTCACTCAGCCCTCGGCTCACCGTGCGCGACATCGTGGCCGAGCCCCTGTTGGTCAACGGCGTCCGAAGCGACAAGGAACGGAGCGATCGGGTCGAGGAGATGCTGCGGCTCGTGGGGCTGCCGGTCCAATACATGAACCGGTACCCGCATGCCTTCAGTGGTGGACAGCGCCAGCGGATCGGCATCGCCCGCGCCCTGGCGCTGAATCCTCGTCTGGTCGTCGCCGACGAGCCGGTGTCCGCACTCGACGTCTCCGTCCAGGCCCAGATCCTCAACCTCCTCCTCGACCTGCAGGAGCGGCTGGGACTCACCTACCTGTTCGTCTCCCACGACCTGAGCGTCGTCAAGCACATCAGCGATCGCGTGGCGGTGATGTACGTGGGGCAGATCGTCGAGCTGACCGACACCGAGACGCTGTTCACCGCGCCACAGCATCCCTACACGTCGGCCCTCATGGCCGCCATCCCCGTCCCCGATCCGCGGGTTCGCAACACCCGCGAAGCGCTTCCCGGAGAGGTGGCCAATCCCGCCGACCCGCCGAGCGGCTGCTACTTCCATCCGCGCTGTCGGTTCGCCACGGAGCAGTGCAAGACCGAGGCTCCCGTGTGGCGCGAGATCGCGCCGGGCCATCAGGTGCGCTGCCACCGCGCCGAGGAGCTCTCGCTCGCCGGGGCCGGCGACCTGTGACGAGACCGCGTCAGCCGATCGACCCGACCGTCAACTGCCGGATCCTGGCCATCGCAGGGATCGCCACCTCATCGACCCGGCGGGGCGGGTCAGAACAGGTGGCATCGAGGATGAAATCACTGAAGCCCGCCGCGGCGTACCCCTCGGCGAGCCGGCAGAACGCGTCCACCGAGTCCGCCTCGAGCTCGACCGTACGACCGATCTCCGTGGGATCGCGACCGATCGCCGCACAATGTTCGTCGAGGATCCGACTGGTCTCGACGTCGGCCTCCAGCCCACGCGCACCGCTCGCGTTCCACAAGTCTGCGTGACGAGCGACGACGCGCATGGAGCGCTTGGGTCCCTTCGCGCCGATCCAGATCGGCGGGTGCGGCCGTTGGATCGGCTTCGGCTCAGAGATCGCGTCAACCAGCTGGTAGTACGTGCCGTCGAAGTCAGTGCGATCCTGCGTCCACAGGAGCTTCAGGATCTCGCATGCTTCGTCGAGCCTCTCGATGCGCTCCGGCACTGCTTCCGGGAACGGTATGCCGAGTGAACGGAACTCGGGTTCGGCCCAGCCGACGCCGATGCCCATCTCGAGCCTCCCGCCGGAGATGTGGTCGACCGTCGTCGCCATCTTGGCGAGCATGCCCGGGTTCCGGTACAGGTTTCCGGTCACGAGTACGCCCATCCGAACCCGTGTCGTGGCCTCTGCCACGGCCGCGAGCATCGTCCATGAGTCGAAGACCGTCTGATCGAGAGGACGGCCGCCGGCGAGGCTGAGCAGATGATCGTCGTGCCAGAGGTGATCGAAGCCGGCGTCGTCAGCCAGCTGCCAGATCCGTCGACGGAGCTCCATCTCGTACGTCGCGGCATCGAGGAACAGCCCAACTCGGATCGGTCGGTTCACTGCCACGTCCAGAAACCCCCTCTGTCCGTCCATCTCGGCGACCCATTGATTCTGCAATGCGATATCGTAATTTGACTATATCGTCCAGCGCCGTTCCCGAGTATCCGACGACGCCCGAACAGATGCAGGCCAAGCGCAAGAGATCGCGGCGATCGCCGCATCGGCCCCGTAGGACCGGGCGCAACCGGCCGCCCCTGAGCGGATGAACCGATCAGGGGCGGGTCGCCGCCGATGACGCTCGAGCCGCCAGCGAGTGGGCAGCGGCTAGTGCGGGAGGAGCTGCTGCGAGTCGAGCGGCATCAGCGGTGCGAGGTGCCGGTATCCGAGCACCAGAGCGTTCGGCTCCTTCCCCAGCAACTCGACGATGCTCGCCTCACTGTCGATCCGGGATAGCAGCGCGGACCCGGCGAACACCTCGTCCTCGTGCTCGATGTCGAGATTTCCCTCGTAGCCAACCTCCATCAGCGCGGAGATGACCGCCTTCCAGTCGATGACACCCCAACCCGGAGCACGGAAGCGCCACCATCCGTTGCCCAAACCGTCCAGCTCCCCGAAGGACCGACCGTAGAAGCCCATCCGCCCACGCTTGCGCTCATCGATGTCGATGTCCTTCGCGTGGACGTGGACGATCCGGTCCCCGAACTCCCTGATGGCGGCGATGCAGTCGATCCCTAGGAACGGCAGGTGAGATGGGTCGAGTTCGAGGCCAAGCGCCGGAGACGGCACGGCATCGAACATCGCCTCCCAGATCTCCGGACTGTATGCAAGGTTCCCGCGAAAGCCAGTCTTGTGTTCCACCATGGGGCAGTTCTCGATGCCGATGCGGACACCTCGAGCCTCGGCATCAATGCAGAAGTTCGTGAATAGGTCCGCGAAGCGCGGCAGGCAATCCTCGACCGACATACCTGGCGTCTGCCCTGCGTGAGTGCCGACGACCGGGACCTCCATCCGCTCGGCCAGCTCGAGAACCTTCCGGAAGTACCTCTGGCACTCCCCCGCCTCGTCGCGCTCAGCCGCGAGGTAGTTCGGGTAGTACCCAAGCGCCGAGATCTCGATGTCGCGGGCATCGAGGTCCTTCCGGATCTGATGGATGTCCTCATCACTGGAAAGATCGGCGTCCAACGACGACCCGGGCCACACCGACAGCTCCATCGAACCGAAGCCAGTCTCCTGTGCGAACCGGGCGATCTCGGGTGTGTAGTTGGTGTAGAAGCCCAACCTCATGACGAACCTCCTTCGGTGCGGTGAAGAGGTGCGCGGACAGTACTTCGCGGGAGGGCGGAGCAGCGGCCTCTCGTCTAACCGGCTGGACGGTATGCGCTTGGCGCGCCGGATGCAGCATCACATCCGATCGAGTCCCCTGGTGCTCAGCTACGGGCGCAGGGGTGTGCTCGGACGAGCGCGCCTCGTCGGCGCTCTTGTCGTTCCGCGGCGCATCGCCGTCATGACGTGGCGGATGGCCGCGCGCTCATCCTGCTCGCCGAGCGAGAAGCGGCGGAGCTCCCGTGCGATGAGATGTGTCGGCAGATTCCTTCTCGGAAGATGGTCGATCCGACGTGTGAGATCGATCCCGAGTTCTCCGATGGCCTGGCCGCCGAAGTACGCGTCACCGCGACGGAACACGGCATGCTCGAGCGCCGGCAGATAGGCGGGGAACGACCCGACGGTCCGGTATGCGTCAGCCGCAACGCTCACGGTCGCAGTGACGTTTCGCACGTAGCTCCAAGCCACTTCCTTGTTCGGGCTCGAGCGCGGGATCACGAGGTGCATGCCTCCCTGCAGACCCACCCGGACCCCACCCGGCTGCCACGCCGGCAGCCTCAGCACCCTCCACTGGCCGACGTCGTCCTCGCCGACGCCGAGCTTGAGGATACCCATGGCCCAGATCCCCATCGGAAGCGTGGCGATCCGGCCGCCCCGCACTGCGGCGAGCCACGGTCGGGTCTCAGGGATCAGATCGGCGACAAGCTCCTCCCGCCACAGAGATGTCACGAACCGGAGGGCCTCGACGACCTGGCCCTCATCGACCTCGGGATGCTCGGGCGAACCCGCGAGAGCACCAGAGCCGATTTGCTGCAGCAGGAGATGAAAGAGACCACCGAGCCCCCACCCACGCGAGGCTTCGGCCCAGATACGGATCCCCAGTACCCGCTTGAGCGCACGTGCTGCGTCGATCCAGTCGCTCCACACTTCGAGCGCTGTTGGATCGATCCCCGCGTGCTCGAAGAGATCGCACCGGTAGAAGAGCATCGCTGGCCCGATGTCCCAGGGAACGGCAAAGCGCCGGCTCTCGTGTGTGGCGTCTGCCCAGCGCCACGATGGAAACGAGCTTCGAAGAGGAGCGGTTGGCTCGGTAAGATCCTCGAGCGCGCCGAGCTCTATCAGCCGAGGAAGCTCTTCGTCGCCGACGAATGCGACGTCCGGCAGTTGTCTGTCCTCCGCGATCGCCGAGACCAGGCTTCGCCCGCAGATCTGGCGCACCCGTACGTCCGGGTGTTCGCGGGCTAACTCATCGAGTCCAAGGGAAAGCTTCGCGACGGAAAGCTTCGCGACGGGATCCATGCACCACACCTCGAGGACGACCTCGCTCGGCTGTCGTGCGGCGCGAGCATCCCGAACACTTGGGACAGCACGCCATCGCATCTCTGGATCGCGGAGTTCGAACGAAAGACGCCGGGCGGCCTGGCGCACCGCAGTCGCCACGGGCTCGATCCGCTCGTTCGGACCGATGCGACACGAGAGCTCGAGCGCCGCGAGCGCAGCCCCGTCGGCTGACAGGACGGGCGCGGCGAGCACAACTCGCTGTTCCTTGTTGTCGCCGCGATCGATGACGATCCCCCGCTCGCGAACCGACCGCAGGCTTGTTCTCAATCGATCGGCTCGAACGCGGTCCGCGAGGGGTCGAGCGGCGTTGATGGACCGAAGCACGGCGCGAAGGGCTTCGGCGGGCAGAGTCGACAGGATCGCGCGTCCCGCTGCCGCTTCGTGCGGGACCGAGGATTCGACGGGTAGTGGGCCGAGCCGATCGGATCCTGTGGACGCAACCGTGGCGAGCTCCGCCCCGAACAGCATCGCCACGCGCGCTGTCCCGCGCCAAGCAGTAGCCAGCGAGCGAGCCGCGTCCGCCCCGAGAATGCGAAGAGGGCTGCTTCGCATCGCGGTCGCGCCGAGATCGATCGCGCGTTGACCGATCATCCAGCCATGACGGTGAGCGTCGTACTCCACGAAGCCGGCGGCTTCGAGCGTTCGAAGCAGCACGTACGCGCTGGAACGTGGCAGACCACATGACTTCGCGACGGTCTCTGCCGGCGTCGCGGAAGAGCGCTCGGCGAGGAACTCTAGGACGAGGAGCGTTCGCGCGGCAGACTTCGTTCCTGTTTCCGTCATTCACCACCGGTCCGCGATCCAGGGTTCCGCCTCGCACGATGGCGATTCGGCCTCAAGCGTGTCAACCCCAGCGCCGAGGTCGGCGCGTGTGCATATCTGTCCAGCCGGCTGGACGAGAGCTCTCGTTCCGCGTTCCGGGCCACGTACTGTCGGCGCACCCTTCGGCCGTTCGCCACGGAACCGTGCGCGTGCACTGAGGAAGTCGAGGACTCGGCCCGGAGGAGTCAGGGGGATGTGCACATGAACGGGAACGAGCGCGTGACGCGGCGCCAGCTTCTCGTCTACGGGGGCGCCGCCGCGGGTCTGGCGGTATTGGCAGCCTGTACAGCGGGGCCCTCGGAACCCGGTACCAACACGAACGGTTCGCAGGGCGAGGTCACCGATCCCTTCCATGTCGACGGGCTTCCCGACCTCGAGTCCGCGGAGCTGGTGACCGACGCGTCGCAGTACCCGACGGCGTTCAAGGAGCGTCCCGAATTCGCGGCCATGGTCCAGGCCGGCAAGCTGCCACCTGTCGCCGAGCGCATCGGCGAAGATCCGCTCGTGATGCGCCCGCTGGACACCATCGGCACCTACGGTGGCACGATCCGGCGCGCGTACACGGGTGTTTCGGACTACAAGAATGCGTCGTTCTTCAACTCGGGACCCGACACCTTGTTCCAGTGGGACCGGACGCGCCGACACTTGACCCCCTGGGTGGCGAAGAGCTACGAGCTCAGCGACGACGGGCGGGAGTTGATCGTCCACCTGCGCCGCGGGATGCGCTGGTCCGACGGACAGCCGTTCACTGCGGACGACATCTTGTTCTGGCGCGACGACGTGACCCTGAACCCCGACGTGCCCGGCCTTGGTGGGTCGCTCGATCCGAGTGGCAAGCTGGTGAAGGTCACGAAGGTCGACGACTACGCGGTCAGCTACGTGTCGCAGAAGCCGTACCCGCTGCTGCCGCAGCTGATGGCCACCACCAGCGACCTCGGCGGGCCCGCGTGGATCGGCGAGATCCTCGACGGCGGCTACATGCCCAAGCACTACTTCACGCAGTTCCATCCCGACTACGTCGGCGAGGCCGAAGCCAATCGTCTAGCGAAGGACGCGGGCTACACGAACTGGATCTCCTACATGCAGTACCTGAACCAATGGGGGCTTAACCAGGATCTGCCGACGGTCTCGCCCTGGGTGACCGACCGGCCGCTGAACGACCCGCCGCACACCTTCGGTCCGAACCCCTACAGCGTCTGGGTGGACACCGACGGCAACCAGCTGCCGTACATCGGCGACATCCACTTCGAGCTCGTGCAGCAACAAGATGTGATCATCCTGAAGGCGACCGAAGGGGAGTTCGACTTCCAGGACATCTGGCTGAACGCATCCAGCCTGCCCGTCCTGATCAAGAACCAGGAGCGCAGCAACTACACGATCCACCGCATGCCTGGGGAGTACATGGACCACACGCTCCGGATCAACCTCGCCTTCGACAAGGATCCGGTGATCGGCGAGCTCATCCGAACGACCGACTTCCGCCGTGCCTTGTCGCTCGGCATCGAGCGAGACCAGATCAACGAGGCGTTCTTCCTCGGTACGTCCACCTCCAGCGCGACGCTGCCAACGTCCTACAACCAGTTCTTCCCCGGCGATGAATGGCGGACCAAGTGGGCGACCCACGACCCGGCACAGGCCAATCGGATGCTCGATGCGCTCGGGCTCACCGACAAGGACGACAAAGGCTATCGGCTCCGCCCCGACGGGAACGGCAAGCTCACCGTCGTTCACGATGTCGCTGGTCCCCCGAACCCCGGCATAGCCGAGATGATCAAGCAACAGTGGGCCGAGATCGGCGTCGAATCGCTCATCGGGGTGAACACGAGCCCGACGGCCGGGCTGGACAACGAGTTCCAGTTCATGAGCATCGGCGGCGGAACCGATGACCCGTTTTTGGCGCCTGGCGCCTTCCTGCCGGTCGTGAACAACTTCTATGCGGCAACCATCGGCATCCCGTACAGCCTGTGGTTCACCTCCGGCGGGAAGAAGGGCAGAAGGCCACCCGCATCGCTCGAGCACCTGGAGGAGGCGGTGGAGCTCTACTACGAGGGCCTTCGAACCACCGATGACGAACGGCGGATCGAGATAGGCAAGCAGCTGTTCCGCCTTCACGTCGACAACGTGTGGACGATCGGTACCGTCGGCTTCGGCATCGGGTTCTATGGGATGTACCTCGCGAACAACGACTTGAAGAACGTCCCGGGTCGCGTGCTCAGCACCAACCACCAGTTCACGCCCGAGAACACGTTCCCGATGACGTTCTACTACTGAGAGCGGTCGTAGCAGGAGATGGCCGACTGGTGATCCGGCGCTCGCGGCGTGGTCGCACGGCGTGACAGCGGCGCGATCGAAGCATCGGGAGGCAGACGACATTGGGCAATGGCTCAAGCAAGCCGGGTATCGGGATCGTCGGTTGCGGCAACATCTTCCCCTATTACGTGCGCGGCCTGCGGCGATTCCCGCAGCTGCAGATCGTGGGTGTCGCGGACCTCGACGCGAGTCGTGCCCGGCACGCGGAGGGGGCTTGGGACGTCCGGGCATTCGCGACCGTTCGTGCCTTGCTGGAGTCCGCCGACGTCGATGTCGTGGTCAACCTCACGCCGCCGATCGCCCATGCGTCGGTGACGATGGCTGCACTGGACGCCGGCAAGGACGTGTACGTCGAGAAGCCGCTCGCCGCGTCGCTCGCGGAGGCGACCAGGGTCCTGCGTCACGCCCGCACGACAGGGCGGCGCCTCGGGTGCGCGCCCGACACGTTCTTGGGCAGCGCGATCCAGACCGCGCGCGCCGCTGTTGATGCTGGAGCGATCGGGGAGCCGATCGGCGTTGCAGGATTCATCCCCAGCACGCGGGTCGAAGAGTGGCATCCGGATCCCACGTTCTTCTTCCGCCGCGGCGGCGGACCGGTGCTCGACATGGGCCCGTATTGGATCGCCGCCTTGGTGAACTGCTTCGGTCCCGTCGCGGAGGTCTCGGGCGCAACGCGGATCGGGGCGACTCCGCGCTTGGTCACACATGCGGAGCGCCTCGTCGACTCGATCGACGTCGAGGTCGCTACCCATGCCTCCGCCACCCTGCGGTTCGCGAACGGTGTCATCGGCACCCTGCTGATGAGCTTCGACATCTGGCACATGGATCTTCCGCACGTCGAGATCTACGGCACGACCGGTGCGCTTCGATTGCCGATCCCGGACCATTTCGATGGCGCGGTCCGTGTGCGACGCAATTCCGGGGATGCAGAGTGGATGGAGCTCGATCCTGTCCTTCCAGAGAGCGGCGAGCGAGGCAAGGGCGAGCAACTGCTGAGGGGCCTGGGCGTCGCGGACCTGATCCAGGCGAATGGCGGAAGACCCCACCGAGCGTCGGCTGACTTTGCCTTCCATGTGCTCGACGTGATGACTTCGGTGGAGATCGCCAGCATGGAGCGCGCCGTCATCCAGCTGCAGAGCTCGTGCGAGCGTCCGACAGCGCTCTCACTCGAAGCGGATGCTGCGTTGATGCCGTGGGCCGCGCAACCGGATCGCGATGCCCCGGGCGGCCAACAGAGGGGTGCCCGCCATCGGTAGGGCCGTCAAGGAAACGGTCGCGGAGGAGATACCCGAGATCGGGGTCGGCATGCTCGGGTACACGTTCATGGGCAAGGCGCACACGAATGCGTACAAGACGCTTCGATACATGACGTGGCCGCCGCCCTTCGTGCCGAAGCTCGTCTCGATCGCGGGTCGCAACGCCGAGGCCGTCTCGGCCGCGGCCGCGCGCTTCGGCTACGAGGGCTGGACGACCGACTGGCACGAGCTCACGGGCGACCCACGCATCGGGCTGTTCGACAACGGCGGCCCGAACGACATACACGCCGAGCCGACCATCGCCGCGGCGAGGGCCGGCAAGCACGTGTTGTGCGAGAAGCCCCTCGGCCGCACGGCCGAGGAGAGTTTCGAGATCTGGCAGGAGGTGGCGGTGACGGGCGTCAAGCACATGTGCGCCTTCAACTACCGCTTCGTGCCGGCCGTGCGGATCGCGCGCGAGATGGTCGATGCGGGCGAGCTCGGGGAGGTCCGCCACTTCCGCGGGCGCTACCTGCAGGATTGGGGCAGCGATCCGACGCTGGACTCGTGGCGGTTCCACCCCGACCAGTCGGGATCGGGCGCGCTCGGCGACCTCGGCGGGCACGTGATCGATCTGGCCCGCTTCCTCGTGGGCGAGATCGCCTCCGTGTCGTCGATCGCCGCGACGTTCGTCCCCGGTCGTCGGGTGGACAATGCGATCGAGGCCGCGGTGGCGTTCGAGAAGGGCGCGGTCGGCACGATCGAGGCGACGAGGGTCGCGCTCGGGCACCGCAACGGGCTTCGGTTCGAGATCAACGGCAGCAAGGCGTCGATCGCGTTCGACCTCGAGCGCCTCAACGAGCTCGAGATCTACCGCGACGGAGCCGACCGTGGCTTCACCACCGTGAACGTGTCCGATGCGGATATGCCGTTCTGGTCGTGGTGGTGGCCGCCCGGCCACATGATCGGCTGGGAGCACACCTTCGTGCACGAGATCCACCACCTGCTCACCGCGATCGCCGACGACGGCGACGTCGCCCCCTACGGCGCCACCTTCGAAGACGGCTACCGGGCCGCCGAGGTCTGCGACGCGATCATCCGCTCATCCGAGACCGGAGAGGGTGAACCCCTGACGTACCGAGCCTCGCCGAGCAACGCAAGCTGACTTGACGAGGGTTGGGCTCCGGCTGTGGACCATCGATCCGGGCGTCATTGGCGCTGCAAGGCGATATCGTATTCCGAGTACAGCTCATCCTTGCCCACCTGAAGGAGGTCGCGCGGTGCGCAGGCAACTAGCACCGTTCGTGTTCGTGCTGGCTGTGTTCGCCACAGCGTGCAGCGGCGACGGTGGCCCAGCAAACACCGGGATCCCGGTGAGCAACGCCGCCCCGGTGACCACGAGCGCCTCGTCCAGGGGATGCACCGCCGATACCGCGACCGATCTGTCCGGCAACGATCCGTTCAACATCACCATCGCCGGATTCGCCTTCCATCCCGCATGCTTCACGGCGGCGACGGCGTCGTCGATCGTCATCAAGAACAAGGACGAGGTCCCTCATTCGTTCACCATCGACGAAACGCCTGTCGACATCGTTGTCGGGGGTGGGACCACCGAAGCCGCATCATTGCCGCTTGAGCCGGGAACCTACGAGTTCCGTTGCACGTTCCACCCCCCGTCGATGGTGGGAACGGTCGTCGTGTCGTAGCCCCTCGCCGGCCCGGCCGGTCGAACGCTTCGGCCGCCGAGCCAGCTCCGATCCGACCTCGCCGCGGCGGCCCCCACGGCATCAATACGTTGGCGGCTTGAACTCCCGGTCGAGCGGAGGCGCCATCAACGCCCGGCCGACCAAGGAGCCGTCCCGCTCGGGCGCACGCGCTCCCGGGATGAACGCACAGAAGATGATGACGACCGCGCCGAGTACGCCGGTCCAGATGAGCGTCGCGTCCGCACCGATGACGCCCGCAAGGGGTCCCACCGCGGCGAAGGACAAGGGAGCGCCGGTCGTGAAGATCAGCGAATCGATGCTGGCGACCCGACCGCGCAGACGGTCTGGCACCAGGAGTCCCTGAAACGTCGTCCAGAGGACGATCACGAGCGTGATCGCACCCTCGACGAGGACCGACACGACCGCTGTTTGCCAGATGCGCGTGACGACGCCGAACGCACCGATGGCAAGCATCGCAAGCGCGAACGCCACGTACATCACGGTCATCGCCCTGCGCGGAAGAACGCCTCGCTGCCCCATCGTCACCGCGACGGCCACGGCACCCAGCCCTCCGACGCCGAAGACCAGACCGAGGGCGAGGGCGGATCCATGCATGTCGTACTTCACGACATACGGCAGCAGCGTGTCGTAGGGACCCCAGATGCAGAAGAGGCTGACGGCACCGCCGAGCAATCCGGCCAAGAGCCACGTGTGATGGCGGACGAACCGCAGGCCCTCCCTGGTGTCCTCCCACAGAGACCCCCGACCCTCGTCGTCACGCTCGACCCGTCTCGAGCGCATCCGAAGCACCATCAGCGCGGACCACGCGAACGACAGCGCATCGGCGATGAACGCCCATCCGGCGCCGAGGCTATAGACCAGCAGGCCACCAAGGAGGGGGCCGAGCACCATCATGGCGAGGGGCCGGATGAACTGGCCGAGCGCGTTCGCCTGAACGAGAAGATCCCCGCCCACGATCGAAGGGACGATCGCGGTAAAGGCCGGACCGAACAACGCCTGCCCGATCCCGAAGACGAACACGAGCGCGATCAGCCACGTCATCGTGATCTGCCCCGTCAGCGAGAGAGCACCGACGGTGGCCATCGCGGCGAGGCGCAACAGGTCGCCGGAGATCATCATGTGTCGGCGATCGACGCGATCCGTGAGCGCACCGGTCACCAGAAGGAAGAGCACCTGCGGAAGGGACCAGGCGATGCCGACGGCCGCCAATGCCGCGGGTGAGTCCGACAGGTTGTAGACCTGCCACGCGATGGCGACGAAGTAGAAGCCATCGCCGACCATCGATACGAACGCGCCGAGCCATAGGCGCGCGAAGTCAGGAACACCGAGGGGCCGAAGGATCCCGATCTTGCCGGAGCCGAGGCGCGCGTAGAGGCGGCCAACGATGCTCACACGTCTGAGGTTGCGAAGAGGCTACGCCCCGCGTGCCCAGCGAGCCGTCAGTTCTGACCGTCCGCCCGAGTCGCGGTGCGCATCGCGGACTTCCAGTCAGCCCCTTGCAGCACATCGATGTCGACGAACTCCCTGCCGCACGTTCCCCGACCGCATGAGCAGCCGGCGACCTTCGCCGTGGCGACGGGCGTGTATTCGCGCTGGGCGATCGTGCGGGCCTCCTCTTCGGTGAGACCCCAGGACGCCCAGATCGGCCGGGTTTGCTCGACCACCGCGTCCGGGTCGCCCAACATGAACGCGGCCTGCACGCGGTCGGGGTGATCGCAAGCGAGCGCTTCGGCGACGATGGACACGGCGTTGCGCACCGCCATGTCGACGCTGGCGAACGGCGCCCAGATGCGACTGCAATCCTGGTGCTGGATGGCCACCGTATCGGCTCCGTAGGACGCGGCGATCGCCGCGATCTCGTGCCGCCTGGCCTGCATCTGCTCGGGCGTGGTCGGGTACCCGGGCATGTCGCCCTTGTAGCAGAAGTCGTTCATGAAGGTGCGCTCCATGATCCCCACCACCTCAACGCCCGGTACGAGTCGCAGCAGACGCGCGACATCGTCCACCGTCTTGGTGACGACGGGGCTTTCCCCCTTGTGGCCGTGGACGAGCACCTTCCGGTCGACCGATCGGGCCCACGGCACGCCGTCGCCCATCTCCTCGATCCGCTCGATCAGGAACTCGGTGAGCTGCATCTCCCGCAGCGGCGTGGCCTCCCCGCCATCGACGACCCGCCGTGTGGACGTCGCCGTGAAGTTGTTGAGGCACTGCGTGCACTGCGACACGTGCGTCTTCGCCTTGCGCGCCACGATCGGCTGAACGCTCCGGTCCGCCATCTTCACGCCGGCCTCGACGGTGTGGTGGATCCGGAGATAACCGCCACAGCAGAATTCGGGACCCGACCCGGCCGCGAAATCGACATCAAGCGCGCGCATGACCGCGACCGCGTCCAGCATCATCGTCGGGTACATCTGCGTGCTGCAGCTCAGGTTGAGGAACACCTCGTACTCGCCGTCCGGGTGCTGTGCCGCGCGCTCCAGCCACGACATCTCTTCACGAGAGACGAACAGGCGCGTCGGCTCCCGCAGCTCCCGGTACAAGTCCGCCTCGGTGAGCGAGACCTCGTAGATGGCCCCCTCTTTCAACCCGATCGATCCGAGCAGGCCCAAGGGGTAGAGCTTCGCCGCCTTGATGCCCAGCACATCGGTGATGCGCGTCATCTCGTCCGTCGAGGGCAGGACCTCGCCGGCTTCGATCTGGGCGTACAGGGCGGGCGCGATGTCGACGCGACGAGCGAGTTCGTCGGCGGTGCCGAGACCCTGGCGTTCGCGCTCGGCCGCCAGCTTGTTGGCGAACATCGCTTCCGTGGCCATGACTGAACGATACGGAGCGAAGACCGAAGCATCCAGCCCTGGAGATGCTGTTCTTTGGGCTGTTCCTGCTATGAAGCGTGGCGAACGGGCCTCACCCAGCCGACGCGACCACCAGCTCCCGGATGCGCGTCATGGCCGGAACTGCCAGTTCTTCGACCCGGCGGGGTGGATCGTCCGATGGCACCTCGAGAACGATCTCACTGAAGCCCATGGCTGCGTATCGCTCGGCGAGCCGGACGCCGTCGACGGCCGTCGTGCGCAAGAGCGTTGTCAGACCGTTGGCGCCATCGAGCCCCGACCGGAACGCTCGGATCGATCGGCGTTTCTTGCGCGAGCGGAGCGGCTCGCGCGACCGTGCGCTCCAGCGCGGGGCACGTCGGTCGCTCGAAGGAACCCGAAGAAGGTCTTCAGCGCGTCAGAGAGGGGTACGTCCGTGCGCTGGAGCGCCGTAACCTTCGTTCTAGGTGGTGGAGCGTCCGACACGTTGAGCCGTACGAGGCCGCCATCAGCGATCCGCTCCGCTACTTCCGTCATCGGCAAGAAGCTCGCGCCAACGCCGCGAGCGACGAGGAGCCTCGCGAGTTCGACGCTGTCGACTTCCATGAGCCCCGGGGCAGGCTCCGATCGATCCGGCAGATCGCTTAGGTATGGCCGCATGAGCGTATGTGCAACGTGGATGAGCTGGACATTCACGAGGTCGCTCATCCGCACCGACTCGCGTGCGGCGAGCGGGTGGGCCCGTGCCGCGACGAGCACGAGCTCATCCGCATACAGGGTAGTCAGCTGGATATCGGCATGGCGCACGGCATGGGCGATCCCGACTTCGATATCCCCGCGCAGGACCATGTCGACGATCTGCTCTTGGGACCCCGTCCGGACCCGGACCGGACCGTTCGAAACCGTGCGGTAGCTTGCCAGCGATTGCTCGACCCTCGTCATCCCAACCGTCTGAGCGACGCCGACGACAAGCGCCGGTCGGGCCCCCGTGTTCGCGAACGCGATCGCATCAACGCCTTCGCTGGCCGCGCGCATGATCCGCTCGGCGTGGGGGAGAAATGCCTGGCCGGCCTCGGTCAGGCAGAGCCCGCGACTCGGGCTTCGTGTGAAGAGCGTCGCGCCGAGATTCACTTCCAGGCGCCGAAGACGCTCTGTCAACGTCGGCTGCGTGATGAAGAGCGTCTCAGCCGCGCGCGTGAGGCTGCCTGTGCGAACGATCGCCAGGAACGTCTCGACGTGGAGGAGAAGCATCGATGGATGCTAGCAAGCGGGGCCTGGCAAGGGTAACCGCCATCTCCGCGGCGATGCTGCCCGATCTGCCGGACCGATCCAGTCTTGGGGCAACTTCCATGACGTCCATCGCTCCGATCGGATAGGCGGATAGGACCGCAAGGACCTCGCGGAGCAGGGTGGGGGTGATCGCGTTGTTGTCGATCGAGCCGGTCCCGGGGAGATATCCGGAGTCCAGGACATCGATGTCGAGGGTCACGTAGATCCTGTCGCACTGCGCGATCGCATGGTCGCCGGCTCGTTCGGCGATCTCACGTGGACCATTCCGGCGAACGTCACGAGCCGAGAAGATCACACCGCCACCGCGAAGCACAGCCTCGATCGGCTCATCGGCGCTGGGCCCGGTCAGGCCGATCCATGCCATGGAGCTCTTCACGACGTTCGGAAGCTCCGAGATCCGTCGGGCGTTGGTGGCGTGAGTGAAGCGCTGGCCAGGCGTGCCCTCATCCCAGAAATCCAGGTGTCCATCGATGTGGACGTATCCAATCCGCGCACGAGGTTGGCTTTCAGCGACTGCTCGGCTGAATCCCAGCGCTGATGGGTAGGACGTGTAGTGATCTCCGCCGAGGAAGATGGAAAACGCCCCACGCTTCACCACCTGATACACACCGTTGGCAAGGCTGTCGGTGGTCCTTGGGATGTCGGTGGGGTAGGTCGTGAAGTTCCCAACATCGACCAGTTGCTCATCGGAGAGCGACGCGAAGCGGCCACCCGTATCGACATCGATCAGCCCTTCCGGATCCACAGTACGCAGAACTTCGGCTAGGGCTAGCGACCCACTTCGGACGTGATCGGGACCCGACCGCGCTCCGAACCGCTCCGCACCCTGCGCGCCATCGAACGGTCCCCCCGAGACCACGACCTGGCCCGGCCGGACGTCATCGACACGGACGAACGGCGATCGCAGGAAGGTATCGAACGGGCTGATTGTGTCCGTCTTCACGTGCTTTCCCTCAACTCGGTGGTGCTGGCACGACGTTGGAACGTCTCGGAGAACGATCCACGACCGCAGTCACGCGGTGTCGTGATGAAGTAGAAGATCAGCGATGCCGCGAAGTAGGACGCGACTTGGCCTTGCCCCCAGAAGTCCGGTAGCGGGTTCACTCCGACCACATCGAGTGCGCCAACCGCGCTCCCCGACAGCACGTTCATCGCCTCTTGGAGCTCGACGTTGTGGAGACCACGGAACGACGGGATTCCCTGACACTGAAGATAGGCGCCGTTCACGACGTCCATGTCGATGCTTACGTAGACCGTGTCGCACCCGGCCCCGGCTTCTAGCAGTGCGCGATGGGTTACGGCGGTGATTCCATCGGACCTCACTTCGCCCACCGTGTGGGCGCGCATGCCTCGTGAACGCACCAGCTCGAATTCCGGCTCAGGGACGAAGCCGCCGACTCCGACCCACACCATGTTGGATGGGTTGACGACGTTGCGTTCGAGGATCCTTCGGTTGGTGGCACCTCGCCACGTATCACCGAGGATCTCGTCCCTCTCGCCGAGGTCGAGCTTGCTGGAGAAACGCAGGTATCCGACGCGACCGCGGCCAGCTTTCACCATCGCTTCCTGGAATCCGGTGATGAGCGGCAACGTGATGAGGTGGTCACCCCCTAGGATCAGCGGGATCGCACCTGCCGACGCTGTCTCGTGCATCGCATGTTCGACTTCCCTTGAGGTCGTCGTCCAATCGAGCGCGGTGACGGCGAAGTCCCCGAGATCACCGAGAGCGAAGGCCGAACCGTCACGAAACTTGAGCCTCCCTGCCGATTCCGCGTCCGTCCACCCCTCGTTGAGACCATCCGGAACGGCGAAGAGATTTGAGGACGCCGTCCGGATGGCGCGGGGACCGTACCGAGCACCGGGTACGCGGGCCGACAGGTCGTACGGGACTCCAGCGACCGCAAACATCCCGGGCGTCACCTGCTCGATATCCACCGATGGAGCGCGCATGAACGTCGGGATGCCGGTGAACTCGGTGGCGTCCGTCCTAACCAGCGGCATGTGAGGTCCTGTTCGCCGGCGTTGGTACCGAGGCCGCGAGCGGGTTTACGAGCTCCATGACGATCTGGGCCGCCAGCGCGGCCGATCGGTCGGTCGCGTCGAGATCTGCGGCGAGCCCCCAGAGCGCTACCCCTCCGATGGTTGCCGAGCTCAACACACGGGACAGATCCAGAAGCACGGAGGCCTCGAGTCCCCCGACCTTCGCGCCGATCCGACCGGGCGCGTGACCGAGATCGACGACGCCGAGGTCGACCGCGACGAACACGACATCGGTTTCGGTGGTCGCTGCCCGCATAGCCTCGCGGACCGCTGCTTCCCACCCCGCACCTACGAGGTCCGAACTCCGCACCACCGTCACGCCGACCTCGGATACCTGTCGCCAGTGCCGGCGCGGCACCAATCCATGCAGGCCAAGCACTGCCGTATCCTTCGGAGCGACCGGACCCAGACGGAGCGGGATAGCTACCGTCCGATCAGACCCTGAAGGTGACTGGACCCCGAAGAGGACGTCGAAGTCCGGCGAAAGACAGATGAGGCCGACGCGGTCTTGCCGAGATGCCATCGCGTTACACAGACCCTTGAACCCCGTCTCCGTCAGGCGCCGCTCACAAGCGAGGACGACGGGCACAGCGCCGGCGAGAACAACGGACTGAACGACAGAGTCGACCAGCGAGCCATCGCGCACGACATCTCCCAGGTCGACCAACCGTGGCGTTCGTCCCAGGATCCGCCCCGTGTCGATATCAACGAGCCGTTCGACGGAAGCCAGATCATCGAACATCGTGATGCTCGCCCGCCGGATCGCTTCGGGAGCGTGACGCGATGCTCGCCCGACACGGGCATCGCGTACACCCACCACAGCCACGGCGCCGGGTTCGATGTCTGCCAGCTCTACGAGGGGTGCGCGACAGAAGGTAGGCAGATCGATCATCATCGTCTTCCAGGCTGGTCCGGCGCGGATCCATCACGCCCAGCGAGCACCTCGAGGGCCTCGTCGAGGATCTGTCGAATCTCCGAATGGGCCGATCGTCGAACCCGATTTGGGCTCCTACGTCTTGTCATCGGGTCCGTTTCTCGGCATCGTCGGCTTAGGGTCCCCATGGGTGGGGCGGTGGCAGGTCCGCCATCGTCCGCAGTCCCGGCGACGCCGCCACAAGCCGGGGGATCGCGTTCACGACGATGGCGGCGGTAGCGGTGTCTCCCGAAAGCCCTCCCGGGATCTCCATGACGACATCGGGATCCCCTCGTAGGACAACGCGGTCGGCTGCGTCGGGAGCATCCACGGCGATCGTCAGGTCAAGCACGGCGGCGTGTCCGCGATCCTCGGTCTCGAGTCGACCAACCTGGTGGATGCCGAGCACGGCACCGGGCTGGATCTCACGGAGGCCACTCGGTGTCGAGCGCTGGGCGATGACCGGATCGAGCCGCTCCTCATAGTGAGCCGTGGTCCAGCCCAACGCAGTGGCGAGGCCAAGCGCTGACTCGCGAAGCCCAACATGGCCGAGCTGTCCCGCGTCGGCGAGCGCGCGGAACTGCTCGACGCTGAGACTCGCTCCGATCTTGCGTTGCAGCGGAACGCGGCGGAGCGCCGCATCCTGGACGCGCGTGACCTCGATGGACCGAACATGATCCATCACTCCTGAGAGAGCGAGGGGGAGATAGTCCATAGCGAACCCGGGATTCACTCCGGTGCCGAGGACGGCCACGCCTCGGGACCGAGCAGCTTCGTCGAGCCCACGTGCTCCCTCGCTGCCACGGTCCACCCAGGAGAGCTCCTCGCAGGTCGACACGACGTGCAATCCGCGCTCGACCAGCTCGAGCAGCTGAGGAAGTACCGCGCCGAAGGACGAACCGGCGCAGTGCACCCCTACGACTGCACCGTCGAGCGCGGCGTCCTTCAGACTCGCAGCAACACGTGGCGAGGCCGGCCGCGGTCTCCCGATCACCTCGGCAAGATCGCGACCAACCACCGCCGGATCGATGTCGACCGCTGCGCGTGCAGCCACACCCGGACGCTCGGCCACGAGCGACGCGATGGCGCGGCCGATCGGTCCAAGTCCGTAATGGACCACGCCGATCTCTGTTGTCATCGGGCCCGCGCCGGTTCGCCCACATCGGATCCGTCTTGATCAGCGTCGATCGAGACGCCGGCAAGGTTCGGGTCCGCACCTTCCGCACGCGCGTTGAGGTACTTCATGCTCTGCTCACGAACGTCGAGTCCGGCGATCTTGTCGTACTCGACCCACAGACGCTCCTGGACCGGACCCGGCCACTCCGTGCCGATGGTACGCCCGTCGAGGGTTCGGAGCGGATACATGCCGTAGCTCGTACCGGTGATGAAGGCCTCCGGACTCGTGTAGACATCGTGGAGAGTGAGGTCGTCGTAGGCCGCGGGGAGGCCGAGCTTCGCAGCACACTCCATCGCGGTCAGCATCGCCCGACCCGGGAGGCAGTTGTTCTGGGGTGAGACGATCCTGCCCCGCACCAGCGCCGCGATGTTCCAGGAGCTGCCCTCGCAGACGTTTCCGACCGGATCGAGCATGAGCGCCTTCGCGTTGGGACTGTGACGCCTCACCTCGAGCTCGGCGAGGACGTTGTTGAGGCGAAAATGCGTCTTCGCCTGCGGCGGGGCGACCTCGTGCCCGAAGCGCCGCACGGATGATGTGACGAGCTCCACGCCCACGTAGTAGGCAGGGGCATCGTTGAGGAACGTCGGTGTCTCTACGATGAGCGTCGGTCGACCGCTATCGAGAACGTTCTTGTAGTCGCTGCCACGCGTGCAGCGCAAGATCACCTGCAGTTCAGCGTGTTCGTCGATGAGCTTCAGGTTCACGGCGAGCACTTGATCGATGATGTCGGTGAGCTCCTCGCGTGTGACCAGCGGATCGATGTCAAGGGACTTGAGGCTGGCGAAGAACCGGTCGAGGTAGAGATCCAGACGGAACGGACGATGGTTGTAGGTCCTCGTCGCATCGAAGGCGGCGTCGCCGTATTGGAACCCGGGGTCGCCGATCCCGATCTTGGCTTCGCTGTACGGGACCAGCTCGCCATTGAGCCAAACCTGGAACTCTTCCGTCACGTCGCCCTCCTCGTCCGAGACGTCGTCGAGTAGCGTCACTATCGAGCCGCGTGGGGCACCTGTCACACGGAATGTCCTATGACCCTCATCGGGTCACAGGAGGCGGGCTCGCGTCGGTTCGCCTTGTCGGTGGCCGGCTCGGCGAGCGCCCCTCGCGTTGCGCTGGTGAGCCTTGGTCGTAGCCGGAAACGTCGAACGGGGTCACCGGCGCAGGCTGGAGCGGATGGGCGGATCGAATCAGCGGAGGGTGACCAGCGAGCGACGCTTCGCCATCATTGGCATCCTCCAGGATCTGCTGAGCACGATCGCAGTAACAGGCGAACTCAGCCCGTCGGCACAGTCAGCTCACGGATGCGCGCCATGGCAGGGACTGCCAGTTCTTCGACCCGCCTGGGTGGATCGTCCGATGGCACCTCGAGCACGATCTCACTGAAGCCCATGGCCGCGTATCGCTCGGCCAGACGACAGACGTCGTCGACGGACGTCAACTGCAGCACCGTCGAACGTTGGATCTCCGCAGGATCCCGATCGATCGCTGCGCAGTGTTCATCGAGGATCCGGCTCGATTCCCGATCGACATCCGGATCGCCCATCGGCGTATTCCAGACATCGGCATGGCGCGCGGCGACCAGCAGCGTGCGTTTCGCTTCGGCCCCGATCCAGAGCCGAGGATGAGGTTCCTGGAGCGGCTTCGGCTCCGAGATCGCGTCGATCAGCTGGTAGAAGCGGCCGTCGAAGTCGGTCCGTTCCTGCGTCCACAAGAGCTTCAGGACCTGACAGGCCTCATCGAACATGTCGATCCGGTCGGGGAGTTCCACGAACGGCATGCCCAGGGATGGCAGTTCCCGCGTCGGCCATCCCGCACCCAGCGCCATCTCGAGGCGCCCACCGGAGACGTGATCAACGGTCGTGGCCATCTTGGCCACGATGCCGGGGTTCCGGTATTGGAGGCTGGAGACCAACACGCCGACCTTGACCCGGTGCGTCGCCTCTGCCATCGCTCCGAGGAGCGTCCAGGATTCGTAGAGCGCACCTTCAGGTGAGCGGCCTCCAACGATGGTGAGCAGATGGTCATCGTGCCAGAGGTGGTCGAAGCCGGCGTCGTCCGCCAGCCTCCAGGCCTCCCGCCGAGGGGCGATCGTGTCGCCCAAGGAGTTGAAGAAGACACCGACCCGCAGGCCATGACCCGTCGACATGCCCACCTTCCTTCGCACCGCTCGTTCGTGTGCGATATCGGACTGTGATATCGTAGACCATGTTGACGATCCGGGCGACAGCGGCATGACCGACGCGATCCGCGAGCAGAACGAGGACGCTCTTCGGCGATTCTTCTCAGACGACTTCGCCGGCGTCGATCGACGGAACCTCTGGGCCGAAGACGCCCTCTTCGAGATGCCGTACGAGTACGACGGGCCCATCCAGATCCAGGGCCGCGAGGCCATCATGGCGGAGTCCGAGGAGTGGGCGGAGCGTGTCCATGACTGGCGGTTCCTCGACCTCGTGATCCATGCGACCGTCGACCCGACGGTGTTCTGGGTCACGGTGAAGTCGGAATGCAAGGATCGGAACGACAAGACGTGGAACACCGATTTCGTCAACTACTTCCGTCTCGTCGACGGCCAAGTGGTCCACCGCAAGGAGTATTTCGATCCCGGCGCCCACCCACGCTGAGCCAGGACCGGCGCGGGAGCGAAGGGGCCCGTGGTGGATCCTGCTGAGCGAGTAGGTCAGCTCCCTCCCTTCCTCGGCGGTGCCATCCGAGCTCGCATCCGCGACGCGCGTGAGCGCGGCGTCGACGTGATCAGCCTCGGGATCGGCGACCCCGACCAGCCGACCCCAGACCACATCGTCGAAGCCCTCTGCCGCGCAGCCCGCGACCCAGCGCACCACGTCTACCCCAACGATCTCCGCGGCGCGCCGGCCTATCGACACGCCCTCGCGGCGTGGTACGGCCGTCGCTTCGGTGTCGAGCTCGACCCCGACACGGAGGTGATATCGCTGATCGGGAGCAAGGAGGGCAACCACCACCTCGCGCTCGCGTTGTTGAACCCTGGTGATGTCGCCCTCGTGCCCGACCCTGCCTATCCCGTGTACGAATCAGCGTGCGTCATCGCCGGGGCTGAGGTCGTTCGGGTTCCGTTGCATCCCGACGATGACTTCCTGGTCGACTTCGAGACGATCGACACCGACGTCGCGGATCGGGCGAAGGTCCTGTGGATCTCATATCCGAACAATCCGACCGCAGCTGTGGCGCCGGTCGCGTTCTTCGAGCGTGCCGTGGCCTTCGCCCGACGTCATCGTTTGGTGGTCGTCCACGACAACCCGTACTCCGAGATCACCTTCGACGGTGTCTACGCGCCGAGCATCCTCGAGGTCGATGGCGCCAGAGACGTCGCCATCGAGTTCACCAGCTTCTCCAAGACCTACAACATGGCCGGCTGGCGTTTGGGTGCCGCGGTCGGGAACCCGGCCGTCCTGTCGGCAGTGATGCAGGTCAAGGAGACGGCCGACACGTGCATCTTCACCGCCCTCCAGGCGGCGGCGGTCGCCGCACTCGAAGGACCCCAGGACGGTATCGCCCGAACGGTCGAGGCGTACCGCCGGCGACGTGACCTGGTGGTCACCGGGCTCCGTTCGGCTCTCGACCTCGATGTTCCGACTCCACAGGGGACCTTCTACGTTTGGGTGCCAACGCCACCTGGGATCACGGGCGACGAGTTCGCGGCTCGCCTGCTCGATCGGGCCGGCGTCGTGGTGTCCCCCGGCATCGCCTATGGCCAGCAGGGGGCGAACTCGATCCGCATATCGCTCGCACTCGACGACGCTCGCATCGCGGAGGCCATCGAGCGGATCGCCGGAGCGCGGCCATCCCTCCTCGAGCCGCCCGCGGCTGGATGACCCTGACCTGCGGGTCCTGTCAGTCGCCGGCGTCGATCCCGGCGGCCGGCTCGAGGGTGAACGGCTCGTGGTCGAGCGAGTACGAAACGATGGGTGCAACGCGACGCTGCCGCATCCGCCACTCACCGTCCTTGAGCAACCCATCGACCACCACCGCCACGACGGCGATCAGCGTGCCGTCGAGCCGCTGGAGGGTCGCGTGGTTGCGTGAGGCGATCCACGCCTCGTCGTCGGCGATCACCCGAACGACGACGTTCGTCGCCCGATGAACCCGAGCCGACGAGTTGGCGAGGATGAACTCGTAGTCCCGACGTATCTCGTCTTTGCCGACCAGCGTGCCGCGCGGTCCCACGATGACACAGTCATCGTGGATGAAGCGCATGATGGCGTCGAGGTCGCCACTATCGAGCGCATCGATGTAGCGAGCAAGGACGTCCCGCAGTTCGAGGTCCGTCTCGAGCGACGCGATCCGGTCCTCGACCGACGTCGCCGTCCTCTTCGGGATGCTCCAGAAGGCGCTGTTCACAGCCGAGAGTTCACCGTCGACCGGAACGATCGGTGTCGTCACCGCGTCTCAATCCGTCTTGGCGGCGATCGCGTCGATCTCCAGCTTCCATGCCGGCTCCACCATCTGGCAGCAGATCACGGTGAGGGCGGGTCGATGATCGCCCAGTGCTCGGTGCCGCGCATCCCGGTTGGCATCCTGGAAGTCGGGATGGGTCAGGTACGTGCGGACGGACACGAGGTCGCCGAACGACATCCCCGCGTTGGTCAGGATCGTGCCGATGTGCTGCCACGTGAGGTCGGCTTGCTCTTCGAAGCTGTTCGGCATCTCATGGTTCGCGTCCCACCCGTTGATGCCGGCGATGAACAGGAGCCGGGCCCCCGCCGGCACCTCCACGGCATGGCTGTAGTTCGGGTACGGCGGGTACAACTCGGGCGGGTTGTGCATCGTGTTGGACATCGCGTTCAGGCCTCCTTCTTGAACGATCGGCTGATCCGTGTGATCACGTGAAGATCTCCAGCGGCAGCACGGCGGACACCACGAAGTTGGGGACGTCGACGACCTCGCTGACCTTGAGGTCGACGGCCACGCTGCACAGGGCGTATGCCTGCTCGCGCGTGTAGCCGTACTCCCTGCACAGGTGATCCATCATGTTGCGCACGGCGTTGCGAGCCGCCACCGTGAGGTCCTCGGCGTGCGCGCCACGCCCATCGACGCAGAGCCCGGTGGTGGCGAAGTACGGGGAGTTCGCCAACGGCGGCAGTGCCGGCCCCGGCCGTTCGAACCTGACGTCGTCAACCCCGTGGGTCGTGGCTTCGCCGGGACGAAGCTGGAATCGGACGTGCAACTCAGCACGTGTCTCGATGGCGGTGCCACACACCTCGCCGTCGCCCTGGGCGAAGTGTGCGTCGCCGGCCGAGAACAGGGCGCCCGCGGTCGATACCGGCAGCAGGACGCGGGTGCCGGCGACCAGTTGCTTGGTGTCGAGGTTGCCGCCGACCTCTCGCGGTGGCATCGTTCGCAATCCCTGACTGGCGATCGGCTCGCTGTCGGGGACGGCGCCCTCCGGGTCGGGAGGGAAGAGCAGCGCCCCATCATCGAGCAGCGCCTGTTCCCGCGCGGTGATGGTGGCGAGCAGCGAGTGCGACGGGGCCAGACCGAGCACACCCATGAACGGCGCGCCGGGGATCCGGACCCCGGGGATGTCAGGCGAGGTGGCCCAATGACCGGCGATCTCCCACCGCACGACGAAGGGGTCGAAGCTGTCATCGCGCAAGAACCCGAGACCCGGCACCAGGGCCGTGTACCCGAAGGTTCCCGGCGTGACGTCGAGGATCTCGACGACGAGGACGTCACCCGGCTCCGCGCCGTCGATGTGGATCGGGCCTGTCAGTGGGTGGACGATGCCCCGGTCGATGCGTGCGATGTCAGCGGGGATTGAGTCCATCGTGTATTGACCATCCACCGCGTCTCGGGTCTGCAGGACGACGTCGTCACCCGCTGAGCAGCGCAGCGCGGCGGGAAGGTCCGGGTGCCAGCGCGTGTGACACGTGTCGGACTCCTCACGCACGGAACGGGTGTAGTCCACGGGGAGCTGATGGCTGCTCACGAGTCCCCGGCCCCCTTCGTCAACACCTCGTCGTGGTGCCCACTGGATCAAGCGGGCGCGGCGTCGTCTTGTTATCGTAGCGCGATATCGTCTGTCCCACTATGTTCGGCACGGCCACGGCTGCTCCTTTTGTCCAGGACCGTCGCCCGCCGAACGTCTTGCGCGCCTACCAGCACCCGTGTTACGATATCGCGTTGTGATATCGCCTCACGGTGTCAATCC
>Ga0081455_10000985_pt1 | contig 36252 bp, 31 predicted proteins | sample TabmetS3T2R1_FD_70207 | JGI IMG/M metagenome (GOLD analysis project Ga0081455, IMG submission 70207) | Tabebuia heterophylla rhizosphere microbial communities from the University of Puerto Rico - S3T2R1 | ecosystem: Host-associated > Plants > Roots > Rhizosphere ...
GGTCGACGAATGCACCGTAGTCGGTGAGGTTCTTGACCGTGCCGCGCACGACTGCGCCTTCCTGCAGGTTCTCCATGAGCGCGCTGCGCTCGGCGGAGAATTCCTGCTCGACCACCGCACGCCGCGACACCACGACGTTATTGCGCTTCTGATCGAGCTTGATGACTTTGAACTCGAGCGGCTTGTTCTCGAGATAGCTCGTATCGCGCACCGGGCGCACGTCGACGAGCGAACCGGGCAGGAACGCACGGACGTTTTCGATTTCCACCGTGAAGCCGCCCTTGACGCGGCCGGTGATGACGCCGGTGACGATCTGCGAATTGTTGAAGGCCGTCTCGAGCCGCGTCCACGTGCGGGCACGCTTGGCTTTTTCGCGCGAGAGGCGCGTCTCGCCGTTGCCGTCCTCGACCGAGTCGAGCGCGACTTCGACTTCATCGCCCGCCTTGACCTCGATCTCGCCGCGTTCGTTCTTGAACTGCTCGATCGGGATCACGGCCTCGGATTTGAGGCCCACGTTGACGATGACGACGTCGGGAGTGACATCCACGACGAGCCCGGTGAGGATCATTCCGGGGCGAATGCGTTTGTTGGCGAGACTTTCTTCGAAGAGTTGAGCGAAACTTTCTGTCATACCTTCACTTCGCGTGGCGTCCGTTCATTGGCAGTGCGCCGACGCATGTACTGGACTCACATCCCTAGCGCCCAGGCAGTTACGAAAATGGCCATGCATTCCGTGCAGGCCGGCTGTCGAGAAATTCAAATTTCGCAGCGAGAGAGGAGTTCTCTGGCTTGCAGCCGGCAGGGCCGTCAGGTCCAGAGCGAGCGGCTGCGTCCGATGTCCAGTACGCGATCCACGACCTGCTCGATGGTGAGTCCGGTCGAATCGATCACTTCGGCATCGGGCGCGGGCTTCAACGGAGCCACCGCACGGGTCGAGTCCCTCGCGTCCCGCTCGGCTATCTCGCGCGAAAGGGCGGGAAGGCTAACATCGGACCCCTTGTCTTTCAACTGCTTATAGCGCCTACGGGCCCGCTCGTCGGCACTCGCGGTGAGGAAAATTTTGAGGTCGGCGGTCGGGAAGACGACCGTGCCCATGTCGCGACCGTCGGCGACGAGGCCGGGAGGCAGCGCGAAGGCATGCTGGCGCGCCAGGAGCGCCTTTCGCAGCTCGGGCCAAGCCGCCACGCGAGACGCACCCGCCCCGGTGGCCTCGGAGCGCAGCTCGGCGGTGACGTCCATGCCGTCGAGCGTGACCATCTCGCCCCCGTCCGTGTCGGCGCCGAACGCCACGTTCATGACGCCGGCGAGCTTGGCGTGTCCCCTTATGTCGTTTGGGTCGAGCCCGTTCTGTGCGCCGGCGAGGGCCGCCAGGCGATAGAGGGCTCCGCTATCGAGGAGATGCCATCCCGCGTGCCGGGCGACGGCGCGGCTGATCGTGCCTTTGCCGGAGCCGCTCGGTCCGTCGATCGTGACGATGGGTGCTGCCATGTGCCCGAAAGTATGTCAGGCCGCCCGCCGGCGACAAAGATTCGCCAACCCGCGTCACCTACGCGGCGTCGATCTGCAGGCCCGCGCTGCGTGCGGTCTGAACGAAGCCCGGGAAGGAGGTCGCCACGTTCGCGACGTCGCGGATCTCGAGCGGACCGGCCGCCCGCACGCTCGCCATCGCGAACGCCATGGCAATCCGATGATCGCCATGGCTCTCGATGACCCCGCCGGAAAATCCCGCGCCGCCCCGAATCCAGATGCCATCCGGCAGCAGCTCGTGCTCGACCCCGAGTCGCGCCAAACCTTCCGCCATGACGGCGAGGCGATCGCTTTCCTTGACCCGCAGCTCATGCGCGCCGCGCACCAGCGTTTCGCCTTCGGCGCACGCGGCAGCGATGAAGAACACCGGGAATTCGTCGATGGAGAGCGGGACGAGCGCCTCCGGCACCGCAATCCCTTTGAGCTTGCTCGCCTGCACCTCGATATCGGCGATCGGCTCCCCGACCGCTCTGCCCTGCTTCTCCGCCATGGGCTTCGGCCGGACGCGGACGTTCGCGCCCATGAGCCTCAGCATGTCGAGCAGCCCGGTGCGCGTCGGATTGATGCCGACGTTGCGAATCGTCATCCCACGTTCCGCTGCGAGCGCGCCGAGCACCAGGAAGAATGCCGCGGACGAGAAGTCGCCCGGCACATCGATCTCGGTGCCGCGCAAAGTCTGGCCGCCTTCGAGCGCGACGGTGTGGCCCTGACGCAGGATCTCGACGCCGAATGCCGCGAACATGCGCTCGGTGTGATCGCGCGTCGGCGCCGGCTCGGTGACGCGTGTGCGGCCTTCCGCGCGCAGCGCGGCGAGCAGAATGGCCGACTTCACCTGCGCGCTCGCCATCGGCAAGTTGTAGTCGATGGCGTGCAAGCGATCGCCGCCATGCATGATCACCGGCGGCAAGCCATTTTGCGTCGTGATCTGCGCGCCCATCTCGCGGAGCGGTTTCGCAACGCGTTCCATCGGCCGCTTCATGAGCGATGCGTCGCCGATGAGGGTCGAGTCGAATTTCTGGCCCGCGAGCAGGCCCATGGAGAGGCGCATCGCCGTGCCGGCATTGCCCATGTCGAGCGGCCCGGACGCGGCTTTGAAGCCGTCCATGCCGACACCGTGGATCGTCACGCGATTGCCGCCGAACCGCCCGATGTTGACGCCCAGGGCGCGCAGCGCGGCGAGCGTCGCGAGGCAATCCTCGCTTTCGAGGAAGCCGCGCACCTCGGTGGTGCCTTCCGCGATGCCGCCGAGCATGAGCGAACGATGCGAGACGGACTTGTCGCCCGGCACGCTGATTTCGCCGCCGATGGCGCTGCCCGGCTGGCAGAAGTAAACCGGCGTGCTCATGCGGACACCGCACGCGGGTACGAGCCGAGCACGCGGAATAGCGACGCGCGCTGCTTCAAGGCTTCGAGGGCCTTGGCGACGGGCTCATCGTCGGCGTGTCCGTCGATATCGATGAAGAACACGTAGTCCCACTTGCGCTTGTGCGACGGGCGGGACTCGATGCGGGTCATGTTCACTTGGTATCGGGAGAGCGGCTCGAGGAGGCGAAACAGCGCACCGGAGGAATCCGTGTGCGCCACGGAGACCAGCAGCGTGGTGCGATCCTCGCCGCTGGCCGCGAACAGTTTACGGCCGAGCACGAAGAAGCGCGTCGTGTTGTCCGGGCGATCTTCGATTTCAGCGGCGAGGATCTGCAGGCCGTAGATCTCGGCTGCGGTCTCGCCGGCGATCGCCGCCGTGCCCTTTTCGTCCCGCGCGCGGCGCGCGCCCTCGGCGTTGCTCGACACGGGCACGCGCTCCACATCCGGGAGGTGATCGTCGAGCCACGCGCGACACTGCGCGAGCGCTTGCGAATGCGCGCAGATGCGCACGATTCGATCGAGCGAGGGCACGTTGCCCATCAGCGAGTGGTGGATGCGCAGCTCGACCTCGCCGCAAATCTTCAGCGGTGAATTGAGGAATCGATCGAGCGTGTTGTTGACCACACCCTCGGTGGAATTCTCGATGGGCACGATGCCGAAGTCGGCCGTGCCCGACTCGACCTCGTGGAAGACCTCGTCAGTGGAAGGCAGCGCCAGCGCACGCACCGAGTGCCCGAACTGCGCGTACACCGCGGTCTGCGTGAACGTGCCTTCAGGACCGAGAAACGCGACTTTCAGCGGCTCCTGCTGCGCGAGGCACGCGGACATGATCTCGCGGAACAGCCGCAGCACTTCCTCGTTGCGCAGCGGGCCCTTGTTCCGCGCCTTCGCCATGCGCAGGACCTGCGCTTCGCGCTCCGGGCGGTAGAAGTCGACGGTGCGCCCGTCGAGCGTCTTCGAGATGCCGACGAGCTGCGCGAGCTTCGCGCGCTCGTTCAGCAGACCCTGAATCTGCTCGTCGACGGAATCGATGCGCGCCCGGACCTGTGTGAGGTCGACCGGCGCCACGGCCGCGCTGCGCGCGGGCGCAACCGCGCCGTCGACGACGCCCGCCTTGCCGGCGGGCTTGTCAGCAGCGGCGCGCTTCGTGCCGCCGGCGGCCGGGTGTTGCGGTGAGGGGGGCTTCTTTCTGCGCGCCATACTTCCGCAGTGTAGCGCGGCTCAGACGAGTCTGGCCGCGAGCACTCCGTCGATCGCTCTGATTTTGCCCACCACGTCCTCGGGGATCGTGCCGTCCGAATCGATGATCGTGTACGCGTACTCGCCGCGCGATTTGTTCAGCAGGTCCGCGATGTTCAGCTTCGCGTCGGCGAGCGCCGTCGAGATCTGGCCGACCATGTTCGGCACGTTGCTGTTCGCGATGCACAGGCGCGTGGAATTCGGCGCGCGCGGCAGGATGGCTTCCGGGTAGTTCACGCTGTTGCGAATGTTGCCGTTCTCGAGGAAGTCGCGAAGCGTATCCGCGACCATCACGGCGCAATTCTCTTCCGCCTCGCCGGTGGATGCACCCAGATGCGGCAGCGTGACCACTTTCGGGTGCGCGGTCAGGGCGTTCTTCGGGAAGTCGCAGACGTAGGCATGCAGGCGACCGTCGTCGAGGGCCGCGATGACGGCCTGATCATCCACGATGGCGGCGCGCGAGAAGTTCAGAATGACGCTGCCCTTCTTCATGAGCTTGAGGCGGTTGGCGTTCACCAAACCCTTGGTGTCGTTCGTCTGCGGGACGTGCACGGTGATCGCGTCGGACCGCGCGAACAGATCGTCGAGCGACAGCGCCTGCTCGACGTTCGAGGACAACTGCCAGGCGCGCTGCACGGTGATCTGCGGGTCGTAACCGAGCACCTTCATGCCGAGCGCGTGCGCGGAGTTCGCCACTTCCACGCCGATGGCGCCGAGGCCGATCACGCCGAGCGTGCGGCCGGGAATCTCGAAGCCGACGAATTTCTTCTTGCCCGCCTCGACGGCCTTGTCGATCGTCTCGTCGTCGCCCTTCAGCGAGCGCGCGAAATCCCACGACTGCACGATGTTGCGCGCCGCGAGGAACAGGCTCGCGAGCACGAGCTCCTTCACCGCGTTCGCATTGGCGCCCGGCGCGTTGAACACCGGGACGCCCCGCTTGCTCATGTTCGGCACCGGAATGTTGTTCGTGCCCGCGCCCGCGCGACCGATGGCGAGCACCGACGAGGGCACCTCGACTTTGTGCATGTCGGCGGAGCGCACGAGAATGCCGTGCGGGTCCTTGATCTCCGACGCGACGTCGTACCGTTCGCGCGGCAGGCGCTCGAGCCCGCGCGCGCTGATGTTGTTCAGAGTCTGAATTCGAAAACGCATGGGATTGAAAGCACCGCACCGGCTCAGCCGTGGCGACGCTGGAACTCCTTCATGAAAGCGATGAGAGCGTCGACGCCTGCCGGCGGCATCGCGTTGTAGATGCTGGCGCGCATGCCGCCCACCGAGCGGTGCCCTTCGAGGTTCACGAGGCCGGCCGCCTTCGCTTCGGCGAGGAAGGTCTTGTCGAGCTCGGGCTTGGCGAGCGTGAACGGCACGTTCATCCACGAGCGGCAATTCTTCGCCACCGGATTCTTGTAGAAGCCGGAGGAATCGATCGCGTCGTACAGCTTCTTCGCTTTCGCTTCGTTCTGCTTCGCGATGTGCGCGACGCCGCCGTTGCCGGCGATGTGCCGGAACACGAGCCCCGACAGATACCAGCCGAAGGTCGGCGGCGTGTTCGACATCGACTGCGTCTCGGCCATCTCGGTGTAGTTCAGGATGGACGGGGTGATCGGCCGCGCCTTGCCGAGCAGATCATCGCGCACGATCACGACCGCGAGGCCCGAGGGCCCGATGTTCTTCTGCGCGCTCGCGTAGATCACGCCGAACTTCGACACGTCGAACGGCCGCGACAGAATGGTCGAGGACATGTCCGCGACGAGGGGCACGTTGCCCGTGTTGGGAATGTACGGAAATTCGACACCACCGATCGTCTCGTTCGGGGTGTAGTGCACGTACGCCGCGTTCGGCGTGAGCTTGAGCGCGCTCTGCTCCGGCACCGTGGTGTAGCTCGACGCGGCCTCGTCCGCCGCGACGTTCACCTTGGCGTACTTCTTCGCCTCGCCGAGCGCCTTCTTCGACCACGATCCCGTGTTGATGTAGTCGACCGTGGATTCCGGCGTGCTGATGTTCAGCGGGACCGCCGAGAACTGGCCCGTGCCGCCGCCCTGCAGGAACAGGATTTTGTAATTCGCGGGCACCGCGAGGAGCTTGCGCAGCTCCCCTTCCGCGGCTTCAGCACAAGCGATGAAGGCCTTGCCGCGATGGCTGACCTCCATGACGGACATGCCGGAGCCCTGCCAATCGAGCAGTTCCTCACGAGCCTGTTGCAGGACTTCCAGGGGCAGCGTTGCCGGCCCCGCGGCGAAGTTGAATACGCGCACGAGCTCCCTTTGCCAGATCGGACTGGCGGGTGACCAACTAGAGGATGCGCGATCTTAGCAACTTGCCTAACCCGATGGATTACGAATTCTTCGTTAGATATTCCAGGGCGGTGTTGACAGGGGGCTGGTGTTGATAGGCCGCTATGGTTTGGCGAGCGGCCGGGCTGGATCGATGCCGACGCGTATTGGAGAGCCGAGGCGCGCCGTAGAGAGGGCGATGGCCAGGGGGGTCCAGGCGATTTGACAACTAGTTGTCAAACAAGGTCAGCCCCCTCACACGCGAGGTGGCGATCGGTTGATGCTCGACGCGCGACGGTCTGGAGCCCGCCCAGCGGCAGCGGCCAACCTCTCAACGCTCTTGAAGCGCCCTCAGCGGCTCGACTCGCCATCGAGCACGAATCAACCCTGACTCTGCGGCGGTTCCGGCGGAGGCTCGTTCGACGAAGACTCCGTCGCGGGTGCCGAGCCTTCACCCTCGGCCGTTTCGCCTTCGAGGGCTTCGTCGATGCGCTCGATACCGACGAGGCGCTCGCCCTCGCCGAGGCGGATCAATCGCACACCCTGCGTGTTGCGCCCCACGACCGAAATGTCGTTCACCGGCGTGCGCACGAGCGTGCCTGTCGAGCTGATCAGCATCACTTCCTGCCCGGCCGTCACTTGCAGCGCCGCTACCGTCGCGCCGTTGCGGTCCGTGGTCTGCAACGCGATCACGCCCTGCCCGCCGCGCCCGTGCTGCGGGAAATCATCGAGCGGCGTGAGCTTGCCGTAGCCGTTCTCGGAGGCCGTGAGAATGTTGCCGTCGCCGACGACGATGAGGCCCACGACCTCGTGCCCGTCGCCGAGCTTGATGCCGCGGACACCCGCCGCCTCGCGCCCCATCGGCCGCACTTCGCTCTCGTTGAAGCGAATCGACTTGCCGCCGCTCGACACGAGGATGATCTCCTTCGTGCCGTCGGTCAGGCCGACGCCGACGAGCTTGTCGTTCTCGGCGAGGTCGAGCGCGATGATGCCGGTCGTGCGCGGCCGCGAGAATGCGGTCAGCGGCGTCTTCTTCACCGTGCCCTGGCTCGTGGCCATGAACACGAAGTGCTGCTCGTCGTACTGCTTCACCGGCAGCACGGCGTTGATCTTCTCCCCCTCTTCGAGGGGCAGCAGATTCACCATGGGCTTGCCGCGGGCGCCGCGACCTGCCTGCGGCAGCTCGTACACCTTCAGCCAATAGACCTTGCCGCGGTTCGAGAAGCAGAGGACGGTGTCATGTGTGTGTGCCACGAATAGTTTCTCCACAAAATCTTCGTCCTTGACTGCCGTGGCGGCCTTGCCCCGACCGCCGCGGCGCTGGGTCTGATACTCGGTAACGGGCTGCGACTTGGCGTAGCCCGCGTGCGAGAGGGTGACGACCACGTCCTGAGGCTCGATCAGATCTTCCGTGCTCAGGTCCAGATGGTCGCGGTTGATTTCCGTGCGACGCTTGTCGCCGAACTGCTCGCGCACTTCGACGAGCTCATCGCGGATCACCTGCGTCAGCCGCTCGGGCCGCGCAAGGATATCCGTCAGGTCGCCGATACGCACGAGCAGCTCTTTGAATTCCTCGATGATCTTGTCCTGCTCGAGCCCGGTCAGCCGGTTCAAGCGCATGTCGAGAATCGCTTGCGCTTGCGCTTCGGAGAGGTGATAGCCGCCGCCGTTGGTGTCCGGCCGATAGCCGAATTCCGCGGCCAAGCCGGTCGGGCGCGTCGAAATGGCGCCGGCCCCTTCGAGCAGCTGCGGCACCACACCGGGCGACCAGGCCCGCGCCAGCAACGCATCGCGCGCTTCGGCCGGCGACTTCGAGGCTCTGATCAGCGCGATGACCTCGTCGATGCTCGCGAGCGCGACCGCGAGGCCTTCGACGATGTGCGCGCGCTCGCGCGCCTTCGCCAAGTCGAAAATCGTCCGCCGCGTGATGATCTCGCGGCGATGACGGATGAACGCTTCGAGGATCTCCTTCAGCGACAGCAGCTTCGGCTGCCCGTCCTGAAGCGCGACCATGTTGATGCCGAACACCGTCTCCATCGGTGTCTGCGCGAAGAGGTTGTTGAGGACGATGTCCGACACCTCGCCGCGCTTCAGCTCGATGACGACGCGCATGCCGTCCTTGTCGGACTCATCGCGCAGCTCGGAGATGCCCTCGATGTCCTTCGCGCGCACGAGGTCCGCGATGCGCTCGAGGAGCCGCGCCTTGTTCACTTGATACGGCAGCTCGGTGACGATGATCGCCTGCCGATCGCCCTTGCCGATGTCCTCGACGTGCGTGCGCGCGCGAATCGAGAGCCGGCCGCGGCCGGTGCGATACGCCGTCGCGATTTCCTGCGCGCCGTTGATCATGCCGGCCGTCGGAAAATCCGGGCCGGGAATGTACTGCATGATCTCCGCGAGCGTGAGCGCGGGGTTGTCCAGCATCGCGAGGCACGCATTCACCACTTCGGTGAGGTTGTGCGGCGGGATGTTGGTCGCCATGCCCACGGCGATGCCGGTCTGCCCGTTGATGAGCAGGTTCGGGACACGCGTCGGCAGGACGGCCGGTTCGCTCTCGGTCTCGTCGTAGTTCGGGACGAAATCGACCGTTTCCTTCTCGATGTCCGCGAGCAGCTCGTGCGCGAGCCGCGACATGCGCACTTCGGTGTAACGCATGGCCGCCGGCATGTCGCCGTCGACCGAGCCGAAGTTGCCCTGGCCGTCGATGAGCAAATAGCGCATCGAGAACGGCTGCGCCATGCGCACCATCGTGTCGTACACGGCGCTGTCGCCGTGCGGGTGGTACTTACCGATGACGTCGCCGACGATACGAGCCGACTTCTTGTACGGCTTGTTCCAGTCGTTCGAGAGCTCCCGCATGGCATAGAGCACGCGACGATGGACGGGCTTCAGCCCATCGCGCACGTCGGGGAGCGCCCGCCCGACGATCACGCTCATCGCATAGTCGAGGTAGGACTGCCGCATCTCGTCTTCGAGATTGACCGGCACGATTTCGCGAGCGATTTCCGACATTCGATCCAGGTGCTTGGGGAAAGGCGAACTTTACCATACCGAGGGCGCTCGCTGGTCACTTGCGCAACCGCGGTCGGAGCATGCCGCGTGTATACTTCGGACCCCCATTTTGAGCTTGATTTTCCGGGTACTCCGCGCCGATGCAGTCGAAGGAAACCGCGGATCTTCTGATCGCACCTCGGTGGCTCGCGCCGCTCGCGCCGGACACTGTTGCGGCGAGCGATCATGCGGTCGTCGTAACGGGCGGACGCATCGTCGCGGTCGGCCGTGTAACCGATCTCGACGCGCGCTTCGCGGCGCGCGAACGCATTTCGCGGCCGGATCACGTGTTGTTGCCGGGCTTCGTCAATGCGCAAACGCATGCGTCGATGACCTTGTTGCGCGGCCTGCCCGTGTACCCGCCGCTCATGCGCTGGATGCGCGAAACCATGGCACCGGCCGAGCTTCGCAACGTGAGCCCGGACTTCGTGCGCGACGGAACGACGCTCGCCATCGCCGCAATGTTGCGCGCGGGGATCACGACTTTTGCGGGGTCCGATCCTTTCTCGGGCGAAGCCGCGCGCGCTGCGGCGGAAGCGCGCATGCGCGCCGTGATCGGGTTGCCTGTATCGGAAACGGCGAGTGCATGGGCCGAAGACGCGATGGCGCATTTCGTCTTTGCCGAGCGGCTGTGGGATGAATATCGGTCGAGCCCATGGGTCTCGCTGTACTTCTCACTGCCCGCTTCGTACGAGATCAGCGACCGCTTGCTCACGCACCTGCGCAGCGTCGCGGACGAAATCGACGCGCGCGTCGCGATGCCGGTGAACGAGTCCGAAGTCGAAGTGCACGACACGCTGAGTCAGCACGGCTGCCGGCCGCTGCAGCGGCTCGCGAATGTCGGGTTGCTGCGGCCGGGATTCACTGCGCTCCACATGAATCGGTTGGACGAGGCGGACCTCGAGCTGGCGAAACAAACCGGCATTGCGGTCGTCGCCTGTCCGCAGTCGGACCTGCGCCTCGGCAGCGGCAGCTGTCCGGTGTGGGAATTGACCGAGCGCGGCGTGCAGGTGGGATTCGGTTCGGGCTCGCCTGTGAGCGCCGGCGCGTTCGACCCCTTGGCCGAGGCCCGACTGGCGGCTCAGCTCTACGCAAGGGGCGGAGGTGGTCCGCTGACGTCGTCGTTCTGGCTCGGGCTCGCAACCTTTGGCGGTGCGGCAGCGCTCGGACTCAGCGACACCTGCGGCTCCATCGAAGTCGGCAAAGCCGCCGATCTCGTCTGCATCGATCTCGGCACGCTCGCGTGCGGGCCGGCCGCGTCGATCCTCGACGCCGTCCTGTTTTCGAGCACGCGCCAGCAGGTGAGCGACGTTTGGGTCGGGGGACGGGCCGCGGTCTGCGCGGGACAATTGCTCGCGTTCGACGAGCGCGAGCTGCAACGGCTCGCCAAGCAATGGACCACGAGGATTCAATCATGAGCGCAGGCGCATCGCAGGGCGCGGCGTCGGCCACGGCCGATCCGGCCGAAGTCGGCAAGTTTCACGCGCTGTCCCACAAGTTCTGGGACCCGCACGGCGAGTTCCGGCCGCTGCACATTCTGAACCCGGTGCGTGCACGCTTCGTGGAGGAACGCGCGAAGTTGCGCGGCGCGCGCGTGCTCGATGTGGGCTGCGGCGGCGGACTGTTGTGTGAGGCCCTCGTCCACGCCGGCGCGCAGGTGACCGGCGTCGATCTCGCGGAAGGAATGATCGAAGTCGCGAAGCTGCACGCGGCCGAGCAGTCGCTCACCATCGACTATCGCTTGGCAGATGCGGAATCGGTGGCGGCAACACAAGCGGGCACGTTCGATGTCGTGACGTGCATGGAGATGCTGGAGCACGTGCCCTCGCCTCACGTGACCGTCGCCACGTTGGCGCGGCTCGTGCGACCGGGCGGGTCGGTGTTCATTTCGACGATCAACCGCAATCTGAAGTCGTTTCTGCTCGCGATCGTCGGCGCGGAATACGTGATGAACTTGGTTCCGCGCGGCACGCACGAGTATGAGCGGCTGATCCGACCCGCCGAGCTCGCCGCCTGGGGGCGCGACGCGGGATTGAGTCTCATGGATGTCGCCGGGCTGGACTTCAACCCCTTCACGAACACCTGCCGGCTGACGCGCGATCCATCGATCAACTATCTCGTGCACCTCGAGCGCACGGGCGCCGCCTCGTGAGCGCCGGGCTCGTCGTCGCTCTGGTCGTCACTGCGCTCGCGATCGGCGCGGCGCTCGGCTATGTCTTCGCTTCGTTGCGTGCCACCCGCGAGACGCATGCGCTGCAAATCCAACTCGAAGCCGAACGCATACGTCGGGAGTCCGAGTCGGCGCAGAGCAGCGAGCGTGTCGCGCTGCTCGAACAGACGGAGGCGCGTTTGCGTGCCGCGTTCGACTCGCTGGCGGGCGACTCCCTACGCGCCAACAGCGAGATGTTCCTGCGCCTCGCGAAGGAATCTCTGAGCCGCGATCAAGTCGTCGCGCAGAGCGTGCTCAAGGAGCGCGAGGCGGCCATCGCGCAGATGGTCGAGCCGCTGCGCACGGCGCTCGAACGCACCGAAGCCCAAGTGCGCGCGCTCGAGAACGAGCGTCGCGATGCCTTCTCGACGCTGCGCGTGCAGATCGAAGGGCTCGCTGAAGGGCACGCGCAACTGCAGCGCGAGACGCGCAACCTCGTCACTGCGTTGCGTCGGCCGGAAGTACGCGGGCGCTGGGGCGAGATGACGCTGCGGCGAATCGTGGAGATCGCCGGCATGGCCGAGCACTCGGACTTCACCGAGCAGCTGCACCTCTTCGGCGAGGAAGGCGCGCTGCGGCCGGATCTCGTCGTGCACATGCCCGAAGGCCGCGATCTGGTCGTCGACGTGAAAACGCCGCTCGATGCGTATCTCGAAGCGATCGAGGCCGGCACGGACGAGGCGCGCGGCATCGCGCTGCGCCGGCACGCGCAGCAAGTCGAGGCGCGCGTGCGGCAGCTTGGCGCCAAGAACTATTGGGCGCAGTTCGAGCGCAGCCCGGAGTTCGCCGTGCTCTTTTTGCCGGGCGATCAATTCCTGGCATCGGCGTTGGCCGAACGGCCGGAGCTGCTCGAGAACGCGTTGAAGCTCGGCGTGATCATTGCGACGCCCTCGACGCTGATTGCGCTGCTGAAGACCGTGGCGTACGGCTGGCGGCAATCTGCCGTTGCGGAGAACGCCGCGACGATTCGCGAGCTCGGGCAAGAGCTGTATCGCCGGCTCGGAAACTTCATGGGACACATCGGCAAGATCGGGCAGCAGCTCAACAAAGCCGTCGAGGCGTACAACTCGGCGGTCGGCTCGCTCGAGCGCCAGGTGATGCCGCAGGCGCGACGGTTTCCCGAGTTGGGCGTGACGACCGACGCGCCGCTCGCGACGCTCGAGCCGGTCGCGCAGCTCGCACGCAAGGCGAGTGATTCGGCAGCCGCCAATCCGCCGCAGGTTCCCGCCGTGGGCGACCCTGCGAAATCAGAACCCGCACATTGAGGCCTAGCCGATTTTGAGCACGACGCCCGCTTTCGATCCCCGCGCGTTCACGCCGAGTCCTGATGACATGGCCGGCCGCGTCATCGCCATCACCGGTCCCACGCGCGGCATCGGTCACGCAGTCGCACTCGCGTGCGCGCGGCACGGCGCCACCGTCGTGCTCGTCGGCCGCAACGTCAAGAAGCTCGAAGCCGTGCACGCGGAGATCGCCGCGCTCGGCAGAGAGGAAGCGACGATCGCCCCTTTCGATCTCGAGAAGGCCGTCGCCAACGACTACGACACGCTCTCCGCCGCGCTTCTCGAGCGCTACGGCCGTCTCGACGGACTGCTTCACAACGCCAGCCTGCTCGGAATGCTCGCGCCGATCGAGCACTACGACGTGCCGACGTTCTATCGCGTGATGCATGTGAACGTGACGGCGGCATTCGCGCTCACGCAAGTGCTGCTGCCGGCGCTCAAGCGATCTGCGGATGCAGCCGTGGTGTTCACGTCGAGCAGCGTCGGGCGGAAGGGCCGCGCCTATTGGGGGGCGTATTCCGCTTCGAAGTTCGCTGTCGAAGGGCTCGCGCAAGTGCTCGCGGCGGAGCTCGACAGCACCACCGCCGTTCGCGTGAATGCGCTCAATCCGGGGCCCGCGCGCACGGCAATGCGCTTGCAGGCGTACCCTGCCGAGAATCCTGAAACGCTGCCGCAACCCGAAGCGCTCGTCGGGCCGTATCTCGCCCTGCTCGGGCCCGCGAGCCGCGGCGTCACCGGTCAAAGTTTCGACGCGCAACCGCCGCGGTAGAGCGCGTCAACGAGAATGTGCGGCATCGCGCGACGGTGGCAATCGCGCCACGGTGGCGACGCACGACGGTGCGGCGCGCGGCCGCCCAGTCAGACCCTCTCGCTTACCGAACCCTCTTCATTAGCCGGTGGCGCGGTCAGCGCGGCAATCTCGTCCTTCGTCAGCGGCCGGAATTGCCCGCGCGACAAATGTCGATCCAGCTCGAGCGCACCGACACGCGTGCGCAGGACGCGACTCACCAACGCGCCTTGCCGCTCGAACAACTGCCGCACGTCCTTTCCGCTGCCGCCGCGAGCGACGATCGTGTACCAGCGGTTTGCGGCTTCACCGCCGCTCGCCTCGCAGCTCTCGACTTGCAGTCGTGCGCCACGATCGAGCGTGCCTTCGAGAATGCCGCTCACCTGCGCCTCGTTCAGCTCGCCGCGCACGCGCACGCTCAGCTCGCTCGGCAGGCTGTGTATCGCCCGCTGCAGCGTGGCGGCCAACTCGCCGTCGGACGTGACGAGCTCGAGGCCGCCATCGATGCGCGGCATGGGACTGATGGTGATGAAGCGATTCCCCGCGCGCCTCGGCAGGCGCTCGACGAGCGCCTGATGCTCCGCCTGTTGTTCCGTGGGCTCGCTGGGTGTGCGTAGGTTTTCACCCGGCGAGCGGTGGCACAGGTACACCTGACCCGCGGCGATTTCGTGGCGGTGAATGAGACGGCCGTCGAGGCGCAGATGGTCGGAGCGGCCGACTCGGGCGCCGAGTATGGCGACCTCGCCGTTCACGGTGATGCGGCCGGCGCGAATCCATTCCTCGGCCTCGCGGCGCGAGGCGACACCCAAGCGGGCGAGGACTTTCTGCAAGCGTTCGCCCTCGGTGGAGAGCTTGCCGGCGGGGCCGCGTGCCTGATTTACGGCCGTGCGAGGGTTTCGCGCCCTTTGCGCCGGACTCCGGGCGAACTCACTGCGGCGCGAGGAGCCGCGACCTCTGGGCTCATTGCCGCGACGAGGTCCGCCGCCATCGCGAGGGTCTGCGCTGCGCGCCTCGACGTTCCCGCGGGAACTTCGCGCGCTTTCCGCTCGGGGTGCGCGCTCGTCGGAGCGGCCCGGGCGAGCGCCCTCTGATCGCGAGCGGCGCTCGTCGGAGCGACGCGGTCGGTCGTCACGTGAGCGTGGGGCGCCGGGGTGTGAAAAGGCGCCGGCCGCGCGGGGGCGGCGGGCGCCGGACTTGGGATGGCGGCCGCGCGCGGCCATAGCGTCAGTCGTCTAGGTCGCGGGGGCCGGCGACCAGCTCGCCGGAGCCTGGTGAGTCGGCAGACAGCTCGTCGTCGTCGCCGGCATCGTCATCACCCGCAGACCCCTCGGCGTCGTCGTCCGCTTCGAGCTCTGCAACGAACGCCTCGGCGGCGCGCCGCTGCGGCCCGGCCTCTTTGATTTCCGACGCGTCGTCGGCGCTCGCCTCGCTAGCATCCTGCGCGTCGCGCCGTGAGCGCAAGTCGTCGGCGCCTTCGCTGCTGTCGTCCTCGGAGTCGTGCTCGGCGTCGGCGTCGGCGTCGTCCTCGTCATCCTCGCCGCCGTCCTGCCCCTCATCGTCAGCGTCACTCACTGCGACGGTCTCGTCGCTCGCGCCCTCGCCGCTCGCCTCAGAGGCCTCGAGCATCGCGTCGACGCTCGCGTCGTCCTCCGTGTCCGAATCGGTGCGAGCGGCAGCGGCAACCGCGCCGACCGCATCGCCGAAGCCCTGCGCCGCGCCGACAGCGCCACCTTCAGCACCCGTCATGGCAGCTTCGCCGCCCGCCGCAAGCGCCACCGCGCCGGCAACACCAGCCGTCCCCGCCGCAATCGCATCCGCCGCCGAGTCCTTCGTCAAATCCAGCTGCAGATTCACATCGCCCATCGCCTTCAACTCGGCGAGAGGCGGCAGCTCATCCAGGCTCCGCAGCCCGAAGTAATCCAAAAAGTCTTTCGTCGTGCCCAGCAGCTCCGGCCGCCCCGGCACATCCCGATTCCCGACGACGCGCACCCAATTGCGCTCGAGCAGCGTCTTCACGATGTTCGGGTTCACCGCCACGCCGCGCACGGCTTCGATCTCCGCGCGCGTGATCGGCTGTCGATATGCGATCAACGCCAGCGTCTCGAGCAGCGCACGCGAATACTTCGGCGGTCGCTCCGGCCACAGCCGCGAGATTTCGTTCGCGACATCCCGCCGCACCTGAATGCGAAACCCCGTCGCGGTCTCCTTCAACTCGATGCCGCGCCCCGCATAGTCCTCTTCGAGACTGGCCAGCGCGGCGCGAATGGCGGGCGCAGCGGGCCGATTCGTCTCCTCGAACAGCTCCGCGAGCTCGACAACCTGCAACGGCCGCCCGGCCGCGAGCATCGCGGCTTCGACCACATTCTTGATGTACGACTCGTTCATGAGCGCCCCTCGTCTGGCGGTGGCTCATCGCCGGCCCCGCTAGGTTCGCCGTCAACGGCGGCCGCTGAGTCACTCGGCGGCTCGACCTCGGCCTCGTAGACATCCTCGCCGCTCGCGATCGCGGCGGCCGCATCGTCCGGCTGATCGTTGTTGGCCACGAGCCGGAGACCGCGATTCTCCGTAGCCCGGCGCACATGCAGCGGCGCGAACGGTTCCGCCTGCACGATCTCGATCAGTCCTTCACGCATCAGCTCCAGCACGGCAATGAACGTGACCGTCACGCCCATGCGCCCTTCCTCGGGCTTAAAGAGCTGGCCGAATTCTACGAAACTCGCGCGCTCGAGTGTCGACAGAACATCCGTCATGCGCTCGCGCACCGAGAGTCGCTCGCGGGCGACATGGTGATGCGAGAACATCTCCGCGCGCACGACCACGTCCTTGAACGCGAGCAGCATCTCCTGCAGCGTGATCTGCGGCAGCAGCCGCACGACCTTGCGATCCTTCAGCTCGGCGCCGGTGTTCCAGTGGTCGCGCTCGAGCCGCGGCAAGCGATCGATATCTTCGGCGGCGCGCTTGAAGCGCTCGTATTCCTGCAAGCGCCGCACGAGCTCCGCGCGCGGATCTTCTTCGTTGCCGTCGCCATCGAGCTTCGGCCGCGGCAGGAGCATGCGCGACTTGATCTCCGCGAGCGTCGCGGCCATCACCATGTATTCGCCGGCCAGCTCGAGCTGCAGGTCCTGCATGAGCTCGATGTAGGACATGTACTGCCGGGTGATTTCCGCGAGTGGAATGTCGAGGATGTCGAGATTCTGTTTGCGGATGAGATACAGCAGCAGGTCGAGCGGCCCCTCGAACGCTTCGAGGAATACCTCGAGCGCCTGCGGCGGAATGTACAAATCCTTCGGCAGCTCGGTGACCGGCTCGCCATTGACGACGGCGAAGGGCATTTCCACTTGTTCGGGCACTCCTTCTGCAGGCGCGTGCGGCGCCGGGGCGTTGGAGGCAACCAGCTCGAGTTTCGGTTTCACTGCCACACGAGCGCCCTCAATCCGCGCGCAGATGCATCGCGCGCCGCACTTCGTCGAGCGTGGCACGCGCGGCTTCGCGGGCCTTGTCGGCCCCTTCGGTCACGATGTTCCGGAGCAGCTCCGGGCTGTCCTCGAATTCCTGCGCACGCTTGCGCATGCCGCTGATCTCCTCGACCACTTTCTCGATCAGCGGCTTCTTGCAGTCGAGGCAGCCGATGCCGGCGGTGCGACAGCCTTCGGCGGCCCAGGTCCGCGTCTCGTCGTCCGAATAGATCTTGTGCAGATCGAACACCGGACACACGTCCGGATTGCCGGGATCGGTGCGACGAACGCGCGCCGGGTCCGTCTGCATGGTGCGCATCTTCGCGGCCACGGCGTCCGGATCTTCCCGCAGGCCGATCGTGTTCCCGTACGACTTCGACATCTTGCGACCATCGAGCCCCGGGACTTTCGGCGTCGCGGTCAGCAGCACCTGCGGCTCCGGCAGGATCGTCACGCCCGAGCCTTCGAGGTAGCCGAGCAACCGCTCGCGGTCGGCGACGGTGATGCGATTGTTCCCTTGCACGAGCGCCCGCGCGCGTTCGAGGGAGTCGGCATCCCCGCTCTCCTGATACTTGCGACGGAACTGCCGATACGTCTGCGAGTTGCGCCCGCCGAGATTCTTCACGGCGAGCTCGGCCTTCGTCTCGAAGTCCGGCTCGCGGCCGTAGAGATGGTTGAAGCGCCGCGCGATCTCGCGCGTGATCTCGACATGCGCGACCTGGTCCTCGCCCACCGGCACGTAGGTCGCGCGATAGATCAAGATGTCCGCGCTCTGGAGCAGCGGGTAGCCGAGGAAGCCGTACGTCGCGAGGTCCTTTTCCTTCAGCTGTTCTTGCTGATCCTTGTACGTCGGCACTCGCTCGAGCCAGCCGAGCGGGGTCATCATCGAGAGCAGCAGATGCAGCTCCGCGTGCTCCGGCACATGCGATTGCACGAAGAGGGTCGCGACACCCGGATTGAGCCCGGCCGCGAGGAAATCGATCAGCACCTGACGGATGTTATCCGGCAACGCCGAGGTGTCTTCGTAGCCGGTGGTCAACATGTGCCAGTCGGCGACGAAGAAGTAGCACTCGTACTGGTATTGCAGCTCCACCCAGTTGCGGAGCGCGCCGTGGTAGTTGCCGAGGTGTAACGGCCCTGTGGGGCGAATGCCGGAAAGAATCCGGCGGGCTTGCGGATTGGCGCTCACGGGGTGTCCAGCGGACGGTGGAAACGAATTCGGCGATATGGACGCAGGCTGCGACTGGGCACGCTGATGCTCGGAGACCCTTCTGTGAGGCGGCGGGAGTATAGCCGAATGCGGATCAGCCCCGGTCGCTCCCTGTGATGCGCGCCAGATCGCCCTTTCCTCGCCGGACGATGACCGGCGGGGAGACCGCCAGGTCGACTACGGTGGTCGGCTCCACGCCGCAGTTGCCCGCATCCAGCACGGCATCGATCTGGTGCTCCAACCGGCTGCGAATCTCCTGCCCGTCCGTCATCGGTGCGGTATCACCCGGGAGCATCAGCGTAGAGCTCATAAGGGGCTCGCCCAGCTCCGCCAGCAGCGCGAGCGGAACAGGATGATCGGGCACGCGGATGCCGATGGTCCGCCGCCGCTCGTGCTGCAGGCGGCGCGGCGTTTCTCGCGTTGCCGGCAACAAAAACGTGTAAGCGCCCGGCGTGCAAGCCTTCAGCAGCCGAAACTGCCACGTATCCACGCGTGCGTACCGTCCGATCTCCGTGAGGTCGCGGCAGACCAGCGTGAAGTGGTGATGACGGTCCGCATGCCGAATCCGGCGGACGCGCTCGAGCGCGTCCTTGTCGCCGATGTGGCAGCCGAGTGCGTAGCAGGAGTCCGTCGGATACGCGATCAGGCCGCCCGCGCGCACGATATCCGCGGCACGGCGGATCAGCCGGACCTGCGGGTTGACCGGATGGACCTCGAAATACTGGCTCAAAGGAGGTGGACAGGAGGTTTGAAGTATTTGGGCTATCATACGCGGCCCTTTTTCCCGGCAGGTTTTTCTCGGCAGGGTTTCGCCGCCGCACGTCCATGCAGTCGCTTCTCGAGCTCTTTCCGCTAGTCGCCTTCTTCGTCGCCTATTCCCTAGGCGGCATCTACGTCGCCACCGCGGTGCTCATGGGCTCGATGGCGCTGCTGCTGATCGTGGACTACGCGCGTACGCGGACCATCCCGACGATGCACGCCATCAGCACCGTGCTCGTGTTTCTGTTCGGCGCCGCAACGCTGATCCTGCACAACCAGCGGTTCATCCAATGGAAGCCGACTGTGTTCTTTTGGCTGCTGAGCGTGGCGCTGCTCGGAAGCATGTGGATAGGCAAGCAGCCGCTCGTCCAGCGACTGCTCGGCAAGGCGCTCGACGGTCAGGTGCAGGTGTCGGACGGCACGTGGCGCAGGCTCAATCTACTGTGGGTAGTGTTCTACGCCCTGCTCGGTGTCACGAACATCCTCGTGGCGTTCAACACGAGCGAGGCCACGTGGGTGAAATTCAAAGTCATCGGGCTCACAGCGGCGACGCTCGTGTTCACCGCCGCTCAGGTCGCGTGGCTGCTGAAGCGGTCGCCGGCGCAGGCGCCTTCGACGCAGGCCTGAAGTGACGGCAGAACGCATCGGCCGCATCCGTGCGGCGCTCGAACGCGAGCTTGCGCCGACGCAGCTCGACATAGTCGACGACAGCGCGAAACACGCGGGCCATGCCGGCGCGCGTGAGGGGGGCCACTTTCGCGTGCGGCTCGTGTCTCAAGCATTTCGCGGCAAGAACGCGATCGAACGGCATCGGCTGGTGTTTGCGGCCGTCTCCGGGCTCATGGGGCGCGACATTCACGCGCTCAATATCGACGCGAAGACGCCCGAAGAAATCAGTTGATAATTACTTCGTAACTTACTGAGAACTAAGCATGAAACTTCAATGGACGCTCGCCACTGCGGGCTTGCTGATCGCACTCGCCGCCTGCCAGCCGAAGACCGGAACGGACGGCGGCGCGAACCTCGGCCCACCGGTGGCGACGGTCGACGGACGCCCGATCGAGAAAGAGGTGTACGAGTTCTACGTGAAGGGCGTGGCCGGCAAGCCTTCGAGTGAGCTCTCGGCCGAGCAGCGCGATCAGGCGCTGGAGAATCTGATCCGCGCACAGGTGATTGCGGAGCAGGCCGAGAAGGACGGCGTCACGAAGGACACGAATACGGCCGCGCTCGTCGAGCTCTCGCGGCTCAACGTGTTGCAGCAGGCGCTGTCCGAGAAGTACCTGAAGGACAAGAAGCCGACCGATCAGGAGCTGCGCGCGGAGTACGAGACTCAGGTCGCGGCAATGTCGCGCAGCGAGTACCACGCGCGGCACATTCTCGTGGCGACTTCGTCGTTCGCGGAGAAGCTCATCAAGGATATCGAGAAGGGCGCGAAGTTCGAGGACGTCGCCAAGCGCGAATCGATGGACAGCTCGAAGGACCAGGGCGGCGACCTCGGCTGGTTCACGCCGGATCGCATGGTCAAGCAGTTCTCCGATGCCGTGATGGGATTGAAGCCCGGCGAGTTCACGCACACGCCGGTGCAGACCCAGTACGGCTGGCACATCATCAAGCTCGAAGAAACGCGCGAGCTCGCGCCGCCGCCGTTCGATCAGGTGAAGCAGCGCTTGGACCAGGTGGTGCAGGCGAAGAAGTTCAAGACCTACGTCGATGGGCTGCTGAAGACCGCGAAAGTGGAGAAGAAGCTGGAAGCGGCGCCTGCCGCTGCGCCGGCTGCAGCTGCGGCGTCCGGGGGTTCTGCCGCGGCGCCCGCTGCGCCGAGCGAGAAGCCGGCGGAACAGAAGTAAGTCGTCTCGATTTGAATGACCCCGCCGGACCGCCGGCGGGGTCGCATCACTCGCGCCGCACGAACGCCTCCCCTGTCGCAGGGTCTTTTTTCCTCGCGCGACCCGCCCGTTGCACGGCGTTGCGCACCGACCGCGGCTGGTAACCCATTTCCGCGTACAGCTCGCCGTCTTCGCCTTCGTGTTCATCGGCTCTCACACCGCTGATCAGGCGCTGCAATGCTCTCCCAGACCGCACGTTCGCATCATCGCGGCGGCTGATGAGCTCTCGCGTGTGCGCGCGGGACTTGGCGATCTCTTCGAGGAGCTCGAGACTCGGCGCCACTGTTTTCTTGAAGCTGTCGAGCGTGAATCCGGCGAAGGATTTGGCGGGGCAGCGTGCGGACCAGGCGTTGATCGCCTTCCGCAGTTTCACCGGAAGGTCCGTTGAGCTACGGGTCATGGACTGATTCCTCGAGGTGGTTGGGTTGTTCGCCTCATGCGCACGCAGGAGCGTGTGATCGCGGCAGAGGTTTACAACCCGTCCTCTGCGGCAGCGCGACTGGGGGAGCACAGGGTGTCGTGCGGGAGTGAGGGATTCGTGTGTGGGCATGAGACGGGCGGAGGATTCGCCGAGAGACCCCGACGCGGGTGGTCGCATGTGCGTTCGGCGATTGAGAGCCCCGCATGCGGGCGTGGGACACGCCGATGCGGGACTTAGATCGCGGTCTGTGGGATCGAAGCGATCGCAGGCACGGTTGAAACACCCCGCGGCGCCGGTGAGACATGATGAGGCGGGTGTCTCACAACCGCTCGCCGCACTGTCTGCCGTATCTCCGCCATATCAATTTTTGCTCGAAGGGCCGGGATTGAGGTTGCGGAGATCAGCCGCGGCGGGATGACAGTCGACGAGGAAGGCCATCATCTCGGTTGCATTTCGCGTGACATAGAACTCGACCATCTTCGAGTTGAATTCCTGGGCCCGCGCGGCGGGGACGCTAATCGCGTCGATGCCTTCCGACATGAGAATGCCGTTCATCATGAAGCGGGACGTGCGCTTGTTGCCGTCGAAGAAGAACTGGTGAAGCGCGCCGAAGAAAAAGAAGGCCAGCGCTCGCTCGAAGGGGTCGAGAATCTGCTCGGTCAGGACGCGAACACCCGCCGAGAACAGCCGGTTCAGTCCGGGCGCGCCAGGCTCCGTAGGAAGCGGAGTGAATCTTCCGCGTTCGCCGAGCGCGACATCCGGAGTAAATGGTGTCTCGGGTTCCTCGCCCCGAAAGTGCCTCCGTTGCGCTCCGTTCCGAGCAACGACTCCCTGCAGCTCGCAGAACGTCGCCTTGTCGAGCGCAAACGTCCGTTGCTTAACCCGCTCGATCAGAAGTTTGGAGCTCTCCACAATATTGAGAATCTGCGCTTGATCGGAGAGCTTGCGCCCACCCACCGTCACCCCGTCCAGCAGCGTTTTCACTTCCGGAAACGTGAACGGATTTCCCTCCACTGCACCCGCGTCCCATACGTATTCAGGAAGCATGCGATGGAAACGGAAGACGGCCCGTTCGACCGAGTGGCGCGGAACCTGCGTTGGCACAGCGTCGCGATTCCAGTGAAAACCTAATTCATCGAAGAACGTCATGCGGCGACTTTATCTCGGCGTGACGCCTCGGCGAACCCGCAGTTGCCTCGGCTGCAGAACGCCCGCGAGGATCCGCACCGCTCACCCCCCAGGAGCGCGGCGCGAATCTGCTCGAGCAGTTCGAAGTAGTCCAGAAAAGCGCGCTCATCGCGCGTGCGTCCCCTTCGTGCGCAACTCCGCAACGTGGCGGACTGTCTCCTCGTCGGGCTCGGGAATCTTGTCGACGTCGACGGGCGTCCCGCGCGCCATGCGATCCGCACATCTGGCCAGAAGGCTCTCGTAGAGCGCACAGTGCCCTACATTCGGAACGAGTGCGGGCCACGGTGATGCGCGCAAGCGCTCATACAGTGCCTTCACATTGTTCACCGAACCCTCAGTAGGACAGGATTCGTCCGCCAGGCGTGAAATAGCCGCCGCACTTGTCGCGCGTCACTTGGAACGCTTCGTTCCGGCGCGGGTGCGGATTCGTGCTAACAAGCGGCATCACGCCATGCCAGCACACATTGCCGCTGCCCGCATTGCGCCTTACGGATAGGTGATGATGTAGGAAACGTTTCGATAATGCGGGAGAGTCGCACAACCGCTCACGTCGCTGCCTTCGATGTACACGGCCACTTCCTTGCCGGCGAATTGCGCCGCGATCAACAGTGCGCTCGCCCCCTTCGATTTGCTGCACATCCACACCCCACTCGGCCCGCCAGTGGCCGTCGTCTTGAATGCGACGTTGCCGTTGCACATCGGATAATCGACCATGAGTACTGAGATCGGCCCGCCGCAACTGATATCCGAGGCCTGGATTGTTGACGTCGCGAATAGTGCAGCGCATCCCGCCAAAACTTTACATAGATACTTCATGAGTAATCCTCCTGAGGTGCTCCCCGATTTATAATAGTTGGTCATTAGTATTCTGTTGACGAAGCACTGCTCATCGGGCTCGGGAATCTTGTCAACGTCGACGGGCGCACCGCGCGCCATGCGATCCGCACATCCCGCCAGAAGGCTTTCGTACAACGCACAATGCCCTACATTCGGAACGAGTACGGGCCACGGTGATGCGCGCAACCGCTCATACAGCACCTTCACGTTGTTCATCGAGCCCCCAGTAGGACAGGATCCGTCCGCCCGGTGTGAACTAGCCGCCGCACTTGTCTCGCTTCACTTGGAACGCTTCGTTCCAGCGCGGGTGCCAGCGGCCCCATTTCGATCTCGAAGAACAGTCAGAGCGCGTCGGGCTCAGCTGTATGCCACCGCGACGCACACGCAGCCCAGCTCCGCCCCGTAGGAAGGACTCAGCAACACCATTGAAAGCCGCTTGCTCTTGATGGTTTGACTCAGTGCTTCGATCGATTGCCCACGCCCCTCCTTCTGAACGAAATAGCCCAAGTCCTCAGCAGACACATCGCCGGTCTCGACAACTTCCACGCTCTCGACAATGTTTCCTTCGAGCATTCCAGTGCAGAAGAAGTGAACTACACCATTCAACGACACGCTGGTCTTCCCGGCGTCCGCCTTCTCGAAGTCAAGCCGGATCGAAGCATTCGGCAGGTACGCAATGCCCACCAGACGCGCATCGTGTAACTCACGCAGCCGTTTGATCATCATCTCAACATCCTGTGGGCTTGTTGGGGCATCTCTCACGTAGCTTTTCGACCTCATCCTGCTTCGGCGTACGCCCTGGTTGCCGATCTTCATGGGTCGGTGCCGAGCGATCCGGCGGCCTAGTCCAATCGTGCACATGGGGTTGGCCTTGACCGTGATCGTGATCTACATCGCGATTTGGATACCCGTCATCACCATACTCCCGCGTCTGCTTCGGCTGACCGTCACGCGTTTTCGTTTCACTCACACTGCCAGGCTCACCCTTTAACGGATTGCTTTTACTGCGCGTCTCGCTCTGACTCGGTGCTTTCTTGCTCTCATCAGCTTTCGGCTGGCCCTTCGCTTCATTCAGGGCTTGATGGAGCTTGTAGGCCGCATACGCTGCGCTTCCAACGTAGATAGCGCCTTCGATCAGTCCACCGATTACAGCGCCGGGTGCGCACCCAACTTCTGCCGAGATGGCGCAGCCCGCCACGACCAGCTCTCCCGCGCTGCCAGTCGGGTCTGCTCGATTCAGCGGATCGTTGTACACATAGGCATAAAGGTTGAGGTCATCCTTGTACCCCACCGGATCCGTCTGCAGAAATCTCCCCAACTGCGGATCGTACACCCGCGCCTTGTAGTAATAGAGCTTCGCCTCCGGCAGCGTGATCTGCCCCGTGAAGCGAAATCGACTGCCACTCCAATTGTCGTAAGCCGGCTCGCCGTAAGCGCCGTACGCGTAGACGGTTCCCTGGCCAGCACCATCGCTGCTGGCAACGACACTGCCCTGGTGATTGGTATGCAGCCAGCGTCGGTCAGCCAGGCTCGCGCCTTCGTACCAGACGAGCGGTTCATCCACACCGGCGCCATGCACATAACGGCGCACTAACGTGGCGCCGTTGTACTCCGCAACCAAGCGATCTCCGTCGTAGAGGGATATCGAAGATGTATTACTTTCCGCTTCTCGATTGTGCAACGCGGCCCTCCACCCAGCGGCCGCTCCTCAGCCCCCACCGCCTCTCACAAGATCGATGAACTGCTGCTCATCCAGCACCGCCACACCCAACTCCGCCGCCTTCTTCAGCTTCGAGCCGGCCTCGGCGCCGGCGACGAGGTAGTCGGTTTTCTTCGACACGCTGCCGCTCACTTTCGCGCCGAGGCGCTCCGCGAGTGCCTTGGCTTCTTCGCGGGTCATCTGCACCATCGTGCCGGTGAAGACGATCGTCTTGCCGGTGATCGCCGAGTTCTGCGCAGGCTTCTCGGCGCCGAGGATCGTCACCTCTTTCGTGAGTGCCTCGACGAGCTTGCGGTTGTGCGACTCGCCGAAGAACGCCGCGATCGCATCGATGACGGTCTCGCCGATTTGATCGAGCGCGTCCATGTCCTGGCGCGCCTGCTGTTGCGCCTCGGCATGCGTGTCGTCGGCGACGGCGAGGCTGGCCTCGTGGAAGGCCGCCCACGTGCCGTAGCCCCGTGCCAGCGCACGCGCCGTCGTTTCGCCGACTTGGCGGATGCCGAGCGCGTAGATGAAGCGCTCGAGTGAGATCTCGCGACGCGCCTCGATGGCCGCGAGCAGCTTGCGGACGGAAACCTCGCCGAAGCCCTCTTCTTCTTCGATCTGCGCCTTGCGCGTGTGCAGCTTGAAGATCTCCGCGGGGCTGCGCACCCACTCCTTGTCGTAGAAGAGCTGGATCTGCTTCTCGCCTAAACCCTCGATGTCGAATGCGAGCCGCGATACGAAGTGGCGTAAGTGCTCCGTCTTTTGGAACGGGCAGGCCAGCTCGCCGGTGCAGCGGGCGCGAGCGCCCTGCTCGCCTGTCGCGGTCACTTCGCGCACGACGTCGGTCTTCAGCGGGCACGGGCACTTCTTTGGAAACTCGTATGGCTTCGGCGCGGGATTCGGGCGCTGCTCGAGCACGACGCCGAGCACTTGAGGAATCACGTCGCCAGCACGCTGTATCGTGACGAAGTCATCGATGCGTACATCGAGCGACGCGATGTAGTCCTCGTTGTGAAGCGTCGCGTTCTGCACGATCACGCCACCGACGTTCACCGGTTCGAGCTTTGCGACCGGCGTCAGCGTGCCCGTGCGCCCGACTTGAATATCGATGCCGCGCACGCGCGTCACCGCCTTCTCTGCCGGAAACTTGTGCGCGATCGCCCAACGCGGATTGCGCGAGACGAACCCGAGCCGCTCTTGCCAGTCGAGCCGGTCGACCTTGTAGACGACGCCGTCGATGTCGTAGTCGAGCGAGGAGCGCTTCACCCCAATCTCGTCGTGAAAGGCGATCAGCTCCTCGACGGAGCGGCACACCTTCATCAGCGGATTCGTCGTGAAGCCGCGTTCTTCGAGCCACTTCAGCATGCCGGACTGCGTCGTCGCCGGCATGCGGCTGATCGTGCCCCATGCGTACCCGAAGAAACCGAGCGCGCGACTCGCGGTGACCTGCGGATCGAGCTGGCGCACCGAGCCAGCCGCCGAGTTGCGCGGATTCGCATAGAGCGGCTTGCCCGCATCCGACTGTTGCTTGTTGAGCGCGCGGAACGCCGACTTGGTCATGTAGACCTCCCCGCGCACCTCGCACACCTCGGGCACCGAGCCCTTCAGCTTCTTCGGGATGTCTTCGAGGGTCGCGATGTTGGCCGTGACATCCTCGCCTTCGGAACCATCGCCGCGCGTCGCGCCGACCGCGAGCTTGCCGTTCTCATAGCGCAACGACATCGACAGCCCGTCGATCTTCGGCTCCGCGGTGAACACGATTTCTTCGTCGGGCGACAACCGCAGGAACTTGCGAATGCGGGCGACGAACTCGACGAGGTCTTCCTCGGCGAACGCATTGCCGAGCGACAGCATGGGCACGCTGTGCCGGACTTTCGCGAACTTGGAAGATGGCGCGGAGCCGACACGCTGGGTCGGGGAATCGGCACTACGGAGATCCTCGTGCGCTTCCTCGAGCGCGCGCAGCTCCCCCATCAATGCGTCGTACTCGGCGTCCGTGACTTCCGGAGCGTCCTGTTCGTAATACCGCTGGTTGTGGCGTGCGATTTCCTTGCGCAGCCACGCTACGCGCTCGCGCGGGTCCTGCGCGCGAGCCGTCGTCTTGTCGTTCACTGCCGTGTCTCGGGTTGCGGCCTTGCAGCCGGCCCTGGCTCGGCGCTCGCGCCGTGGCCGGTGCTCCCGTTTCCTTCACACAGACTTTGACGGATCGATGCGCTTCGCATCGGGGTGAGCGGCTCGCCGCGCTCGTCCTGCAGAGCGCCTTGCAGGCGATCGTTAAGGGCGCGGGCGGTGTGCAGCAGCTCGTCGAATGTTTCCGGCGCCGGCAGCGGACCGGGCAACACCGCAAACAGGCTGATGCCGCCGAAGCGCTGACCGTCGATCGTGTTCAGGGCGAAGGTGCCGGGCTTGGTGAGGCTCGCGGCGCTCAGCACGGCGCGCTCGTTGGGGCCCGCCTTGTGGAAGATGTCGAACTTGCCGAGGACGAAGCCTTCGGCGGCGAGCGCTTGCCTGACAACGCGGCCGGGGAAGCGGGCGGCGGGTTGTGAGACGAGCCGGAGCGCGACGATTTTGCGCGAGCCTTCGCCGGGCCAATCGACGATGGGGGCGCCGGCAGCGGTGGCGCCCACGGAGTGGGCATGCATTTCGCGCTTTGGCTCGGCGCCGAGCGGCGGCGACTCGCCGTGGTGTTGGCCGTCGGTGTCGGTTGCAAAACCAACGGAGTCAGAAGGAGGTGCGTCATGACCGTTGTGGATCGCCACTTCGGCCGATGCATCTTCGGCGCTCGCGGATGCGGCTAACGATGGAGTCTCCGCCGTGGTTGCAAGCCCCTCGCTCACGTTCGCAGAATCGCGCACAACTCCGGCGCGCCGGGCGACGGCGTCTCGCAGTGAGGCGTCGATGTCGCCGACGTCTTCGTCGTCGGTGGTCATCGCGATGGTGTCTTCGTCGTGCGCGATTTCGACGTTGGTCGCGCCCGCAGCGCCTTCCTGCAAGCGCGCGAACGACGCGTCGTCCACTTCGATGACCGGTGGATCGTGCGCCGGTTCGCGTCGTGCCGTGAGGCGCGGCTCGCCGCGCGCGTCCATCGGCTGCAACTCCGGCAGCGTGATGATCGGCTCGTTACGCACGCGGCTCGCATCCGCGAAACCGACACTCTCGCGGCCGGCCGGTGGGCCACCACCCGCGTCCATCGAAGGCATCGTCCGATCGCCCGACGGCGGGCCGGCGTTGAGCCCGCTCTGGCGCGGCGCCTGCCGCTGCCGGCGAATCTCCCACAACGCCAGGCCCACGATGAATAGGCCACCGATGATCAGCAGGGTCCAGCGCAACTCAGGCATGACCGCGACCGACCCTCACGTATCGCCTCCGCTCACACCGCCGCGAGCTTGACTGCTTCGTCGACGTCCACGGCGACGAGGCGCGAGACGCCCGGCTCGTTCATGGTGACGCCGATCAGCTGCTTCGCCAGCTCCATCGTCGTCTTGTTGTGCGTGATGAAGATGAATTGCACGCGTTCGGACATGTCGCGAACGATATCGCAGAAGCGCCCGACGTTGTGCTCATCCAGCGGCGCGTCCACCTCGTCCAGCAGACAGAACGGCGCCGGGTTCAAGTCGAAGATCGAAAACACGAGCGATACGGCCGTGAGCGCCTTCTCACCGCCCGACAGGAGGTGAATCGAGCTGTTCCGCTTGCCCGGCGGCCGCGCCATCACGGCGATGCCCGCCGCGAGGGGATCGTCGCCGACCATCTCGAGATACGCGTGCCCGCCGCCGAACAGCCGCGGGAATTTCTCCTGCATGCCGGCATTGATGCGGTTGAACGTGTCCTCGAAGCGGTTGCGCGTCTCCTTGTCGATCCGATGCATCGCTTGCTCGAGCGTGGACAGCGCTTCGGTGAGATCCGCGAATTGCCGGTCGAGGTATTCCTTGCGCTCGGTCTGCTCCTTCAGCTCATCGATCGCCGCCAGGTTCACCTGACCGAGCTTCTCGATGTCGGTACGCACGCCGTTCAGAGTCTCTTCCCACACCGGCACGCTGGCATCGCCCGGCAAGCCGAGCTGAATCTCGTCCAGCGCGTAGTGAGTGGCCGCGAACTGCTCGGCGATGGACTCGCGCCGTACGCGCGTTTCCTGCGCGGCGAGCTTCGCGGCCTCCATCGCTTCACGCGCGGTGCTCACGCGCTGCTCGGATTCGAGGCGCTTCTCTTCGAGATCGCGCAGCTCCGCGTCGGCGTCTTCGAGCGCGCGCCGCGCCGTCGACAGCTCCGCTTCCACTTCGAGTCGGCGGGCCAGCGCGTCGTCCAGGCGGTTCTGCAGCTCCACGATCGGGGCGTCGCCGTTCGCCAGCTCCTTTTCCAGGCCGGCAATGCGCTGCTCGAGCTGCGCCCGCTGCTCGATCATGCGCGCGAGTCCGACGGCCACCGAGCTTTCGGTGGACTTGCGGGACTCGATGCGAATCAGCAGATCACGCGCGGCCATCTGGGCCGCCTGCGCGTCCGAGCGGCGGCTCGCCACGGTCTCGCGGCGCTCTTCGCGCTCGTTCTCGAGATCCGGCTGGCGCGAATCGAGCTCGCCCAACGTGAGCAGGCCGCGATCCAGCTCGGCGCGCGCGCGCGCCAGCGCCTCTTGCGCGGTCGCGATCTCACGCGCCACCTCGTTGCCCTCGTCTTCGAGGCGTGCGCGCCGCGCGGTGTTCTCCTGCGCACGCGCCCGCATCGCTTCGAGCTGACCCAAGAGGTCCGCATGGGCACGATTCGCGCCCTGAATACCGGACTGCGCGCCGTCGCGTTGCGCCTCGGCGTCCGCCAACGATTGCCGCACGGTCGCGAGATGCTCTTCCAGCGCCTGCACCTTCTCTTCGGATACGGAGAAGTCCGCGCGCAGCACCTTCAGGCGGTGCTCGCGTTCGATGACGCCGGCGTGATGATCCTCGCCGCGGCTGACACGCAGCCAATTGCGCCCGAGCCATTCGCCCCGGCGCGTGATGATCGACCTGCCGGGCGGCAGCGAGCTGCGCGCCGCGAGTGCCTCGCCAAGCGTCTCGGCGGTGATCACATCCGCGAGCGGATTGACGACTGCCGACGGACCTTTGACCTTCGACGCGAGACTGCCCGGAAGGGCCTCCCCGCCCGCCCCGTCCTGCTCGATGAGCGCGACGCGCCCGCTATTGAACCCGTCGAGTGCGGAAGCGATATCGTCCAGCCGATCGACGCACACCGCTTCGAGATAGTCGCCGAGCGCAGTCTCGACCGCGCGCTCCCAGCCCGCTTCCACTTCCAGTGTTTGCGCGACGCGCATGTTGCCGCCGAGACCGCGGCCCGCGAGCCATTCGGTGGCGCGACCCGCTTCGTGACTCAGCGACGCCTTCTGCAGCGCTTCGAGCGACATCAGCTCTGCGCGAATGCGCTCGCGATCTTTGCGCGAGGCTTCGAGCCGCCCTTCGACGGCAATCTGCTCGGAGCGCAGTGACTGCACGATTTCGAGCGCATGCGCGAGCGTGTCCGCGAGCTCTTCGCTCTTGAGGCGCGCGGCCGACTCGCTGTCGGCTAGCGCGGCGAGTTGCTCATCGGCGCTCTGCGCGGCGAGCGTCTCACGCTCGACAGCGATGCGATCCGCCTGCGCGACGAAGCGGCGGAGCTGGTTCTCCAGCTGCTCGATGCGCGCCCGCTCGACCTGCGTCGTCTGATGAGCCGCGCCGAGCGCGCGATTGAAATCTTCCCAGCTCTGTTGCCAGGTTTGCAGGGCTTGCTCGGCATCCTGCAGAGCCTCGGCAGCCGAGGTCTCCGCGAGCTGCGTCGTTTCGAGCGTCGGCGCGAGCTCCTCGATCTCGGCGCGCAAATCGGCCAGCTGTTTCTCGTCCCGCTCGATGTGGAGCGCGAGATCGTTCAGCGTGCCGCGCGACTGCGCGAGATCCGTCTTCTGCCGCTCGCGCAAGTCGCGCGTGTGCTCGATGGTTTGCTCGGTGCGCGAAATCTCGGCACCGACTTCGAAGTAGCGCCCCTGCACCGACGAGACGTGCTCGCTCTGCTGGGTGTGAAACTCACGCTGCTTCTCGATGGCTGCTTCAGCAGAGCGCTGATCCGCCAGCGCCGCTTGCATCGCGAGGTCGCACTCGCGCACGGCGCTGTCGTGCACTTCCGTGCCGCTGTCCAGCTCGCGCATGCGCAGCGCCAGCACTTCGGCCGTGAGCTTGCGCTCCTGCTCTTTCAGTCCTTGATAGCGCCGCGCCGTGGCCGCCTGACGCTGCAGATGCCGAATCTGTTTCTCGACCTCGTCGCGCACGTCCTGCAGGCGCTCGAGGTTCTCGCGCGTCTCGTGAATGCGGCTTTCGGTTTCCTTGCGGCGTTCCTTGTATTTCGAGATGCCCGCCGCTTCTTCGATGAACGCCCGCATGTCCTCGGGCTTCGATTCGATGACGCGTGAGATCATGCCTTGCTCGATGATCGCGTAGCTGCGCGAGCCGAGCCCGGTGCCGAGGAACAGCTGCGTGATGTCTTTGCGGCGGCACTTTGCGCCGTTCAGGAAGTACCCGGACGTGCCATCGCGCTCCACTTGGCGCTTCAGCGAGACTTCGTTGTAGCTCGCGTACGCGCCGCCGATCTTGCCGTCCGAGTTGTCGAACACGAGCTCGACGGAGGCGGTGCCGACCGGCTTGCGCGAGCTCGAGCCGTTGAAGATGACGTCGGTCATCGAGTCGCCGCGCAAATGCTTCGCGGAGAGCTCGCCCATGACCCAGCGAACCGCGTCGATGACGTTCGACTTGCCGCACCCGTTGGGGCCGACGATGCCGGACAGATTGCTGGGAAAGGGGACCTGGGTAGGATCGACGAAGGATTTGAAGCCTGCGAGCTTGATCTTGGTCAGCCGCATCTCAACGTACGCTCTTCTTCCGCATTGCTGAATGTCTCCGGCCCTGCTCGGCGCGCGTAGTGTAAGGCCCACGCGCGAAGCGCGTAGTGTAAGGTAACTGTCATGACTGCAACACCTGCATCTCCATTGAAGCGCTCACCGTCGAGCGAGTTGCAGACGTTCGTGAATCCCGCGCCCGAGCGCGACTACACGATTCGCATGTCGATTCCCGAATTCACGTGTCTGTGTCCGATGACGGGCCAGCCGGATTTCGCCACGCTCGACCTCGAATACGTACCCGACAAGATGTGCGTCGAGTTGAAATCGTTGAAGTTGTACATCTGGTCGTTCCGCGACCGCGGCGCCTTTCACGAAGCCGTCACCAACGAGATTCTCGATCACTTGGCCGGCGCGATTACGCCGCGCTTCATGCGATTGACCGCGCGTTTCAACGTTCGCGGCGGAATCTATACGACGGTGGTCGCCGAGCGGCGGCAGCCCGGCTGGCAGCCCCCCGCGCCGGTCACGCTTCCCTAACCGCGCCCCGACCGGCTGGAAACCCCAAAAAAACCGTGAGGAAAGGGGTGGTTTCGCCACCGTTTACACGCGGAAGTCGGCCGGTATAATCCCGCGTCCTTCGCAAGGCACACGCTTTTGAGGAGCGACCTGATGGCGGCCAAACGTCCCGCGCCCAAGTCTGCCAAGGCCAAAAAGCCGGCGACGCGGCCCGTGGCCCACGCCCACAAGGCCGAGCCCCGGCGGCTCGCCGAGCGCCCCAAGGCGAGCACTGCTGCTGCGCCACCCCCGAGGAAACCTGTACCCGTGTCACCTGCTTCGAAGAAAGCCCCTGTTTCTCGCCCTGCCCCGGCCCCGGCGGCCGAGGCGGCTCCTGCACCTGTTAAACCCAAACACGAGGCCAAGCACGTCGAATTGCCGGCCGAAAAGCATGAGGAAAGGCTCGCTGCGCCGGAAGGCCCGCGACCTGCGTCCGCCGCGTCCCCTCCGCCGCGTGTGAATAGCGCCGCGGCAGCGGCGGACGCCGACGACAACGAGCCCATCGAGCCGGGAAGCCTGCTCGCCGGCCCGCGCAACGTCACGCCGTACATCGCCAAGCGCGGCGAGCAGTACATGAGCAAGGAGCAGCTGGAGCACTTCCGGCAGATCCTGCTCGGCTGGAAACGCGACCTGATGGAGGAAGTGGACCGCACGGTCTCGCACATGAAAGACGAAGCGGCCAACTTCCCCGATCCGAACGATCGCGCCACGCAGGAAGAGGAATTCAGCCTCGAGCTGCGGACGCGGGATCGCGAGCGCAAGCTCATTCGCAAGATCGACGAGGCGCTGAAGCGCACCGAAGACGGCTCGTACGGCTACTGCCTCGAGACCGGCGAAGAGATCGGCGTGAAGCGCCTCGAAGCGCGCCCGGTCGCGACGCTGAGCATCGAAGCGCAGGAGCGCCGTGAGCGGCGCGAGCGCCAGTACGGGGACCGCGACGACCGCTATCGCTGATTTCAATGCCCCTCTTCGGGGCAGCGTTCGGCGGGGCTTGCCGTGGCGAAGCGCTTTCACGCGCCGACCTGAAGCAGTGCCTCGAGGTACCGCCAACTCGCTGAAGTTGTTGGGCCGCCCTGACGGCCTCCGTCCGCCGCGGCCGGAATCCGCGTGATCGAACCGTACGTCGGCCGCTTCGCGCCCTCACCTAGCGGCGACCTGCACCTCGGGTCGCTGGTTGCCGCCCTCGGCAGTTACCTCGACGCCCGCCATCATGGCGGGCAATGGCTGCTGCGCATGGAAGACCTCGACACGCCGCGCGTCGTGCCGGGAAGTGCCGATCGCATCCTCCGCACGCTCGAATGTTTCGGACTCGCGTGGGATGGCGCCGTCACGTATCAGAGTCGCAACACCGATGCATACGCGGCGGCTCTCGCGGAGCTGCGGAGCACGGGCCGCACGTTTGAATGTAGTTGTTCGCGCCGACTGCGACTCGCGGACGAGCAGGGATATCCCGGCACCTGCCGGGACAAGCCGCGGAACAGCGGCACGGGTCTGCCGCCGACGGCGACCCGTTTTCGGATCGAAGAACACCAAACCGTGCGGCTCGACGACCGCTTTCAGGGCGAGTGCGTCTTCGAAATGCGTGCGCTCGGCGATGTGATCGTCCGCCGTCGCGACGGCCTGTTCGCCTATCAACTCGCAGTGGTCGTAGACGACGCGGCTCAGAAGATAAACTATGTCGTGCGGGGCGCCGATCTCCTCGCGAGCACGCCCTGGCAGATCCGGCTGCAGGCCGCGCTCGGTCTGGAGCAGCCGAGCTATGCACATCTGCCGCTAGTCACCGAGCCCAGCGGGGCGAAGCTCGCCAAGTCGCGTCGCTCCGTACCCATCGCCGGCGCGCACGCCGCGCCGCTACTCGCGACCGCGCTGAAGCTGCTCGGCCAAGCGGTCCCGTTCGGCCTCGAATTCGAAACAGCGCGAGCCGTCGTCGAATGGGGATGCGCCCACTGGAATCCACGCGCTTTTCATGGTATCCGCGCAGTCCCCGCGCCGGCCGTCTGATTCGCCGGCGCTTGTTTTTAATTTGGTTCGTCGCCGCGGATGTACTAATGTACGCACTTCGAGCCGACCCTGACGCTTGGATAGTGGAACGTCCTTTCTTCAGTACAGGGGGGTCCGATGAGCGATCCGCGGGTTATCAAGAAGTATCCCAATCGGCGGCTGTATGACACCGTCGAGAGCCGATACATCACCTTGGCCGATGTCAGGAAGTTGGTCGTCGACCGCATCGACTTCGTCGTCATCGACAAGAAGAGCCAGAACGACATCACCCGCAGTATCCTGCTGCAGGTGATCGCCGAGCAGGAGCATTCCGGCGAGCCGGTGATGAGCCGGGATTTTCTCTCGCACGTCATACGAACCTACGGCGGTTCGCTTCACGGCATGATCGGCAGCTATCTCGAGCAGAGCGTGAAGCTGTTCGTGTCCCAGCAGCGCGAGATGCGCGAGCGCGGCAAGAGCTTCGGCGGCGAGTTCACGGACGCGATGGCTTCCCTCGCCAACCGCAACTATCAGCGCTGGCGCGCCGTGCAGGACGAGATCTACACCACGCTCGTCAAAGCTGCGGGACGCAATCTCACGGAAGACGAAGAGCTCGTGGCGCGCTCGCGACAGTAGCGCTCCGCAGCCGGTTTCAAGCGACCTTGAAATGAAAACGCCGCTGTCCCCTCACGGGGCAGCGGCGTTTGGCTATCGCCCGAGTGCGGCCGATTACGCCGCGTCGACGTTGCGCATGGAGAGGCGAATGCGGCCTTGCCGATCCACTTCCAGCACCTTCACGCGGATCACATCGCCCTCCTTCAGCTTGTCGCTGACGCGCTCGACGCGCTCGTCCGAGATCTGCGAGATGTGCACGAGACCGTCGCGGCCCGGCAGGATCGTCACGAACGCGCCGAAGTCCATGAGGCGCGCCACCTTGCCCTCGTAGACGCGACCGACTTCGACGTCCGCCGTGATCAGCTCGATCCGGCGCTGCGCCTCGCGGCCCGCGGCGCCGCTCACGGAGGCGATCTTCACCGTGCCGTCGCTCTCGATGTCGATGGTGGTGCCCGTCTCTTCGGTGATCTGGCGGATGACCGCGCCGCCCTTGCCGATGACGTCGCGAATCTTCTCGGCGTCGATCTTCATCGTGATGATCGACGGCGCCCACTCGGACATCTTCTCGCGCGACTGGCTGATGACCTTGTTCATCTCGCCCAGGATGTGGAGGCGGCCGGTCTTCGCCTGCTCCAGCGCGATCTTCATGATCTCGGGCGTCACGCCCTCGACCTTGATGTCCATCTGCAGGGCCGTGACGCCGTCCTTCGTGCCCGCGACCTTGAAGTCCATGTCGCCGAGGTGATCCTCGTCGCCCAGGATGTCGGTGAGCACTTTGAAGCGGCCGCCTTCGAGCACCAGGCCCATGGCGACGCCCGCGACCGGCGCCTTGATCGGCACGCCGGCGTCCATCAGCGAGAGGCTCGTGCCGCAGACACTGGCCATGCTGCTCGAGCCGTTCGATTCGAGGATTTCCGAGACGATGCGGATGACGTACGGGAACGTCGTCATGTCCGGCATCATGGCGTTCACGCCGCGCCGGGCGAGATTGCCGTGGCCGATTTCGCGGCGCTTCGGCGAGCCCATCATGCCGGTCTCGCCCACCGAGAACGGCGGG
>Ga0081455_10000986_pt1 | contig 36239 bp, 33 predicted proteins | sample TabmetS3T2R1_FD_70207 | JGI IMG/M metagenome (GOLD analysis project Ga0081455, IMG submission 70207) | Tabebuia heterophylla rhizosphere microbial communities from the University of Puerto Rico - S3T2R1 | ecosystem: Host-associated > Plants > Roots > Rhizosphere ...
CGCCTCACCGACGGCCGGGCCGTCCTGGACCTGCGGCTGGCGGGGCTGGTACGCCAGCTCGACGCGCAGATCCCGCACGCCGCGCCGCCGCAGGCCGGCCGTACCTCCCCGCCGCCCGGCCCGGCGCAGACCGCCACCACACCTTCCGTACCGCCCGGCCGGTCCACCCGCCCGCCCACCACCGACCCGACCGCCCCGCCCAGCACGGTGCCGCTGCCGGTGACGCCACCGGACAAGGTCGACAAGGCGAAGAAGGCCAAGAAGAAGGCCAAGAAATCGAAGCGGCCGAAGAACCTCAACCCTGATTACTAGCCGGCCAGCTCGGGCGGCAGCGGGTCCTGGTGCAGGACGGTGAGCTGGGAGACGGCGCGGGTGAGGGCGACGTACAGCAGCCGCAGGCCCGGGGTCGAGCCGGCGGCGATGGCGGCGGGCTCGACCAGGATGACGTGGTCGAACTCCAGGCCCTTGCAGGTGCTGGCCGGCAGTACGGACACGCGCTCGACGGCCTCGGGGTGGTCCGGCGGGGTGGTCGCGACACCGGCGGCGGCGAGCGCGGCGGCCAGGTCCGCGGTGGCCGCGTCCGGGGCGATGACGCCGATGGAGCCCTCGGCGGAGCCGTCGATGGCGCCGAGGACCGCGGTGGTCAGCTCATCCGGCCCGCCGCGCACCGGGCGTACCGTGACCGCGCCCCGACCGGCCCGCAGCGCCCGGCCCGGGGGCACCGACACGGCCAGGTGCGGCAGCAGCCGGTTGGCCAGCACCATCACCTCGCCCGGCACCCGGTACCCCGTGGTCAGGTAGGTGACCGCGGCCTCCGGCTTGCCCAGCGCCGCCAGCGCGCCCACCCAGTCCCGGGCCGACCAGGGTGCGGTGCCCTGCGCGAGGTCGCCCAGCGCGGTCACCGAGCCGGTCGGGCAGCGCCGCGCCACCGCCCGGTACTGCATCGGCGACAGGTCCTGCGCCTCGTCCAGCACGATGTGCCCGAAGCTCGCCGGCCGCTCGACCTGGTCGGCCAACTCGTCCAGCAGCACGGTGTCGGCGGCGGTCCACGGCGCCCGGCCGAGGCTGCGCGGGGCGGCCGGCCACCGCAGCAGGTCCTGCTCGGCCGCGGTGAGTACGCCGTCGGCGGCCGCGGCCAGGAACTCCGGCTCCAGGTAGAGCCTGGCCAGCAGCGCGGCCGGCTGCAGCGCCGGCCAGTGGGCGTCCACGAACGCGCGGACCGGCCCGGTCCTGGCCAGCCGCTCCACAGTCCGGTCGGTCGGGCTGACGCCCTCCTCCTCGGCCATCCGCCGTACCCGCTGGGCCAGCACCATGGCCAGCCGGTCCCGGCCGGTGGCGAACCGGATCGCCGGGTCGTCGCGTACGGCCGCCAGCTCGGCCCGCAGGTCGTGGGAGCCGATCCGGTACCGCCGGGCGCCCATCGGGACGACCAGCGACGTACCCGGCTCGGTGATCAGCAGCTCCAGCGCCCTGGCCAGTACGGCCGCCAGCCGGGCATCGCCCTTCAGCGCCGCGGCGGCCGGGCCGTCGGTGCCGCGCACCGGCACGGTGGCGGTCAGCTCGGCCACGGTGAGCTGGGTGACGGCCACCTCGCCGAGCGCCGGCAGCACGCCGGCGATGTAGCGCAGGAACGCCGCGTTCGGGCCGACCACCAGGACGCCGGCGCGGTGCAGCCGCTCGCGGTAGGTGTAGAGCAGGTACGCGGCGCGGTGCAGCCCGACCGCGGTCTTCCCGGTGCCCGGCGCCCCCTGCACGCACAGGCTCTGTTCCAGCGGCGCGCGTACCAGCTCGTCCTGGTCCGGCTGGATCGTGGCGACCACGTCGCGCATCGGGCCGACGCGGGGCCGCTCGATCTCGGCGAGCAGCAACGCGCTGGTGCCGGCATCCGCGCCCGGGGCCAGCAGTTCGTCCTCGAAGCTGGTCAGCTGGCCGGCCCGGAAGCCGAACCGGCGCCGCCGCCGCACGCCCAGCGGCGCGCTCGGGCTGGCCCGGTAGAACGGCACCGCGATCGGCGCCCGCCAGTCGACCACCACCGGGTCGCCCTGCTCGTCGCGGATGTGCCGGCGGCCGACGTGCACCACCTCGGCGCCCTGGTCGTCCGGGTCGAGCCGGCCGAAGAACAGCGGCACGTCCGCGGGGATGGTCAGGGCCGCGATCCGCTCCGCCTTGGTACGGCCCAGTGCCCACGCGGTCAGCTCGTCGCGGGCGGTGTTCGTGATCTGCTCGGCGCGGTCCCGCATCTGGACCAGGCAGCGCCGGGCGGTGCTCAGGAGTTGGCGTTCCTCGTCGAGTTCTCGGGACAGGTCTGTGCCGGCGACTGCCAAGGAGTCCCCCTGCCGGGTAAGGGCCCGGCCCGCATCGCGGTCCGTTGCGCCCGGCCACGCGCGCGGGATGCCGCACGCTGTGTCAATTGCTCGCTTCGCTCGGGCGCTTGAGGTGCGCCCGTCGCTCAGCTAGCAGGGGGGTCACGCTAGCCGGACGCAGGCGTACCGGCAGCTCAATTTTCAGTCTTCGCCGTCCGCCTCGTCCTCGGTCGCGGCCAGTACGCCGTCGGCGTAACCGCGGGCGTAGTCCCAGGACACGAAGCTGGACGGGTCCGGGCCGAACGCCGGCTCGTGCACCCGGGTCTGGCCGGCCTCCAGCAGGTAGAGCAGGTTGCCCCGCATCAGGTCCCAGTTGAAAAAGTGCGGCTCACCGCAGTCGTCGCAGTCGACCACGATGCCCCGCACCCCGCGCGGGTCGAGCAACGCCTGGAATACGTCCAGATCCTCGAGGTCGGCTAGGACATCCTCACGCTCGGCCGGGCTCAGCGGCTCGCCCGAGTCTTCCCGGGCCAGGGCCGCGGCGGGGTCGTGCGGATCGCCAAGGAACGGGTCCAGCGGCTCGTTGGTCACCGCACCACCGTAGACGAGGCTGCTGATACGGGGGAACGGCGGCGTCGACCCGGCCGGGTTGCGGCCCGGGTCGGCAGGGGTGGGTGGGTACGATGAGGCATGGATTCCGCCGACAAAATCGCTGGCCTTGGCCTGACCTTCGATGACGTCCTGCTGCTTCCGGCCGCCTCTGACGTGCAGCCCAGCGAGGCGGACACCACCGCCCGGCTGTCCCGCAACATCACCGTCCGGGTCCCGCTGATCTCCTCGGCGATGGACACCGTGACCGAGGCGCGGATGGCCATCGCGATGGCCCGCGAGGGCGGGCTCGGCGTGCTGCACCGCAACCTGTCCATCGAGGACCAGGCGGCCCAGGTCGACCTGGTGAAGCGGTCCGAGGCCGGCATGGTGACCAACCCGATCACCTGCGGCCCCGACGACACGCTGACCGATGTGGACGCCCTCTGCGCGCGATACCGGATCTCCGGCGTGCCGGTGGTGGACGCCGAGGGTGTGCTGCTCGGCATCGTGACCAACCGGGACATGCGGTTCGTCCAGGACATGAGCAAGCCGGCGCGCGAGGTGATGACCCCGATGCCGCTGGTCACCGCGCCCGTCGGCGTGCGCAAGGACCAGGCCTTCGGCCTGCTGCGCGAGCACAAGATCGAGAAGCTGCCACTGGTCGACCCGGCCGGCAAGCTGCGCGGGCTCATCACGGTCAAGGATTTCGTCAAGTCCGAGGCGTACCCGGACGCCACCAAGGACCGCGACGGCCGGCTGCGGGTCGGTGCCGCGATCGGGGTGGGCGACGATGCGTACAAGCGGGCCATGCGGCTGGTCGAGGCCGGCGTCGACGTGATCATGGTGGACACCGCGCACGGGCACGCGCGGGCCGTGCTGGAGACGGTGCAACGGCTCAAGGCCGGTACGTCCGCGGTCGACGTGGTCGGTGGCAACGTGGCCACCCGGGCCGGCGCGCAGGCGCTCATCGACGCCGGCGCGGACGGGGTGAAGGTCGGCGTGGGCCCCGGCTCGATCTGTACGACCCGGGTCGTGGCCGGCGTCGGCGTGCCGCAGGTCACCGCGATCCTGGAGGCGGCCAAGGCGTGCGGGCCCGCGGGCGTGCCGATGATCGGCGACGGCGGCCTGCAGTATTCGGGAGACATCGCCAAGGCCATCGCGGCGGGCGCCGACACGGTCATGCTGGGCAGCCTGCTGGCCGGTTGCGAGGAGAGCCCGGGCGAGCTGATCTTCATCAACGGCAAGCAGTTCAAGTCCTACCGGGGCATGGGCTCGCTGGGGGCCATGCAGTCGCGCGGCCTGGTGAAGTCGTACTCGCGGGATCGGTACTTCCAGGATGACGTGCTGGGCGATGACAAGCTGGTGCCGGAGGGCATCGAGGGCCAGGTGCCGTTCCGGGGCCCGCTCGCCGCGGTCGCGCACCAACTCGTCGGCGGGCTGCGGCAGGCGATGGGGTACGCGGGGGCGGCCACCATCGCGGCCCTGCAGGCGCAGGCGCGGCTGATCCGGATCACCGTGTCCGGGCTGAAGGAGAGCCACCCGCACGACATCCAGATGACCGTGGAGGCGCCGAACTACCACTCCAGGTAGGCGCGGCGCGTACTGCACAGTAAGGTGCTCAGGTGCGCGACATCGTCGAAATCGGGATGGGCAAGACAGCCCGCCGCGGGTACCACCTGGACGAGATCGCGGTGGTTCCCACCCGGCGCACCCGGGCGTCCAAGGATGTCTCGATCAGCTGGCAACTGGACGCGCACGAGTTCGCGCTGCCGCTGGTGACCGCGCCGTCCGACGCGATCGTGTCACCGTCCTCGGCCGCGCTGATCGACTCCCTCGGCGGGCTGGCGGTGCTCAACGGCGAGGGCCTGTGGGCGCGGTACGACGACCCGATGCCGCTGTTCGAGGAGGCCATCGGCGAGGGCGCGCTGCCCGAGGACATCGCCATCCAGCGGCTGTACGCCGAGCCGGTGCAGCCCGACCTGCTGGCCCGGGCGATCAAGGCCCAGCGCGAGGCCGGCACCGCGGTGGTGGCCGTCCGGCTGTCCCCGCAGGTGACCGCGGAGCTGGCCGAGACCGTGCTGCGCGCCGGCGCAGACATCCTGGTCATCCAGGGCACGGTCGTCTCGGCCGAGCACGTCTCGAAGCACCGCGAGCCGCTGAACCTCAAGACCTTCATCGCCGACCTGGACATCCCGGTGATCGTCGGCGGCTGCGCCAACTACCAGACCGCGCTGCACCTGATGCGTACCGGCGCGGCCGGGATCATCGTCGGCTACGGCGCCAACGGCGGGGCGACCACCCCGGACGTGCTCGGCATCGACGTACCCATGGCCACTGCGATCGCCGACGCCGCCGAGGCCCGGCGGGACTACCTGGACGAGACCGGCGGCCGGTACGTCCACATCATCGCGCACGGCGACCTGAACACCGGCGGCGACGTCGCCAAGGCCATCGGCTGCGGCGCCGACGCGGTCATGCTGGGCACCCCGCTCGCCGCCGGCGCCGAGATGCCCGGCCGCGGCGCGTACTGGGACCACACCGTCAGCCACCCCAACCTGCCCCGCTCCGAACTCGAGCAGGTCATGTACGCCGACGAGCGGGTCATGCTCTCCGAGGTCCTCATCGGCCCCACCTTCGACGCCAGCGGCCGCCGCAACCTGTTCGGCGCCCTCCGCCGCGTCATGGCCAAGTGCGGCTACTCCACCGTCAAGGAATTCCAGCGCGTCGAGCTCACCCTCGCCTACCGCCCCCACTAACGCCGCTGCCGTACAGCTGCGCCGGGCCGACCAGCACGACATCCTCGCGCTCCTTCGCCGCCGCCCGCAGTTGCGGCGCGAACCCGACACCACTGGCCAGGACCAGCCTCGTACGTCCGGCATCCGGGCCGGGCCGCTCCCGCAGCAGGTCCCTGGCCCGCTCCAGCCGCTGCAGGTGATCGAGCCCGAGCCGCTTACCCCACTTCGCCTCGCCGATCGCGAGCAGCCGCTCGCCGAAGTCGCCGATCGCGATCAGGTCCAGTTCGGTGGATTCGCGGGCAGCGGGATCGGTCAGGACCCCGCGCCCGACCTTCTCGGCGGCGCCGCCGAGAAGGTCGCCGCTGGCGAACCGCCCGGCCCAGTCCCGTACCAGGTTCTCGAAGGTCGGCCCGAGCACCGCGCTGCGGAAGCGCTGCTGGGACCGTTCCCAGACCTCGGCGCCGCGCCGCTGCTCGAGTTGGGTCCAGGCCGGCCGCATGATCGCCTGGTAGAACGCGATCAGCGGCTCGGTGATCCGGTAGATGCTGCGCCCGGACCGCAGCAGGTCCGGCTCGCGGACCAGCAAGCCGGCGTCCTCCAGCACGGTGAGCGGGTGGGCGAGGTCGCTGGCCTTGCGGTTGACGTAGTTGGCGATGCCGCCCCGGGTGGCGTTGCCCTCGGCCACGGCGGCCAGCACCGAGTGGTAGAGCGCCGGGTCGCGCAGGTCGGGATCCTCGGCCAGCAGGTAGCGCGCCTCGCGGAACAGCGGCAGGGCGGGGTTGAGCACCGCGCGGACCACCCAGGAGTCGAAGTCGGCCAGCGAACCCGGCGCGTCGTCCTGGACGTACTCCCGCCGGTACGCCGGGGTGCCGCCGACCACCGCGTACAACTGGGCGGCGAGGCGGCCGTCGGTGGCGCCCCAGAACCGGGCGGCGGCACGGTAGTCGAGCGGGCGCACGGCCAACTCCAACCCGGCACGGCCCCGCAGCGGTGCCGTGCCGGCGAGCAGCGAGCCCATGAAAGACATGGCCGAGCCGCACAGCAGCAGCCGGGTCTGGGATTCGTGCCGCTCCGGCCGGCCCGGGGTGAAGGCGTACTGGATCACCGAGGGCAGGTCGCCGGAGGATCGGGCCAGGTACGGGAACTCGTCCAGGACCACGACGACCGGGCGATCCCGCCCGAGCCGCAGCAGCGCGTCCAGGGCCTCCTGCCAGTTCGCCAGCCTGATCGGCGCCGGGGTCCCGAGGTAGCTACCCAGCTCCTCCCCGAGCCGGCGCAGCGAGTCGGTGCTGACCGCCTCGGTCGCGCCGAAATAGAAGCCGCCGAGCGTCTGCGCCAGGGCGTACAGCAGGAAGGTCTTGCCCTGCCGCCGTCGCCCGGTGACCACGCCCAGCGTGGCACCGGGCCGGCCGTCGAGGGCGAACCGGAGCAGGTCCTCCCACTCGGCGTCCCGCTCGAAGATCGCATGTGGCTTCGGCTCGGCCATGCAGGAAGTATAACTACAGTTACAATAACTGTAGTTATACATTCTGTGGACCTAGAGCCAGTGGCGGCGGCGGAGGTAGGCGAACAGGCCGCCGCCGAGGGCGGCGATGAGGACGGTGCTGATGACGAAGCCGGCCCAGGTGCCGTAGCCGGGGTAGGGGACGTTCTGGCCGTAGAAGCCGGTGATCGCGGTGGGTACGGCGATGATCGCGGCCCAGGCGGTGAGGCGGCGCATCGTGGTGTTCAGCCGGGTGTCCTGGAGCGAGAGGTTGGTCTCGAAGACGGTGGCCACCATGTCGCGCAGCCCGTCGGTCCACTCCGCGGCGCGCAGCACGTGGTCGTACAGATCCTGGTAGTACGGCTCCAGCGCCGGCGGCAGGGTGAACTGGCCCGGATTCTCCTCCTCGGACCCGGCCTGCCAGCGGTGCAGGCTCGCCACCACGTCCCGCATCGGCGAGACCAGCCGGCGTAGCTGCACCAGCGTCTTGCGCAGGGCGAAGGTACGGCGCTGGCCCTCCCGCGGCATCGGGTGCTCGTCGAAGAGGATGTCCTCCAGCCCTTCGATCTCGTCGTCCAGCGACTGGATCGCGTCGAACTGGCCGTCCACGATCTCGTCCAGCAGGCCGTGCAGCAGCGCCGGTACGCCGTACTTGGCGAGCTCCGGCGCCGCATCCCACCGGCCGGTCAGCCGGTCGGCCCCGAACCAGTGCTCGGCCCGTACGGTGATCAGCGCGCGCGGCAGGATGAAGGCCGACACCTTGCACTGCTCCAGGTCGACCGTGCCGCGCGGCAACGAGACGGCGTAGGCGGTGAGGAAGGAGCTGTCGGGGTAGCGGTCCAGCTTCGGCCGCTCGTACCGGCTGGCGGCGTCCTCCACGGCGTGCGGATCCAGGCCGAGTTCGTCGGCGATGGTCAGGAACGCCTGGTGGTCGGGGTGGCACAGGTCCGCCCACACCACGCAGTCCTTCTCGTCCAGGTAGTCGGACACGCGTTCGACGGGGAACCCCTCGTCGGCGAGCTTGCCATGCCGCCACATCCGGGTGCTGGGTGGCGGGCATGACGATCGCTCCGGCCGCGGCGCAACGTCAGGCATGCCGTACATGCTCTCGCGGTTGCGCCGGGACCGGAGCGACTGGTCGGTGCGTCCGTCTTGCGTCCGTCGCGGCGGGGATGAGATCGCCGCCCGTGCCTACAGCGGCGGCTCGTCGTACATGCGCCGCTCTTCGACGATCTCCTGGTCGGGGATGTTGCCGCTACCGATGACCCGACGGCGGGTGACCGCGGTGCGGCCACGCTGGTACAGCGCCAGCGTGAGTCCCAGGTACAGCAGACCCAGGACCATCAGGACAATTCCGAATGCGTCCAGGTTGACCCCGCTGGGCCGGGCGGTGATCGCGAACTTCATGATCGCCCCGACCAGGATCAGCAGCAGGCCGACGCCGATGCCCATGGTGACCTCCTTCTCCACCACGGCAATTACCCGGACGTGGTCCGACTCATGCACAGATGTGATACGTGTCGACCCGGCGGGTTACCGGACCCGCCGGGTCGACACGCTTCCGCCCACCGCGCCGGCGGCCATTCGCCCAGAAGGCCGCGGGTCGCGGAGGGACGCCAGGTGGGGACCGCCCAGGTCGGGTCCAGGCAGCCCCCACGACTCTCCGAGCGGTTGCAGGGCTCTGCCGGGCTCAACGAGCGCAAGTCGATCAGGTAACGGCTGATTTGCTGGCCCTGTGTGGTTCTGTGCCGGGTGTACGCGGTCCGTAGACTGCGGCGTGTGCAGGCTGAATCGGCGTACGCGCAGGTCGTACTCGTCGTCGACTACGGGGCGCAGTACGCACAGTTGATCGCCCGGCGGGTGCGCGAGGCGCGGGTCTACTCGGAGATCGTGCCGCACACCATGCCGGTGGCGGACATGCTGGCCAGGCGGCCCAGCGCGATCATCCTGTCCGGCGGGCCCGCCTCGGTGTACGCCGAGGGCGCGCCGGCGCTGGACGCGGCGCTGCTGCGGGCCGGCGTACCGGTGCTGGGCATCTGCTACGGCCACCAGCTGATGGCGCAGGCGCTGGGCGGGACGGTCACGCACACCGGCACCTCCGAGTACGGCGGTACGGACTTCAGCGCGGCGCCGGGGGTGCTGTTCGACGGGCTGCCCGGGTCGCTGTCGGTGTGGATGTCGCACGGTGACTCGTGCACGGCGGCGCCGCCCGGGTTCACCGTGGTGGGGAGTACGGCCGGGGCGCCGGTCGCCGCCTTCGAGGACCCGGCGCGCAAACTGTACGGTGTTCAGTTCCACCCCGAGGTCATGCACAGCCAGCACGGCCAGCAGGTGCTGGAGCACTTCCTGGTCGACGCCGGGCTGCACCGGACCTGGACCATGGCCGGCGTCGTCGAGGAACAGGTCGAGCGCATCCGGGCGCAGGTGGGCGGCAAGCGGGTGCTGTGCGCCCTGTCCGGCGGCGTGGACTCCGCGGTCGCGGCGGCGCTGGTGCAGCGCGCCGTCGGCGACCAGCTCACCTGCGTGTACGTCGACACCGGGCTGATGCGTGCGGGGGAGACCGAGCAGGTGTCCCGCGACTACGTGGCCGCCACCGGGATCCGGCTGATGGTGGTGGACGCCTCGGACCGCTTCCTGTCGGCGCTGGCCGGGGTGAGCGATCCCGAGGCCAAGCGGAAGATCATCGGGCGCGAGTTCATCCGGGTCTTCGAGGAGGCGGCGCGGTCGGTCGCGGCCGACGCCGGGGTCGACTTCCTGGTGCAGGGCACGCTCTACCCGGACGTGGTCGAGTCCGGCGGCGGCACCGGGACCGCGAACATCAAGTCGCACCACAATGTCGGTGGCCTGCCCGACGACCTCCAGTTCGAGCTGGTCGAGCCGCTGCGCACCCTGTTCAAGGACGAGGTACGCCGGGTCGGGCTGCAACTCGGCCTGCCCGAGGCCATCGTGTGGCGGCACCCGTTCCCCGGGCCGGGCCTGGCGATCCGCATCGTCGGCGCGGTCACCACCGACCGCCTCGCCGTCCTGCGCGCCGCCGACGCCATCGTCCGCGCCGAGGTCACCGCCGCCGGGCTCGACCGCGACATCTGGCAGTTCCCCGTAGTACTCCTGGCCGACGTCCGCTCGGTCGGCGTCCAGGGCGACGGCCGTACGTACGGCCACCCGATCGTCCTCCGCCCGGTCAGCAGCGAGGACGCGATGACCGCCGACTGGAGCCGCCTGCCCTACGACGTCCTGGCCCGCATCTCCACCCGCATCACCAACGAGATCCGCGACGTCAACCGCGTCGTCCTCGACATCACCTCAAAACCCCCCGGCACCATCGAGTGGGAGTAACGCCCTGACGTAGCCTGGGCGGCGTTATGGCTCAGCTCACGCACGGCCTGCTCCGCGCCTATGTCGACGAAACCGGCGACCGCGGCACCACAGCGAAGTCCGCTGGAACGGATACTGCTGGCCGCCCGCGAATGGCCGGGCGGCCAGCGCGGCGTGACCGCCAGCTTCGGGCACGTACGCGGCTTCGACCATTCCGATTCGCTCCAGTATTTCGAGCGCAGGCAACGCGGGGCCGATGGTTGGCTGCCATGGCATCTGCTCGAGGACCAGCCCAGGTTCCTCACCATGGGCTCGCGTGACGGCTTGCAGGCGGCGGACCAGTACGCGGGCATGCTCAACGTCGCGTTGCACGCGGGTGAGTTCGGCCGGTACGAGCACCAGCACCTGATGGCCGTGCGGCACCAGGTGCGGAGGTCCGGGCGGGGCCAGGCGTGGGGTTACGGCTTCAAGGTGATGGCGCAACCGGGGGTGATGGACACCTACCCGTGGTGGGCCGACTCGGCCTCGGTACAGAGGAAGAAGCTCCCTAGAGGACCGGGGGCACCTCAACCGAACGGTGCCGGAAGGGCCTGGCAGCAGACCTGGTGACATCCCCGCGACCTCTAGGAAGCTTCCTCGTACTAGGACGATACACGAACTAGTGTTCGATCGCAGCATGCGGTGTGGCTGACCTTCCGCGGTGGGTGGTGGGGGTGTGGCCGTGGTGGCGCTTGAAGGCGGTGCTGAAGGTGAAGGGGCTGGTGTAGCCGACGCGGCGGGCTACGGCGGCGACCGTGGTGGTGGGGTCCAGGAGGAGGTCGGCGGCGAGGGTCAGGCGCCAGCTGGTGAGGAAGGCCATCGGTGGTTCGCCGACCAGGGTGTGGAAGCGGCGGGCCAGGGCGGCGCGGGAGACACCGGTGGCGCTGGCGAGGGTGGCGACGGTCCAGGGGTGGGCCGGGTCCTCGTGCAGGAGGCGGAGGGCGCGGCCGACGACCGGGTCGGTGTGCGCGGTGTACCAGGCCGGCCCGCCGCGGGTGAACCAGGCGCGGAGGACGGCGATGGTGAGCAGGTCCAGCAGGCGGTCGAGGACGACCTGCTGGCCGGGGTCGTCCTTGCCGATCTCGTCGGCGAGCAGCGGGATCACCGGGCAGTCCCATTCGCCGTCGCGCAGGACCAGGAGGGGCGGGAGGGCGTCGGTGAGGCGGCGGCTCACCTCGCCGTCGCCCTCGTAGGTGCCGGTGAGCATGACCACCGAGCCGGTCGCGCAGTTGCCCCAGGTGCGTACGCCCAGGCCCATCTGCGCCTGGACGCTCTCGCCGGCGAGCGTGGTGCAGCGCTGGTCCGGGTGGATGATCACCTGCGGGGCGGTCGCCGGGTCGTCGGCCACGGTGTAGTGGTCGGGGCCGCGGACCACGGCCACGTCCCCGGGATGCAGGCGGACCGGCGGCGTACGGTCCGGCACCAGCCAGCAGTCGCCGCGCACCATCGCCACGACCGTGAGCGGCGCCTCGTCCCGGATCCGTACCGACCAGGGTGGCTCCATGATCGACCGGACCAGGAAGGCGCCGCGGGCGCGCGGTCCGGTCAGGAAGCCGGTGAGTGCGTCCATGCGGTGAGCGTAGACGCAAACGAATGCAATCGAGTCGTACGGCGATGTACCGTCTCAGCTCCCGGCGGTTCACTGGCGGCATGATGATTGACGGTTTGCCGCGAGCGCTCACCCTGGCCGGCCTGCTGGGGGCCGGGCTGATGGCCGGTACGTACTTCGCGTTCTCCACATTTGTGATGCCGGGGCTGCGCCGGCTGCGGCCCGAGCAGGGTCTGGTCGCCATGCAGGCGATCAACAAGGCGGCGCCGACCCCGTTGCTCGTACTCGCCCTGGTCGGCACCGGGCTGGTGAGCCTGGTCCTCGGCGTCTCCGCGCTGCGCCGGCTGGACGAGCCGGCAGCCGGGTGGCAGCTCGCCGGCGCCGGGCTCTACCTGGTCAGCCTGCTGATCACCATCGGCTACCACATCCCGCACAACAACGCGCTGAACCTGGTCGACCCCGCCTCGGCCGGTGCTGGGCAGGCGTGGCTCGACTACTACCGGCCCTGGATGCTGCTGAACCACGTGCGTACGGTCTTCGCGCTGGCGGCGACGGCCGGGTTCGCGCTCGCGCTGCGGGCCTAACCAGTGAACGGGGCGCAGCCGCTGGCGTTGTTGTACGCGGTGCGCAACTCGCCCGGGGTGTTGGTGCCGGCCAGGGACTCGGTGACGCCGGTGATCTGCTGGTCCACCTGGGACTGCAGGATCTGTACGTTGATCACGAAGGTGGCCTGGTCGGCGGGGTCCAGGGCGCGGGCCTTGTCCGCCGAGGTGCTGAAGGCGGCGGCGGTGTCGTCCAGCTTCTTGTCCAGACCGTCCACATAGGACTGTCCCGCGTCGATGGAGGGTACGCCGACGCTGTCGACGTCGCTGCGAAGCTGGTGGGTACGGGCGGCGACCTGGTCGAAGAACGTGGTGAGCGCGCTGCGGGTGGCTTCGGCGTCGCCGTTGTTGGAGTTCAGCGCCTGCTGGAGTTGGCCGCTGCGGGCGGTGACGTCGTCGTGCCAGGTCTGGACCTTGGCGCACACGCCGCGGGCGTAGTCGGCGGGGGCGACCCCGGTCTCGCGGAGGACGAACCACCACACGCCCGCACCGGCCAGCGCGACGGCCAGCAGGATCGAGAGCAGGAAGGTGATCGGCCCGCGACCGCGGCGGCGCCGGGCCGGCTTCTTGCCGGGCAGTTCGGGTACCGCGCGGTCCTTGCCGGCGCGCCGGTCCCTGGCGCGGCCCGGCTCGTCCCGGTCGGCGTCGGCCTGCGGGCTGACCGCCGGGAAGGCGCCCGACGGCGGTCCCGTGTAGTGCCCGCCCGCGCCGACGGCCGGAAAGGCGCCGGAGGGCGGTCCGGTGTAATGGCCGCCCTGCGGGCCAACGGCCGGGAAGGCACCGGAGGGCGGTCCTGTGTAGTGCCCGGCCTGCGGACCGACCGGCGGCACGGCCCCGGAAGGCGGTCCGGTGTAGTGCCCGCCGCCCTGCGCGCCCACGGCCGGGAAGGCGCCGGAAGGTGGGCCGGTGTAGTGCCCGGCCTGGGGACCGACGGGCGGCACGGCGCCGGAAGGTGGGTCGGTGTAGTGCCCGGCTTGCGGGCCGACGGGCGGCACGGCGCCGGAAGGAGGGCCGGTGTAGTGCCCGGCCTGCGGACCGACCGGCGGGACCGCGCCGGAGGGTGGGCCGGTGTAGTGCCCGGCCCGCGTATCGGGGGAGGGCTGGCCGGTGCGCGGGTCGACGGGCGGGACGGCGCCGGAGGGTGGGCCGGCGTAGTGGCCGGTCTGGGGGTTGGCGGGCTGCTGCGGCCAGCCGGGCTGCTGGGCCGGCCGCTCCTCGTACGGCTGCCCGGCCGTCGCCCGGTGCTGGCCGCCGGCGGGACGGAAGTGCTCCGGCGGCCGGTACTGCTCGGTGGGCTCGTCGTCGGGCGGCGTCGACCACGGGTTGACCGGCTCGGCCCGCCGCCCACCCGGCACGTACGGCTGCCAGGAGCTCTGCCGCGGGTCGTCCTCGGCCTCGCCCAGCGCCTCGACCGCCTCCGGCAGCGGGGTGCCCCACAGCACGTGCCGGCGCAGCGTCTCGTACTGGGCGCTGGTGATCTCGCCGCGGTCGCGCATCCGCTTGAGCTGGGCGATGTCGTCGTCGCTCACCGGCGTGCTCTCCTCAACGCTAACCCGCTGCACAGCATTCGTACTACGCCGTACTGATCACCTGGAAGACCTCGGCCAGCCGCCCCTCCGGCAGCCCGCCGGCCGCCGCGGTCATCGCGGTCCACTGCCGGATCCGGCCCTCCAGGTCATCCATGTGCGTGGTCTGGGAGGCGTGCGACCGCAGCGCCGCCACCTTGCGGTCGAAGACGTCGGTGATGTCGATCCAGGTGTTGGGCAGCGGCGGCGGCGCGGCCATGATCCACACCTCGGATACGACCCACTCGTCCAGGTTCTCCTCGGCCAGCAGCTCGGGGTGCGCGAACCGGTTGCGCGCGTCGGGATACACCGCGTCGAGGGTCGCCGCGCCGGCGGCCCGGTGGTCGGGGTGCGAGGCGCCGACCCGCTGGTACAGGCGCTCCGGCGACTGGCACAGCACCCGCTGCGGGCGTACCCGCCTGATCTGGCGGCTGATGTCGCGGCGCAACTCGTGGCTGGCGGTGAGCCGGCCGTCCGGATACCCCAGGAACGTGACGTCTTTGACCCCGACGGTGAGCGCGGCGGCCCGCTGCTCGGCCTCGCGCAGGCCGGCCATCTTCTCCCGCGGGGTGTCGTCGAAGCCGCCGGCGTCCCCGCTGGTGATCACGCAGTACGCCACCTCGATGCCGGCGTCGGTCCAGGTCGCCACCGTCCCGGACGCGCCGAAGTCGACGTCATCCGGGTGCGCCGTCACCACCAGCACCCGCTCGATCTGCTCGTCCGGCAGCGGCAGCGGCACGCTCTGGGTCACCCGTCCTCCTCGCGCTACCCGCAGGTAACTCACCTGCGCACCCGACCGAGACTACCGACGCGGCCGCCTGGTCCGCCGGTCCGGCCTGGGCAAGCTGCGTGTACGCCGCCAGCAGGGCCAGCCGCAGCGGCCGCGCGCGCTCGGCGAACCCCCGCTGCGCGGCGGCGTACTCGGCCCGCCCGGCCGGCGTCTCGATCGCGATCGGGGGGTAGCCCAGCTCGGCCAGGTCGTACGGGCTGGCGCGCATGTCCACGGCCCGGATGTCCCGCGCCAGCGCGAAGCAGTCGGCGACCAGCTCGGAGCGCAGGTACGGTTCGGCCCGGTACGCCCACTTGTACAGGTCCATGTTGGCGTGCAGGCAGCCGGGCTGCTCCAGGTCCGGCTGGCCGGCCCGGGTGGGGGTGAGCCGGTTCAGCGGGCGGGCGGCCGGGGTGAAGAACCGGTACGCGTCGAAGTGCGTGCAGTTCACCGGCAGCGAGTCGACCAGCGCGTCGATCGCGGCCGAGGGCAGCCGCAGCGGGTGGGCGGCGTGCCGTACCTCACCGGGCGGGATGCGGTAGACCATGGCCCACTCGTGCAGGCCGAAGCAGCCGAGGTGCGCCGGCCGGCTCGAGGTACGCCGCAGCAGGTCGGCGGTCCGGGCGAACCCGGCCAGCCGGGCGGGCGGCAGGTGCGCGGGATCGGCGGTCACCACGCCAGCGCCGTACCGCCCGTACCCCCCGTACGTCAGGTGTTCATCCGCGCCGGCCAGACCCACGCCGGCACCGGGATGCCAGCGCCGCAGCCGGGCCGGCCGGTGCGGGTAGTAGGTGAACAGGAAGTCCTCGACCGGGTGCTTCTCGCCCCGCTCGCGGCGGCGCAGGAACGGCCGCAGCCAGGCGTCCACCCGGTCCCGGTGGGCCGCCTGCCTGGCCCGCCACCGCGGCGGCTCCAAGATCAGCACGTACCAACTCTCCCATCCCCGCAACCCCAGTCTCCGCGACGGGCCAGCCCGGTGCCGGCGGTCGGGCTGGCTGGGTAGGGATGCAGGCCGGCCCCGGTGTCGGGTCGGCGGCAGCGGGTGGCTGGCCTCACCGCGGCGGGTGTGGCGATCCCAGTGTCGGGGATCCCGGGGCCGGGACGAACTCAGCGCTGGCGCTCGGCGAGCAGCGGGCCGCGGCAGGTGCGCAGGATGGCCTCGGCGATCGGGGTGCCGGACTCGCCCAGGCTGGAGCGGTAGCGGTTGTGGATCTCGCGCTCGCGACCCAGCTCGAGGCGTACCCCACCCGAGGCGATCCGGGCGGTCTGGATTCGTCGGGACAACCTGGCGCGTTCGTTGATGAGCCGGACGATCGCCTCGTCCAGGGAGTCGATCTGGTCGCGGAGCACCGGGATGGCCTCGGCGGAGTCGGGGGCGGTGGCCTGCAGGTCGAGCATGGCGACTGGTGTCCTTCCGGGTTTCGCCCGGGACCTCCGCCGGAACGACAAACGCCCCGGGCGGGTGGCCCAGGGCGTCGGCTGCGTGGTGTGCTCAGGCGGCGACGACTACCGGGGACCGGTAGCCGTAAAAAAATCGAGTCGCGTGTCGCACGCAGAGCAGTGTGCCACACCGGGATCCGTACGGGGAAGCCCGAGCCCTGTGCGGTGCCCGGGTTTTGTCGGGGCGGCGCAGTAGGGTTGTTGCCGATATGAGCGCAACCGCAGACATCCCCACCGAGCCGGCTCCCCGGCGCCCGCAGGTCCGGTTGGCGGTCGACCCGGACACGCTGCTGGACGGGCTCAACCCGCAGCAGCGCGAGGCCGTCGTGCACAGCGGGACGCCGCTGCTGATCGTGGCCGGCGCGGGCTCGGGCAAGACCCGGGTGCTGACCGCGCGGATCGCGTACCTGCTGGCCCACCGGGAGGTGCAGCCGGGGGAGATCCTGGCGATCACCTTCACCAACAAGGCGGCCGGCGAGATGCGGGAGCGGGTGGCCGCGCTGGTGGGGCGCCGGGCCAACGCGATGTGGGTGTCCACGTTCCACTCGATGTGCGTACGGATCCTGCGCCGCGAGGCGAAGACGCTGGGCTTCACGACCAGTTTCTCCATCTACGACCAGGCCGACAGCCAGCGCCTGATGCAGCTGGTGAGCCGCGACCTGGACCTGGACCAGAAGCGCTTCCCGGCCCGCTCGCTGGCCGCCCAGGTCAGCAACCTGAAGAACGAGCTGGTCGACCCGGAGACCTGGGCCGGCAAGGCGTCCGGGCACATGGAGAAGATCGTCGCCGAGGTGTACGAGCTGTACCAGCGCCGGCTGAAGGAGGCCAACGCGCTGGATTTCGACGACCTGATCATGACCACGGTGAACCTGCTGCAGGCGTTCCCGGACGTGGCCGAGCACTACCGGCGGCGGTTCCGGCACGTCCTGGTGGATGAGTACCAGGACACCAACCACGCGCAGTACGTGCTGGTACGGGAGCTGTCCACCGGCGACACCGGTCTGTCCACTGTGGACGGAGACGTGGTCCGGCCGGCGGCCGCGGTCGCGCCGGCCGAGCTGTGCGTGGTGGGCGACGCCGACCAGTCCATCTACGCTTTCCGCGGCGCCAGCATCCGCAACATCCTGGAGTTCGAGCGCGACTTCCCGAGTGCGCGGACGATCCTGCTCGAACAGAACTACCGCTCCACCCAGACGATCCTGTCCGCGGCCAACGCGGTCATCGCGCGCAACCCGAGCCGCAAGCCCAAGAACCTGTGGTCGGATGCCGGTGCCGGCGCCAGGATCACCGGGTACGTCGCGGACAACGAGCACGACGAGGCGGCCTGGGTTGCCGGCGAGGTCGACCGGCTGTCCGACAACGACGGCATCGTGCCGGGCGACATCGCGGTGTTCTACCGGACCAACGCGCAGTCGCGGGTGTTCGAGGAGGTGTTCATCCGCGTCGGCCTGCCGTACAAGGTGGTCGGCGGGGTGCGCTTCTACGAGCGGCGCGAGGTCAAGGACCTGCTGGCGTACCTGCGGGCGCTGCTCAACCCGGCCGACCTGGTGAGCCTGCGCCGGATCATCAACACCCCGCGGCGCGGCATCGGCGAGCGGGCCGAGGCGTGCGTGGAGGCGCTGGCCTCCCGGGACCGGATCAGCTACGCCGAGGCGCTGGAACGCGCCGACCAGGCACCCGGGATCAACCCGCGCTCGCTGTCGTCGATCCGCGACTTCCTGGCCCTGATGTCAGAGCTGCGCGCCGTCGCGGCCGGGGACAACGGCCCGGCGGCGGTGATGGAGGCGGTGCTGGACCGCACCGGCTACCTCGCCGAGCTGGAGGCATCCGAGGACATGCAGGACGAGTCCCGGGTGGACAACCTGCGCGAACTGGTCGCGGTCGCCCAGGAGTTCGAGGAGAACCAGGGCGGCGACCTGGGCGCGTTCCTGGAGCACGTGGCCTTGGTCTCCGACGCCGACTCGATCCCCGACGCCGAGGGCGGCGGGATGGTCACGCTGATGACCATCCACACCGCCAAGGGCCTGGAGTTCCCGGTCGTGTTCCTGACCGGCCTGGAGGACGGGGTCTTCCCGCACCTGCGCACCCTCGGCGACAACGTCGAGCTGGAGGAGGAGCGGCGGCTCGCCTACGTCGGCATCACCCGGGCCAAGCAGCGGCTGTCGGTGTCCCGCGCGATCATGCGCAGCGCGTGGGGGCAGCCGTCGTACAACCCGCCGTCGCGGTTCCTGGACGAGGTGCCGACCGACCTGATCGACTGGGAGCGGACCGAGCCGGCCCGGCAGCAGCCGGCGCAGGCCCGGGTCGCGGCCCGGGCGCTGGCCACCGGCACGCTGCGCGGCGGTGTCGGCAACCGGCCGATCCCGCACCTGGAGCCGGGGGACCGGGTCAACCACGACGTGTTCGGGATGGGCCGCGTGGTCGGCGTCCGCGGCGAGGCCGACAAGGCCCAGGCCGAGATCGACTTCGGTGGCGACCACGGCGTCAAGCGCCTACTCCTCAGGTACGCCCCGGTCGAGAAGCTGTAAACGTGAAGCACTGGGGTTCCAGGGCGCGGGCGTGGATCTCGGCGACGCCGCGGTCGAAGAGGTCGGCGATGGCGGGGGCGAGCTCTTCGCCGGCCGGGACGATGGTGATGTTGGCGTAGTCCAGGGTGCCGTCGGCGTGGTAGGTCCGCAGCACCCGCGGTCCGACGCGGAAGTCCTCGGGAACGGCCGCGGTGTCGTGGTAGCCCTTGCACGGCTCGGCGTGGATGAAGACCGGGCCGACCTCGCGCCAGGGCGAGCGCGCCGTGAACGGTGCGTACGAGATGAGTACGACCTGCTCGCCCCGCGACGCCTTGCGCAGGCAGCAGCGCAGCGGCTCCCAGCCGTGGGCGCCGTGCGCGCTCAGCTCGTTGCCCTCCTCGTCCTGGCCGGCCGCCCGGATCGCGTCCAGCCGGGCCGGGTCGATCGCGTTGATCTCGAAGTCGCTCATGCCTCCAGCGTGGCGCCGACAGCCGCCGAAGTCTGGCGGGTTTCGGACGTGGCGTTGGCGGCGGCCAGGGCGAGGCCGGCGACGGCCAGTTGGGCCACCAGGAGCCACTGGTTGAGGAAGCTCTGCTTGTTGACCAGGTCCCACGCGGCCAGGATCGCGGCCCAGCCGAGCAGCAGCCCGGCGCCGTCCCGCGGCAACCGCGTCACCGCCAGGGCGTACGCCGCCAGCCCGGCCAGCAGCAACAGCGGCGTACCCGTGCCGCCCGGCAGCCAGTGCCACAGCGACAGCGAGTCCGGCCGCGCCGGCAGGTCCAGGAAGAAGTCCACGGTGCAGTGGGTGAACCGGGCGCGGTCCCAGAGGTACCAGGGCAGGCACAGCGCGCCGCCGGCCAGCGCGGTGACGATGGTCTTGCGCAGGCCGATCCACCACAGCAGCAGCGGTACGAGCAGGACGATGTGCTGTTTGGTGGCCAGCGCGAGCGCGACGCACGCGACGGCCCACCAGTCGCGGCGGCGGTCGGCGAGCAGGGCGGCACCGATCAGCAGCCCGGCCAGCAGCGCCTCGTTCCAGGCCTGCTGCACCTCGTACAGGGAGCCGGGGATCAGGCCGACCAGCAGCGCGAGCGGCAGCCCGGCGGTGCGCCTGGCCCGCCAGGCCAGTGCCGCCACCCCGGCGAACAGCACCGCCGCCTCGGCGTACCGCACGTCGCCGAACAGCAGCCTGGTCGGCAGCGGCGCCAGGAACGTCACCGGCAGGTAGTTGAAGCAGTCGTTCACCTGGCCGGGCGGCACGTCGCCAAAGGTCATCTGGTACGGGTTGGCACCGTGCGCGGCCCCCAGCGAGGCGCCCTGCAGGATCACCCACACGTCGATGAGCGCCTTGACGCTGCCGCGCACGACGTACAGGTAGGCGGCGAAGGTGGTGGCCAGGGTCGCCGCCGCGACCGGCCAGCGCAGCCGCTCGGGGACGGCGAGCACGGCCAGGACGGCCAGCGTGGCGGCACCCGCGAGCCAGGCGCCGAGGGGGAGCAGCCAGGTGCTCTGCACGTTCATCCACGGCGGCTTCACCAGCTCGAACCAGCCCGTGGCCAGCACCGCCACGGCGACCCAGAACGGGCTCGGGGCACGGCGCGCGGCCCCGGCCAGCAGCGCGCCGCCGAGCAGCCCCACGCCCGCGACCAGCAGGACCAGGCCGAGCGCCGTGTACACCGCGTGCCGCTCCACCGGCCCGGCGATGAGCACCGCGGCGAGCAGCGCGGCATCGGCCGCGTTCGGGCGCAGGTGCCTCACCGGGTCAGCCGCCAGACCTGCCTGCCGATCTGCACCGCCAGCGCGGCCAACCCGAGGTCACGGGCCACCAGCAGCAGCACCGCGTACGGTCGGCCGGCGACCAGCGGGTCGTACCAGAACGGGAAGATCAGGTGCGTGACCGCGCAGGTCAGCAGCAGGGTGGGCACCGCGGCCGGCGGCATCACGGTGGGGTGCAGCGCGCCGACCACGGCCAGCAGCGCGGCGATCCAGATGAGGTACTGCGGGGACAGCGTCTTGTCGGTGACCGTCAGCAGGATCACCGTCAGCGTCGCGAGCAGCCCGGCGACCGCGGGCTGCGCACCGCGGGCGCCGTGCCGGACCGCGCGCAGCCACAGCACGGCCAGCAGCGCGATCGCCACCAGGCTGGCCACCGAGGCGGCCACGATCGCGCCGTCCACCCCCGGCCCGACCACCTGGAACGCGTAGTACCTGGTGTATTCGACGTGCCAGCGCGCCGGGCTGAACAGGTCCGCGACCAGCAGCGGCAGCGCGGCGTACGCCTCGACCTGCAAGCCCCGCTCACCCTGCCAGTGCAGCGGTGAGGTGAGCCGGCCGGTCCCGGCGGTGGCGGCGACCACGACGACCGCCGCGGCCACCACGCCCGCCCAGGTCGCCAGCATCCGGGTACGCCCGCGGGCCGGGGCCAGCCACAGCGACGGCAGCAGCGCGGCGGGCCACAGCTTGACCGCCGTACCCAGGCCGGCCAGCACCCCGGCGGCGGCCGGGCGGCGGGCGGCCACCAGCAGTGCCCCGCCGGCCAGCGCCGCGGGCAGCAGGTCGAAGCGGCACAGCAGCATCGGGCCGAGCAGCGGGACCACCACGATCCACAGCCACACCCCGGGCCCGCGCCGCCAGCCCGCGGCCCGGAACAGCGCCTGGCTGAAACCCGCGTCGATGGCCAGCATCAGCGCGGCGAAGACCCCGAGGTAGACCTCGACCCACGGCCCGGACAGCAGCCGGCCCAGCAGCAGGACCGCGACCGCGGGCACCGGGTACTCCGGCAGCGCGCCGCCGATCGACGCCCCGTGGAACAGCCCGTCCACGTTGGCGAAGTAGTACCGCACGTCGCCGAAGACCTTGTGCTCCGGGATCAGCAACAGCAGCGTCAGCGCCCGGCTCGCCGCCCAACCGGCCCACAGCCCGCCGCGCGCCCCCACCGCGCGCGCCTGGACGTCCACAGCGCTCACCGCACGCCGTACCGGCTCGTGCTGACCGCCGGCAGCGGCTCGACCGGCCGTACCGCGGTGAGTGCCCAGAACCGGCGTACGGCCAGCCAGACCAGCATCGCCAGGGTGACGTCCCGGGCGGTGATCACGGCCACCGCGATCGGGTTGATGTTGACCAGCAGCCCGTACATGGTCGGGTAGAACAGCTGCGTCAGCGCGGCGCTGAGCAGCATCAGCGTGGTCGCGCGGGGCAGCGCCGGATCCTCGCCGCGGACGCCCAGGGCCGCCAGCACCGCGCCGATCCACAGCAGGTACTGGGGCGAGAGCGTCTTGTCGGTCAGCACGACGAACGAGACGGTCGCCACGGCCAGCCAGCCCACCGCGTCCGCGGGTACGACCGGCAGCCGGACGGCCCGGAACCACAGCACCGCGAGTAAGACCACCGCCAGCAGCGTGGCCACGCTCGCCGCGGTGAGGAAGCCACCCACACCGGGGCCGACCACCTCGAAGGCCACGAATTTGGTGAAGTCCACCCGCCACGTCCCCGGGCTGAACACGCCGGCGATCAGCAACGGCAGCGCGGCGTACGACTCGACCTGGAGGCTCCGGTCGGACTGCCAGGTCAGCGGGGAGGTGAGCCGGTCGGTGCCGGCCAGCGCGACGACCGCGGCGCAACTGGCCCCGGCCACGACGGCGAACGCGGTCAGCAGCCGCCAGCGCGCGCCCCGCTCGGTCCACGGCGCGGGCAGCCACAGCGACGGGATCAGCGCCGCCGGCCACAGCTTCATCGCCGCGCCGAGGGCGGCCAGCGCACCGGCCAGCGCCGGCCGGCGGGCCACCGCGAGCAGCGCACCCCCACCGAGCACGGCCGGTACGAGGTCCAACCGGCACAGCGTCAGCGGCCCGAGCAGCGGCAGCAGCCACAGCCACAACGTGAGACCGGTCGCCGGCCGGCGCCCCGCGGCCCGCCACAGGAACGCCGTGAAGACCGCGTCCACGACCAGGATCAGGATGGCGAACAGCGCCTCGTACACATGCAGGTGCGGGCCGGACAGCAGCCGGGGCAGGCCGAAGACCGCGACCGACGGCGCCGGGTACTCGCGCAGCGTGTGGTCCAGGTCGCCGGCGCCGAACATCCCGTTGACGAACAGGAAGTAGTACTTCACATCGCCCATGACCTCGAAGGTCTGCGGCACCAGCCAGAAGACCGTCAGCGCCCGGGTGACCAGCCAGCGGCGGCGGATCCAGTTGCCCCACAGCCGGTCCCACCCTCGCCGGAGCGGGTTGCGGCGGTTCGGGTCAGCGGTCACGACGACCCATGGTGCCCGATCGGGCATTGGCGTTCGGCGCCGGGTCGGGTCAGATCTTGATGCCGCGCGCGGCCAGCCACGGCATCGGGTCGACCCGGTCGCCGTTGATGCCGCCCACCCGTACCTCGAAGTGCAGGTGCGGCCCGGTCGACTCGCCCTCGGACCCGACCAGCGCGATCAGCTGCCCGGCCTGTACCCGCTCGCCCTTGTGGACGAGGATCTTGTACATGTGGCCGTACACGGACATGTCGCCGTTGGCGTGCTGGATGACCACCCACTGGCCGAACCCGCTGGCCGGGCCGGCGTCCACGACCACCCCGTCGCCGACGGCGTAGATCGGCGACCCGTACGGGGCGGCCAGGTCGATGCCGTAGTGGAAGGTCCCCCACCGGGCGCAGTAGCACGAGCTGAGGTACCCGGTGCCGGGGCGTACCCAGTGCGGGCGCAGCGCCTCCCGGCGGCTCCGGGACGAGGCCAGGATGACGCCTTCGCGGTCCCGGGCGACCGCGGCGCTGATCGCCGACTGGCCGTGCAGCGGGATCTCCGCGGGCGCGGCGGCAACATTTTTCAGCGCCGCGACGTCTGGAGGGGTGTCGGTGGAGCTGCCCGCGGGTACGCCGGACCCGAGCGCGGCCACCGCGGCACCGGCCACGGACGCGGTGATCCAGGCCACCTTGTTCGACGGGGGGGCCAGGACACGATGCCTGCCGCCGCCGCCGGACGTACGGTGTTGCGCCACGGAACGCTGTACCCCTTCGTCGGTTGGCGAAGGTTACCCAAAGGGCACCGGGCAGGGACGTTAACGAAGCCAACCGGCGCAGTGCAAGCACTCGGTTCGTTAATTGTTATGGTCGCTGCTCATGAGCCCGCCGAAGAAGAAGCCGGGTACGGGTGCCAAACCGACCGCAACCAGGACAGGCACCCGCCCCGCTGGCGCGCGCCCAACCATCCCCAAGGCGGCCAAACCGGCAGGTCCGCAGGTCACGACGGCGCCCCGGCCGAAGGGTCCGACCGGTGCTGGACCGGTGCTGGTCGTCGGCACCATTCCCCCGCTGGCCCGGCTGGCCAGCGCGGTAGCCCTGCTGGCCGCCGCCCTGCTGCTCCTGCGGCCGGCGTTCCCGCTGGTCAGGGTGGCCGGTGCCGGAGTAGGCGGCGCGCACAACCTGGCCGACTTCATCGTGCCGCTCCCGGTCGTCGCCGCGGCCGCCTGGGCCGGCGTCCTGTGCCTGCTGGGCCGCCTGCCCCGGTTCGGCCTGGCCGTCCTGATCGCCACCGGCGCGTACGGCCTGGGCGGGGCGATCCGGCTGCTGCCGCTGTTCAGCACCCGCCGCCGCAGCACGCTGGACCTGCCGCTGCCCGAGGGCGCCGTGCACTACGCCCGCTACTCGGCCGGCCCCGGCCTGGTGCTGGCGGTGATCTCGCTGCTGGTGCTGGCCGCCGCCGCGCTGCTGGCCCTGCTGGCCTGGCGCCGCACGGTGATGGAGGACGACGGCTCGTTCGACTCGCTGCGCCCGACGTTCGGCCTGCTCGGGGCGCTGGCCGCCGGCAACGCCGTCCTGGCCGTCCTGTACGCCCCGATGTCGGGCCAGCCCGGCGCGCTGGGCGTACCGGTGCAGGCGCTGTTCTCCCGGCTGGGGCTGGACCAGTTCGGCACCTGGGTGCAGATGCTGGGGTTCGTCGCGGTCGCGGTCGGCGCGGCCATCGCCCGGCCCCGGCTGTCGGTGGTCGGCATGTTCGCCGGCCTGGGCGCGGTCTCGCTGACCACGGGGTTCGCCGATGGGCTGCTGGCCGCCCGCTCAACCGTGCTGACCGTGGACATCGGCACCTGGATCCAGGTCGGCCTGGGGTTCTGGTGCCTGCTGTTCGCCCTCGGCGCGTGGAAGCTGACCCGCCGGCGTCCGGCCCGCGGCGAGGATGTGTCCAACTGATCACCGGCGATGTCAGCGGGCGGGGCTAAACTCGCGCCGTGACCGACAGGATCCGCGTCGTCGTGGCCAAGCCCGGGTTGGACGGGCACGACCGCGGCGCGAAGGTGGTGGCCCGCGCGCTGCGTGATGCCGGCATGGAGGTCATCTACACGGGGCTGCACCAGACCCCGGAGCAGATCGTGGAGACCAGCCTGCAGGAGGACGCCGACGCCATCGGGCTGTCGGTGCTCTCCGGTGCGCACATGACGCTGTTCCGCCGGGTGGTCGAGCTGCTGAAGGAGCGGGACGCGCAGGACGTGGTCGTCTTCGGCGGCGGCATCATCCCGGACGCGGACATCCCGGAGCTGGCGAAGATCGGTGTCACCAAGGTTTTCACGCCCGGCGCCACCACCCAGTCCATCGTCGACTGGGTACGGGAGAACGTCAGCGCGCACGCCGAGTAGCCGGCCGTGACGCGGGTCGCAGCCACCAGGCCGGTGCCCCGTCAGCACGCCGGACTAGTCTGCCGATGGCAGATAGCCGAGCGGAAACGAGACGGAAACCGACGTGGATCTGTTCGAGTACCAGGCGAAGGAACTGTTCGCCAAGCATGGCGTGCCGGTGTTGCCGGGCAGCGTCGCCAGCACCGCTGAGGACGCCCGGGCCGCGGCCGAGCAGATCGGCGGCCAGGTCGTGGTCAAGGCGCAGGTGAAGACCGGTGGCCGCGGCAAGGCGGGCGGCGTCAAGCTGGCCCAGGACCCGGCCGAGGCCGCGGACAGGGCCGGCGCGATCCTGGGCATGGACATCAAGGGGCACACCGTCCACCAGGTGCTGGTCACGCAGGCCAGCGACATCGCCGAGGAGTACTACTTCTCCTTCCTGCTGGACCGGGCCAACCGGACCTTCCTGGCGATGGCCTCCCGCGAGGGCGGCATGGAGATCGAGCAGGTCGCGGTGGAGAAGCCCGAGGCGCTGGCCCGGGTGCCGGTGAACGCGCTCACCGGTGTGGACGTGGCCACGGCCCGGGACATCCTGGCGCAGGGCGGCTTCCCGGCGGAGGTGCTGGACGAGACCGCGCAGGTGGTCGCCCGGCTGTGGGAGACCTTCGTCACCGAGGACGCCACCCTGGTCGAGGTCAACCCGCTGGTGAAGACGCCCGAGGGCCGCATCGTCGCGCTGGACGGCAAGGTCACCCTGGACGGCAACGCCGACTACCGGCACCCGGACCACGCCGAGTTCGCCGACATCCACGCGACCGACCCGCTGGAGCAGCGGGCCGCCGAGAAGGACCTCAACTACGTCAAGCTGGACGGCGAGGTCGGCATCATCGGCAACGGCGCCGGCCTGGTCATGTCCACCCTCGACGTGGTCGCGTACGCCGGGGAGAAGCACGGCGGGGTCAAGCCGGCCAACTTCCTGGACATCGGCGGCGGCGCCAGCGCCGAGGTGATGGCCAACGGGCTGGAGATCATCCTGTCCGACCCGTCGGTGAAGAGCGTGTTCGTGAACGTCTTCGGCGGCATCACCTCCTGCGACGCGGTGGCCAACGGCATCGTGCAGGCCTTCGAGCTGCTGTCCTCGCGCGGCGAGCAGATCACCCACCCGCTGGTCGTACGGCTGGACGGCAACAACGCCGACCTGGGCCGGCAGATCCTCACCGACGCGGCGCTGCCGCACCTGGAGCAGGTGGACACCATGGATGGCGCGGCCGACCGGGCCGCCGAGCTTGCCGCGCAGGGGGCGTGAGATGGCGATCTGGCTGACCGAGCAGAGCAAGGTCATCGTGCAGGGCATGACCGGCTCGGAGGGCAGCAAGCACACCCAGCGCATGCTCCGCTCCGGCACCAAGGTCGTCGGCGGCGTCACCCCGGGCAAGGGCGGCCAGAAGGTCGACTTCGACGGAGCGACCCTGCCGGTCTACAACTCCGTCGCCGAGGCGATGGCCGAGACCGGCGCGGACGTCACCGTGGTGTTCGTGCCGCCGAAGTTCGCCAAGGGCGCGGTGATCGAGGCTATCGACGCCGGCATCGGGCTGTGCGTGGTGATCACCGAGGGCATCCCGGTGCACGACACGACCAGCTTCTGGGCGTACGCGCAGGGGAAGCAGACCCAGATCATCGGGCCGAACTGTCCCGGCCTGATCAGCCCCGGCCGGTCCAACGCCGGCATCATCCCGGCCGACATCACCAGGGCCGGCCGTATCGGGCTGGTCAGCAAGTCCGGGACGCTGACCTACCAGATGATGTACGAGCTGCGTGACATCGGCTTCTCCTCAGCGGTCGGGATCGGCGGCGACCCGGTCATCGGGACCACCCACATCGACGCGCTGGCCGCCTTCCAGGCCGACCCGGAGACCGACGCGGTGGTCATGATCGGCGAGATCGGCGGGGACGCCGAGGAGCGCGCCGCGGCGTACATCAAGGAGAACGTGACCAAGCCGGTGGTCGGCTACGTGGCCGGCTTCACCGCGCCCGAGGGCAAGACGATGGGCCACGCCGGCGCGATCGTGTCCGGCTCCTCCGGTACAGCTCAGGCCAAGAAGGAGGCGCTGGAGGCGGTCGGGGTCAAGGTCGGCCGTACGCCCAGCGAGACCGCCGAACTCATGCGCCAGATCATGACGTCCCGATAGTTCGTAACGGTACGTGTGCGGCCGGTCGGGTCCTGTAATATCCCGGTCGGCCGCTCCGGCTTTGGCCCATGCTGTGCCTGCACCTCCGGGCGGACCTGCCTGCCCCTTCGTGGGAAAGTCGCCCGGCCTCGCGGCGATCCGTCCGGTTGGCGCGCTAGGGTGCCCCGCGAGTGATGGCCGTGTGCCGACAGGGAGGCGTTTCGGGATGGCAGGGTTCGATCCGAAAAAGGTGAGCACCTTCGATTGGGTGGTCATCGGCGCGGGTGGGTTGGCGTTCATCGTCAGCTTCCTGCACTGGTACAGCGTCTCGTTCAATGGCTCGACGGTTGCATCCGGCAGCGCGTGGCACGTCGGCTTCGCGGCCTGGTTCTCGGTGCTGCTGCTGATGGCCGCCGGTGGCCTCATCCTCGCCGGGCAGCTCGGCCAGCAGGTCAAGCTGCCGGTGCCGCTGCCGCTGGTGACGCTGGGCCTGTCCGCGCTGGCGTTCATCCTGATCCTGCTGCGTTGGGTCACCTTCCCCGACGCCGGTGGCGGGCTGGGTGGCCTGGGCGTGGAGCTCAAGGTCAGCGCCGGTGCGGGCATCGGCCTGTACCTGGGCCTGGTCTGCGCGCTGGCCGCCGCGGTGGCCTCGTTCCTGGCCTTCCGGGCCGCTGGCGGCAACTTCAGCCAGCTCCGGCAGACCCCGGGCGCGCCGCCCCCGCCGCCGAGCTACTGACAGAAGGTACGCCAAGGCTCCATCGCTCCGGGGTGTCCACAGTGGACACCCCGGAGCTGTTTTCACCACCGGCTGCCCTTCGCGACCTGCCCGTTCGGGTGTCGGGGTTGACCCGGCGGTGGGATGACCGGTGGTGGACGGGTGGTGCGCCGGGGGCGACGATGGAGGCAGTCCGCGGGAGGGTGCGCGGATGGGCCGAAGCTCTCCGGTAGTGTCCGGTCCGCTCGTGAGTCGAACCTGGCCCGCGCTGCGTCCGATGCACACGGGGTGTCCTAACTTGTGGCGCGCAGGCGCAGCGGGCAGGCTGTGAGCCGCACCAATGACGTGACGAGGGAAGGTCTCATGTCGGATCAAATGGGTGGATATAACCCGCCCGCCGGCTACAACCCGCAAGGGGGCTACCAGCAGCAGGGCGGGTATGGCGCCCAGCAGGGCGGGGCTCAGCAGGGCGGGTACCCACAGCAGCAGGGTGGTTGGGGACAGCAGCAGACCCCCGGCTACGGTCAGCAGCCAGGCTACGGGCAGGCCGGATACGGTGCACCGCAGAGCAGTGGCAGTGGTGGCGTTTCGTTCAACCTCCAGTCGATCATGCCCGGCGGGGCGCTCGCCATCGGCAGCACGGTGCTGCTGCTGGTTGTCAGCTTCTTCAAGTGGTGGACGCCCAACCTCGACAAGCTCTGTGGCGACGAGGGCACGTTCGGCGCGACCTGCCGCCAGATCTACAGCGGCGCCGGCGCCAAGGCGTGGGACCGCGGGATCACCACCTTCGCGATCATCCTGGCCCTGGTCGTCGCCGCGCTCTACGCCACCAAGGCGCTGAGCGTGCTGCCGCCGAAGGTTCCGGTCGACCTGGTCGCCGCCGGCGTGCTGGCGCTGGCCGACATCTTCTTCCTGATCACCTTCATCTCCAAGGGTGGCGCCGGTAGCGCGCTGGCCCGCGGTTGGGCGCTGTACGTCGGGCTGCTCCTGGTGATCGCGCTGAACGTCGGTGTGGTCCTGTCGCTGATGGCATCCGGTGGGGTCAACACCATCAAGGGCGGCATCGCCAAGATGCAGACCTCGCAGGGCGGCGCGGCCGGGTACGGCCAGCAGCAGTGGGGCCAGCAGGGCCAGCAGCAGGCCGGCCAGCAGTGGGGCCAGCAGCAGCAGGCGCAGCCGCAGCAGCAGTGGGGCCAGCAGGCCGGGCAGCAGCAGACGGGCTGGCCGACCGGCGGTCAGCAGGCCGGGCACCAGACCGGTGGCCAGCCGGCGCAGCAGGGCTGGGGGCAGGAGCAGCAGCAACAGGGTGGCTGGCCGCAGCAGCAGCAACAGCCGCCGCAGCAGGGCGGGTGGCCGCAGCAGCAGCCGCCGCAGCAGGGTGGCTGGCCGCAGTAGTCAGGTACGCCACCGCGGCTGGCTGGCTGGGTGCACTGGCCAGGCCGCGTCCCTCGGGGGCCGACCGCTCCGCGGGGCCGCACAACTCCATGACGGACAGGGCGCGCCGGGATCCGTCCCGGCGCGCCTTGCCGTACCGGGCCGGTGCCGGTGGGAAAGTCGGTCGTTGTGACCGAGACGCTTTCCCGGGCACCCGGCCCCGACCTGTCCCCGGCGCGCCGGCCGTCCACGGTCTGGGCGGCCTTCCTGGCAGCCGGCGCGGCAGCGCTGGCCGGCCTGGCCGTGACCGGGGCGCTCGTCCTGCTCGGCTGGTGCCTGTCGCCGTCCGGCGCCTCGGCCGGCAGCGCGGTACGGCTCGCCGCGCAGGCGTGGCTGCTGGGCCACCACGGCCGGCTGCTGCTGCCGCTGGGCGATGTGGGTTTCGCCCCGCTCGGGCTGACGCTGCTGCCCGCGGCGCTGCTGTACCGGGCCGGCGGGTCGGTCGCCCGTACGCTCAGCTTCGACGAGGGGGCGCGGATCTCCACCGCCGTCAAGGCGGTGCTCGCCCTGGCCGGTACGTACGCGGTGCTGGTCGTGCTGGTCACCGGGGTGGCCAGCACCGACGCGGTCCAGGTGGAGCCGGTCAGCACGCTGGTCGGCGCGTTCGTGCTGGCCGTGGCCGCCGGCAGCATCGGGTTGCTGCGCGGCGGCCCGCTGGCCGAGCGGCTGCTGGACCTGCTGCCCGTCGGTGCCCGCGCCGCGTTGCCGGCCGCCGTGGTCGCCACCGCCGCCCTGGTCGCCGGTGGCGCGCTGGTGGCCGGGATGTCGCTGCTCGCCCACCACGCCCAGGTGGGGACGCTGGCCCGTACGGTCGCCCCGAGCGTGGTCGGTACGGTCAGCCTGCTGCTGCTGGGCGTCCTGTGCGTGCCCAACGCCGCGGTGTGGGCGACCGGGTACGCGGTCGGTCCCGGGTTCGCCGTCGGTGCGGGCACCTCGGTGAGCGCGTTCGGGGTCAGCCTCGGCCCGGTGCCGGCCTTCCCCCTGCTCGGGGCGTTGCCGGGCGCGGCGGTGCCGCCGACCGCCGCCCGGTTGGTCGTCATCCTGCCGCTGGCCGCCGGCGTACTGGCCGGGTTGGTGGTGGCCCGGCGGGATCGGGAGGCGCCGCCGAAGGTCGCCGCGGGCTGGGCCACCGTGGCCGGGCTGGCCGCCGGGCTGGCTATCGCCGTCCTGGCCGCGCTGTCCGGCGGGCCGCTCGGCTCGGGCCGGATGGCGGCGCTCGGGCCCTCGCCGTGGCAGGTGGGGCTGGCCGCCGCGGTGGAGCTGGCGGTGCTCGCCGCGCCGGTGGCCGCGCTGTCCGCCTGGAACGCCCGGCGCGGCGGCGCCGACCCAGCGGGCTGAGCGTGCCCGGCCACGGTTAGGGTTCGTGGGGTGGCGGCGCGTCTTGTCGTGCTGGTCTCCGGGGCCGGCACCAACCTGCAGGCGTTGCTGGATGCTGCCGCCGACCCCGCGTACGGCGCGCAGGTGGTCGCGGTGGGATCGGACCGGGACGGCATCGAGGGGTTGCGCCGGGCCGGGCTGGCGGGCGTACCCACCTTTGTGCACCGGGTGAAGGACTTCGCTGACCGGGCCGGGTGGGACCGGGCGCTGACCGCGACCGTGGCCGGGTTCGAGCCGGACCTGATCATCTCCGCCGGGTTCATGAAGCTGGTCGGCACGGCGTTCCTGGGCCGGTTCAGCGGGCGGTTCATCAACAGCCACCCGGCGCTGCTGCCCAGCTTCCCCGGCATGTACGGCCCGCGCGACGCGCTGGAGTACGGCGTGAAGGTGACCGGCGTGACGATCTTCATGGTGGACGCCGGCGTGGACAGCGGGCCGATCGTGGCGCAGGCGGCGGTCCCGGTCGAGCCGCACGACGACGAGGCCACGCTGCACGAGCGGATCAAGAACGTGGAGCGGGCGCTGCTGGTCGACACCGTCGGCCGCATGGTCCGCGAGGGATACCAGATTGACGGCCGAAGGGTGCGTATACCTTGACACGCAGAGTGATCCGGCGCGCGTTGATCAGCGTGTACGACAAGAGTGGGCTGGCCGAGCTGGGGCTGGGGCTGGCGGCCGCGGGCGTACAGATCGTGTCCACCGGGTCGACCGCGGCCACGCTGCGCAGCGCCGGGGTGCCGGTGACCGCGGTGGAGGAGCTGACCGGGTTCCCCGAGACGCTGGACGGCCGGGTGAAGACGCTGCACCCGAAGGTGCACGCCGGCCTGCTCGCCGACCTGCGCAACGCCGAGCACGTGGACCAGCTGCGCGAGCTGGGCATCGAGCCGTTCGACCTGCTGGTGAGCAACCTGTACCCGTTCCGCGAGACCGTCGCGGCCGGCGCGACCGGTGACGCCGCGGTGGAGCAGATCGACATCGGCGGGCCGTCGATGGTGCGCGCCGCGGCCAAGAACCACGCCAACGTCGCGGTCGTGGTGGACCCGCGCGGGTACGGCGCGGTGCTGGAGGCGGTCCGGGACGGCGGCTTCGAACTGGCCGACCGGCAGCGGCTGGCCGCGCAGGCGTTCGCCCACACCGCGGCGTACGACGTGGCGGTGGCGACCTGGATGGCCGGCAGCATGGTGCCGTTGGAGGAGATCGGGCCGGGCCGGGACTCCTGGCCGCCGTTCACCGGGGTGGCGGCCGAGCGGGCCGCGGTGCTGCGCTACGGGGAGAACCCGCACCAGGCCGCCGCGCTGTACGTCGACCACGACGCGCCGCCCGGGCTGGCGCAGGCCGAGCAGCTGCACGGCAAGGAGATGTCGTACAACAACTACGTGGACGCCGACGCCGCCTGGCGGGCCGCCCACGACTTCGAGCAGCCGTGCGTGGCGATCATCAAGCACGCCAACCCGTGCGGTATCGCGGTCGGCCCGGACATCGCGTACGCCCACCGCCGGGCGCACGCCTGCGACCCGGTCTCCGCGTTCGGCGGCGTGATCGCCACCAACCGCGCGGTCACCGCGGAGCTGGCCGGGCAGATCGCCGACATCTTCACCGAGGTCGTGGTCGCCCCGGCGTACGACGAGGACGCGCTGCCGGTGCTCCAGGCGAAGAAGAACCTGCGGCTGCTGGTCGCGCCGGCCTGGGCGCCGCCGCCGGTGGAGTGGAAGCAGGTCAGCGGCGGGGTGCTCGCGCAGACCGCGGACCGGCTGGACGCGCGCGGCGACGACCCGGCCCACTGGGAGCTGGCCACCGGCGAGCCGGCCGACGAGGCGACCCTGGCCGACCTGGCGTTCGCCTGGCGGGCCATCCGCTCGGTCAAGTCCAACGCGATCCTGCTGGCCGCCGACCTGGCCACGGTCGGGGTCGGCATGGGCCAGGTGAACCGGGTCGACGCGGCCAGGCTCGCGGTCGAGCGCGCCGCGGACCGGGCCAAGGGCTCGGTGGCCGCCTCCGACGCGTACTTCCCCTTCCCCGACGGCCTGCAGGTGCTGGTCGAGGCGGGCGTGCGGGCGGTGGTGCAACCGGGCGGATCGGTGCGCGACAACCTGGTGGTGGACGCCGCGCGTGAGGCCGGCATCACGATGTACCTCACCGGCGCCCGGCACTTCTTCCACTGATGGCCGACGGGACCGAACTCGCCGACGCGGACCTGGCCCGGGTCGACTGGGACGCGGAGGAGTTCACCGAGCGTACGTTCACCCGGTGCCGGTTCGACAACGCGCGCATGGTCGACCTGGTGACGCGGCAGTGCGTGTTCGACGAGTGCGACTTCTCCGGGGTCAAGCTGTCCTCCAGCGTCCACCACGAGTCGGCGTTCCTGCGCTGCAAGTTCCGCCGCGCCGAACTGTTCGGGGCGGAGTTCCACGGCTGCAAGCTGACCGGCACGGTGTTCGGCGACACCAACCTGCGCCCGCTCACCATCGACGGCGGCGACTGGTCGTACGTGTCGCTGCGCGGCGCGGACCTGCGCGGGCTGGACTTCACCGGCGTACGCCTGCGCGAGGCCGACCTGGAGGGCGCCGACCTGCAGAAGGCCGTCTTACGCGACGCCGACCTGTCGTACGCGCGGCTGCTGGGCGCCAAACTGAAGGACGCGGACCTGGTGGGCGCGCTGACCGAGGGCGTGGACTGGCGGTCGGTGGAGGTCGCGGGCGTACGCATGGACGTACACCAGGCGGTGGCCTTCGCCGCCTCGTACGGCATCAGGCTGGACTGAGGCATCCGTGTAAGACTGGGCTGCGTGACTGCGACGATCCTGGACGGCAAGGCCACGCTGGCGACGATCAAATCCGAGTTGAAGCAGCGTATTGCGGCGCTCCGTGAGCGGGGGATCGTGCCGGGGCTCGGCACCGTGCTGGTTGGCGACGACCCGGGCAGTACGTGGTATGTGAACGCCAAACACAAGGACTGCGCCGAGGTCGGCATCACCAGCGTCCGCCGCGACCTGCCCGGCGACGCGACGCAGCAGGAGATCCTGGCCGCGGTCGCCGAGCTGAACGCCGACCCGGCCTGCACCGCGTTCCTGGTCCAGCTGCCGCTGCCGAAGGGCCGGGACGAGTACGCCGTGCTGGAGTCGGTGGACGCGGCCAAGGACGTGGACGGCCTGCACCCGATGAGCCTGGGCAAGCTGGTGCTGAACAAGACCGCGCCGCTGCCGTGCACCCCGGCCGGCATCGTCGAACTACTCCGCCGGTACGACGTGCCGATCGCGGGCGCGCACGCGGTCATCATCGGGCGCGGCGCCACGGTCGGCCGGCCGCTCGGCCTGCTGCTCACCCGGCGTACCGAGAACGCGACGGTCACGCAGTGCCACACCGGCACGCGGGACCTGGCCGGGTACGTGCGGCAGGCCGACATCGTGGTGGCCGCCGCCGGGCGCCCCGGGATGGTCACCGCGGACATGGTGAAGCCGGGCGCGGCCGTGCTCGACGTCGGCGTCAGCCGGGTGGACGGCAAGCCGGTCGGCGACGTGGACCCGGCCGTACGCGAGGTGGCCGGCTGGTTCTCGCCGAACCCGGGCGGCGTCGGGCCGATGACCAGGGCAATGCTGCTCACCAACGTCGTGGCCATAGCTGAGGGCATTGGCGGCTGAGTTCCGCGGCGCTACTACGATCGACCGTATGGTCGAACGCGCGGCGAAGGGACTGGCGGACATCGTCGCGGCGAACACCGCGATCTCCAACGTGGACAGCAAGTCCGGCACGCTGTCCTACCGCGGGTACGACATCGACCAGCTCGTCGGCCGCTCCTCCTTCGAGGAGGTGGCCTACCTGTTGCAGCGCGGCAGCCTGCCCGGTCGCGGCGACCTGGACGGTTACCGAGCGGAGTTGACCGCGGCGCGCGGCTCGCTCGGTGCTGCCGTCGAGGCTGTTCTGCCGGTGCTGGCCGGGGCCGAGCCGATGGCCGCGCTGCGGACCCTGGTCTCGGCGCTGTCGGCGGACGACCCGGACGCGGCGGACGGCTCCCTCGGGGCCGACCAGCGCAAGGCGGCCCGGTTGGTGGCGCAGCTCCCGGTGTTGCTGGCGCGGTACGCGGGGGTGCGTACCGGGGTCGAGGTCCCAGCGCCGCGGGCCGACCTCGGCGTGGCCGGCAACCTGCTGTGGCAGCTGCGCGGCACCGAGCCCGACGCGGAGCTGGTCAGCATCCTCGACCGGTACCTGGTGCTGCTGGCCGACCACACCATGAACGCGTCCACCTTCGCCGCCCGGGTGTGTGCGGCCACCCTGTCCGACCTGCACTCGGCGGTGACCGCGGCGATCGGCACGCTGAAGGGACCGCTGCACGGTGGCGCCGGGGAGGCGGTGCTCGCGCTGCTGGCCGAGGTGGGGGACGCCGGGGCCGCCGCGGACGCGGTCCGGGGGCGGCTGACCGCGGGCGAGCGGATCGTCGGGTTCGGCCACCGGGCGTACAAGGGGGTGGACCCGCGGGCCAAGCACGTCCGCGCCATGTCCCAGCGGCTGGCCGAGCTGACCGGCGAGCGGGGGCAGCACGACCTGTCGGTCGCCTTGGAGCAGGCGGTCGCGGTGGCCGGCGGGCCGCCGCCGAACGTCGACCTGTACGCCGCGGCGGTGCTGCGCGGGCTGGGGTTCCCGACCGAGCTGGGCGCCCCGGTGCTGGCCGTGGCGCGGATGGCCGGCTGGACCGCGCACGCGATGGAGCAGCACGCCGACAACCGGCTGATCCGCCCGGACGCGGCGTACATCGGGCCGAAGCGGCAGGTCTGGATGCCGATCCAGGAGCGGATATGACCCCGCCGCAGCAGCCGCACTGGCAGCGCCACCCGCCGGACAGCCAGCCGCCACCGGAGGACCGGCCGCAGCCCGATCCCGGTGGGTGGTCGCCGCAGTCGTACCCGCAGTTCCCGCCCGGGGTGTGGTCGGCCCAGCCCGCCAGCCCGCAGCAGCCCGCCAGCCCGCAGCAGCCCGCCAGCCCGCAGCAGCCCGCCGGCCCGCAGCCTGCCGGCCCGCAGCAGCCTGCCGGGGCGCAGCAGCCTGCTGCCC
>Ga0081455_10000535_pt1 | contig 36226 bp, 34 predicted proteins | sample TabmetS3T2R1_FD_70207 | JGI IMG/M metagenome (GOLD analysis project Ga0081455, IMG submission 70207) | Tabebuia heterophylla rhizosphere microbial communities from the University of Puerto Rico - S3T2R1 | ecosystem: Host-associated > Plants > Roots > Rhizosphere ...
CGTCCAGGCGGAGATAAACCGGAAGCCCGCTGCGGCCACGTCGGCGAGCGGCATGAGCAGGGACGCCACCAGGAATATGTAAACGATGATCGTCTCGAACGCGACGGCGCCGCGTTGATCCGCGATGAATGATCTTTTACGACACACGCGCCTGCCTCGACCGATCCTTATCACTTCCGATCGCGAAGCCCGAGCAGTCGCGATTTGCACGATGTCCATGACAATTCGGCCACGCATAGCGGCTCACCAAACATAAGGGACCACTCTCCAGCGCGATGCCTCGTAGCTGGAATACTCAGGGCAATTGCGCCGAAGCAGATCTTCCTCGTAAAGAATTCGGCATACCTGGATGCCCACGTGCAGGATCAGTACGACCACCGTGGCCGGCGTCAGGTATTGCAGCACGACGCCCAGGACCACGATTTCCTCTGCGAGGTAGAGCGGGTGCTTGATCCATCGATATGGACCGGTCTGCACGACCGAGCGTGCCTGTGGCACCAAACTGAACGACCGACCCAGATGTCGGATCGTGACAAGCATCATGATCGTGCCGACCAGCACGCAAGCTGTCGATGCCAGATTTGGCAGCGTTTCGTCGGTTCTGCCCAAAAAGCTGATCGACCATGGCAAATAGCTGCCGACGAACGCAGCTACTCTCGGAAGCAAGCCGTCTGCATGCGCCTTTGCCGGTGCCCGGGTCATGATCAACAGCGCCAGGAGCATGTAAAAGATGGCAAGGCAAAAGCCCGACAGAAGCGATGGCCAGGGATCGGTAAGCGATGACCCGATCTTGATGGCGACGCAAAGCGCCAGCAACAGGAACCACATGCTGCCGAACAATCGCATGATCCGATCATAAGAACAGCTTTTCGACAGGGCGACCGTGCTCATGGCTACTTCCCGAAGCTGGCGAACGAACGCAGGAGGTGCAGAATGGGACTTCCTCCCATGATGACGAACATGGCTGGGAGCAGGAACAGCACCATCGGAATGGTCAGCTTGGCGCCTAACTTGTGCGCTCTTTCTTCGAGCTTGGTAATGCGTTCTCGCCGCAGGTCGACGGCGATACTGCGTAGCGCCTGGCTGAGCGGCGTTCCGTATTGCAGGCTCTGGCTGATCATGGTGCCGAACCGTCGGAGCCCATCCGAGGTTGATGCCAAATTCTCGAACGCGTCGGCGCGATTTGGCAGTATCCGGAGATCATCAAGAAGACGATGCAACACCCAGGCCATGGCAGGATTGGTCTGCTTCATTTCCTCCGCTACACGTCCCAGCCCGCTCTCCATGCCCATTCCCGCTTCGCTGCACACAATCAGCAAATCGATCATGTCCGGCGTGCCCAGCCGAATGGCCGCATCAAAACGCCGTTTCAGCACCGACAGAATCAAACGCGGCCCCAGAATTCCGATCACCACGCCAATGAGCGTGAAGACCAGCACGTCGGCAGGCCCCCTTCCCGAAAGCTGCGCAAGGAGTAGCGCAATGGCCGGGAACGAGAACGTGCTGACGACCTTGACACCGATCCAGATCGGCAAAGTTCGATGATGATTGAAACCTGATGATTGAAGGATCGTTCGTAGTTGTTCGAGATTCTCCTCGGCGTAGAAGCGCCGATACCGCATGCCGAGCCATGAAAACCAACTGGTCACGTCCCGGAATGGGGCTGACCGGTAAGGGATACCCATCACGGCGCTTGACACCCGTGTGTCCAGTGCACGGACGTGCATTTCGCGGATGATCAACATGCAGGTCGCAGTCCCGGCTGCTACTGCGAGGAACACCAAACTGAGACCAAGGGTCATAGTTCTGTTTCCCGTCTGACCATCCAACTGATCACCAGGTGCCCGACAAGCACCGAGGCCACTGCATAAGCCAGCAGCTTGTTTCCAGTCGGATCAGAGAACAATAAATCAACATTTTTCGGATTGGCCGCGTAGAGCAACGCCCCCGCAATCAAGGGGGAGATTGTGAGTGCTCGCGAGGAAAAGATCACTTCTCCCGCCAACGCCTTGGCGCGAGCAGCCAGCGCAACACGCTGACTCACCGTGTCTCCCAGCGTCTGCAAGGTTTCGGCCAAGCTGCCGCCTGACTTCAACTGAACCGCAAGCGTCACCGCAAACATTGCATACTCTGCCACTTGCGATCGCCGATAAACAGCTTCGACAGCTTCCTCCGGAGGTCTTCCCAGATTCACTTCGCTGCATACTATTGCAAACTGCCCCGCCGTCGGTTGCGGCATCTCGCGCGCGATCGTGCGAAATGCTTCGTGCACAGGCAGACCCGATCGAACCGTGCTCGTCACCAGCTGGATCGCGTCAGGCAGCTGTCGAAATAGTTGACTGGCAAAGCGACGTTGCTGCCATCCAAACAGAATTCGCACCACCACTATGGCGGCAATTGCCGCCACTACGGACGCGTAAAGGATGGAAAAACCCAGCAGGCTGTTGGCGTAAAAGATCGCCGCTACAGTGATTGCGGCAGCCAGGAGCACGTATGCCGGATGCCAGGCGTAAACCACATCGGGTTTGTAATTGGCCAGACGGTGGAGAAACTGGGACCGCGACCGGGTCTCCGCCCGGCGAATGGATACCAGGCTGGCCGGATGTGAGGCCGGTAGAGCTACCGCCAGCTGGCGATCAATGCGTCGTTCCCGGCGGTCGAGCCACAATGAATAGACTGCTGCGCACATCGCGAGCGCCAGAACGGCAAAGAGTACAGACTCCGGTATCATAACTGCCTCATGGCCTCGGCCCAGGCGCGATCAAGCCCGTAATAGACCAGACGGCTTTTGAATTTCGGGACTGCGAGGGTGGACCGATAGGTGCCCGATATCCGCCCATCCGCATCCTCCTCCTGGTACTCGAAGGCCGCGATGTCGTTGGTGGTGATCACGTCCCCTTCCAGGCCCATCACCTCGCTGATCTGGACAATACGACGCTGTCCATCGCGCATGCGCTCGACCTGCACGATGAGATCCAGTGCGGCGACGATCTGAGCCCGAATGGCCCGCGACGGCAGATTGACCTGTCCCATCTGCACCATGTTCTCGACGCGGGTCAGGGCATCGCGGGCACTATTGGCATGGACCGTGGAGATCGAACCATCATGGCCGGTGTTCATTGCTTGCAGCATGTCAAAGGCTTCAGCGCCGCGCACCTCGCCTACGACGATCCGGTCAGGACGCATCCGCAGCGCATTCCACAGCAGATCGCGTTGGGTCACCTGTCCCGTGCCTTCGAGGCTGGGAGGCCGCGTTTCCAGACTGATCACATGCGGCTGCTGAAGCTGCAACTCCGCCGCGTCCTCGATGGTAACGACGCGCTCGGTGTGATCGATGAATTGGCTCATGGCGTTGAGCAGCGTCGTCTTGCCGGACCCGGTGCCGCCGGAGACCAGAACGTTGAGCCGCGACCGGGCGGCAATCTCCAGCAATTGTCCGACGGCTGCGGTCATTGACCCATTTTCGATCATCCCTGAGATATCCAAGCGGCGGCTTGGAAATTTTCGGATCGAAATGCAGGGGCTATGGATCGCTAGCGGTGGAAAGATGATGTTGACCCGGCTGCCGTCCGGCAAGCGGCAGTCCACCATCGGACTGGATTCGTCAATTCGGCGTCCGACTTGCGCGGCAATTTTCTGCGCCACCGATGCGATGTGATCATTGTCGCGGAATCGGACCGCGACCCGTTCCAGCTTGCCCTGTCGCTCGACATAAACGTTACTCGGTCCGTTGATCATGATATCGTTGATCGATTGATCCAGCAGAAGCGGACGCAGAGGCCCGTAGCCGGTCATGTCGTCCGCAATCTCGTCCGCCAGCTGAAGCTGCTCGCGACCTGACAGTTCGAGCCGCTCCTCGTTCGCGATTCCATGGATAATCTCTTCAATCTGCCGCCGAAGGACATCGCGCGAAACAGTCGCGGCCGCCGACGGCTCAATCTGGTCAATGACCCGCTCGCGCAACGAAGCCGGCATCAGGGGCCGCTGAGGCGAAGGTTCGTGCCTGGGCGCAGGTGCAGGTGCAGGTCCAGGCAAGCTCGGCGTCGACGCCGACAACGGCGTCAATGCAGGCAAACGAGCTGGCGTGTCGTCGTCGCGCCTACCAAAGGTCTTCATAATCCAAGCAGCCTCCTGAGCCGTCCCTTCTGCTCGGCGCCGAGCCCCGTGATCTCCCGTACGATCGGGGCGAGGTGACGTCGCAGACCCGATACGTGCTTGAGCGCTGGAATTCCGAGATTGACCGCCTGGGTCATCCCCTTCCCGAGATCGGGCACCACCATGTCCGGCTCTGCCCCCAAGGCCTTGACAACCGCGGCCCTGGGTAGGCCGCCGGGGCGATTGGCACGGTTGAGCAAAGTAAAGACCCGATCCTTGCCGGCAATGTTGGTGACGGCGGTGCGCAGTGCATGGGCATTGCGAAGTCCGGTCACCTCGGCTTCCAGCAGCACCAGCACGTGACGAGAAAGAGTGATCACCGGATGGATCGATGGCGGAAACGGCACCGGTACATCGACAACGATGTAATTGAACCGTTGGCGGAGCAGACCCAGCACGTGTCTCACGCCCGCCTCGGTGATGTCGAGCTGCGCATCCAGCTCCTCATCGGCGGAGATCAAGCAGACGCGCTCGTTGACATCAATTGCCGCGCGTTCGAGAAACAACGTGTCCGCCCGCATCGGGTTTTCCAGAGCGATGCGCAAGCCTGGCCCGGGCTGAACACCCAGCATCACAGCCGTTTCGCCGCCCTGCAGATGAAGGTCGAGCAGCGCCACCTTGGCCTTGGTGGTCTCGGCCAGTTGCAGCGCGAGATTGATGGCGATACTCGTTGCGCCAGCACCGCCCTGCGCACCGCAGATCGAGACCACATGCCCGCCACGGTCGGTCGGACCCGGCGCCACGTCGCCAAGCAGCTTCGGGCGCAGCTGGTCCAGCACCATGTCCCGCGTGATCGGCCTTGGAAGGTACTCGGTCAAGCCGAGTTCCATAAGCTCGCGGTAGAACGTGATCTCCCTGCTCTCACCGATCAGAGCCACCCGGACATCGGGTGGGCAGACGCCGGCCAACCGCTCCAGTTCGGCAAATGGATCATCGATTCCGCTGATGTCCGTAACCAACGCCAATAATTCGGTGTCGGTTTCGAGCATCCTTATGGCATTACGGATCGTGCCACGCCTGATCGATATGTTGCTACCTTCCAAGCCCTTGCGAAGGGCTGCAGCACTAAGATCATCATTTACGAAGCAGACGATTCGATTGCGCGCGACAACGGACGTCGTTTCGGGCGGACTGACTACGGCTATATTCATCAACGTTTCTCCGGCAACTTGCCAGCGTAATCCACCGTCGCTGTGCTCCGGCGGGTCACTTCCGGCGTCCCATCGCAGCCGACAGTCGTGACGCTGCCGCCCGATTCCTGCTTCCTGACCGAGTACTGCTTGACTGCACCGCCAGCATGAATCACGACCGCAGCACTCTGACCGGCAATTGCATTCTGGCGGGCCACTTCCGGAGACACATCGCAGCTCGACATGGCGCCCGTGTCCGCTATGTCCCACTGCTCGACTGCTGCCCGCACCACCAGGGAGAGCGTTCCGAGTTGCCTGGCAACTGTGACCCTTTTGACCTGCTCTGGCGTGACCTCCAGAGACACGGTTTGCGTCGGCTTAATTGCCATCGTGCTGATGGCTCGCCCGCCTTGAACAATCTCCTGGTCAATCGCAATGGCCCTGACATTGCGTAGAATGGTTTCGCTCACGGCGCGACGCGCCGGATCTGCCTTGTCGAACACCTGGGTCAACACAACGTCGACATGATCTCCCGGCCTGATCAGCCCGGAGACGCCAGACTCCTCGTCCACCTTGATGCTGATGGCACGGCTGTCCGGTGCCAAGACGGTGGCAAGAAAACCCCGATCTCGCGGCCGCAAAACGTCCTGCAACGTGATGGGACTGCCAGCGTCGACGAACCGGCGAACCAGAGAGCCGGGAAGTCCTGCCTTCGAGTCGGGCGTTTCAAGGATCGCTCCCGGCGGGACACGTTCCGGCAGCACTGAGCGTACCGTGAAGTCTTCATCGCGAGCCAACGTCCCTTTCGGGAGCGGACGTGCCGCGACGAAATATCCGACTGTCGAAGGCGGCGCCGGCCCCTTCTCCGTGACCACCACGGGCATCTGCTTCGGCAGATTCATGTTGTATGCGATCAGCCCAAACGCAGTGGTTGCGAGCAACAGCACCAGGATGATCGAGAGGCGCAAAGCGGATGACATGTCAAAATCCTTTGCTGAAAACTGCCCAAATGCCACCGCACGCGATAGCAACCCCGTAAGGGAGCGGTGCGTGTCGCAAATGGCGCCGACGCTCGATCGCGTAGACGCGGCGCACGAGCGACGATCCGGCGGGAGCCGGGTTGGGATATGGCAGGGCGCGCATCATCAGATGCACCACGGCAAGGACGCCGCCCGCCAGCGAGGTTACGGTCAACAACTGAATCACGCCCGTCAGCGGCAGACCAATCGACAGCGCAACCAGCAATTTGACGTCGCCGCCGCCAATCGATCCCCGCTGGTAAATCATGAACAGCAGCAAGAACAGGATCGTCGCGGCAATCAGCGATTCGACAAGTTGCATCGGGCTTGCAAATTGACCGGCGATTCCGAGGAGCGCCAGCGCCAGACAGATGTCATTTCGGATCAAGCGAGTCGCGATATCGATCGTTGCGACATACAGCAACAACAGGATTTCCAGACTCGAGGCTATGTAAGAAATCCAACTCATGAAAATGCATGCTTCAAAGAGTGGAACGCACACCAAAAATAGGGGGAGCACATTCAAGAGGGGGACACATTCCAATGCCCCCCTCTGGCGTCAGTTGGCCATATCAAACTGCCGCAGTGAAAGCGTTGGTGATAGCGGTGATCCCGCCCCCCAGCGCCGTTCCGATCTGGCCAGCAGCTCCACCACCGAACACAGCCGACACCGCACCAATGATACAAACCGCGACGATAATGTACTCGAACGACACGACGCCATCCTGGTCCGTACGCAGACGCTTCAGGGATTCCGTGGTCTTGACGTAGTATTTCAACATAGGAGAAATCCTTCTTTCTCGATGTATTTGCAAAAACCGTTGGCAGAAAATTGCCGGGGCGTTGGCGGATAAAAGTCATTGCCAACTTTTCCCACTCTAGTGTCGGGCAAAAAAGCTGTCACTTGCTGTGGCAGCGCTTTTCCGTAGTTACACGGAGCAAGCGCGCGGAAATTCCGAGGTACTCCGCCGTTACGTTAACGATGTTGGCGGCTGTGTTGTTATCAAGGCTTCGGGCCAGACCGAGCCGCGCGACACGCACCTCTTCGTCGCAGCAGTCACGCGGAAAAATGCTGGGCGAAAGAGAATCGATGCTGTTCAGCTGAGTTCAGCAGAAGGCCGGCTTATGAAAGGCGCAAGGCTTGCCGGCACAATCAAGGTCGGCGGGCTTTCGACCAGCGTTAGCTCGAAGCGATCGACGGCGGATGAAGAGACGGGGATCAGTTGTCGCTCATGTTGGATGAGTAACCGTCGCCGCGATCACTCGTCCAGAATGTCGAGGAAGCCTTCGACCTTTCTGAGCGGCCCCTCGCGATCCTTGCTGATGTAGATGACCCGATCGCCGTCGCGTTGCAGGGATCTCGCCCGCGACTTGCCAAGTTTTCCCGGCAAGAATGTCGCGGCCACGGCGTCCGCTCCGACATCGAGCCTTACGATTCCTCTTCGTCTGCAGTCGATCCGGAGCCTTGCTGCGGCAAAGAAATCGCCTGCCGCCGCAGGCAATTTTCCGAAGCGACGGGAGGTCTCCTCCTCGAGGTCATCCAGCTCGTCTTCGCTGGGGCACCGGGCGGCACGGGCGTAGATTTCCAGCCGAACCGCCTCCGATTGCACGTAGCCTCGCGGCAACATGTCTGGGATCGGCAGATTAAGGTCGGGCACCCAGAGGTCGGCGGCCCTGTCGTCTGCTTTCTCCGAGGCCAATTTCAGAAGGTGGCTGTAGAGCACCGGTCCGAACACCTGGACATGGCCCGACTGCCGCTCGGAAAGCAGGTCCCCCGCTCCCCTGAGATCCAGATCCCGCGCACTGATGGCAAAACCCGCCCCTGGTCGATTGAACTCCTCCAAAACGGCCAACCGCTTCTCGGATCGCTCAGAGTCGGAATCGGTGAGCAAATACGCAAACGCGCGTATCCCGCCGCGTCCCACCCTTCCCCTGAGCTGATGCAGTTGCGCAAGACCGAACCTTTCGGGCCAACAGACTACGATCGTGTTTGCCCGCGGAATATCGAGACCGCTCTCCACGATGTTGGTCGCCAGCAGAACGTCCGCCCTGCCTTCGACGAAGCTCATCATTCGGTCGTCTATTTCGTCGGCGGGCAACTTGCCATGCAGACAGACGATGCGGAGATCCGGGGCCATCGATTGAACTCGCGCCAGCATCGGATCGAGATCCTGAATACGCGGACAGATCAGGAAGCTTTGTCCATGGCGTCTTTGTTCGCGCAGCAATGCCGCGGCGATGGCGGCGTCCGAAAGCGGAGCGACCTTCGTGACGACCGGAAGTCGATGTACCGGCGGAGAGGCAATGACGCTGAGATCCCTGAAGCCGGCGAGACCCGCCGCGAGGGTCCGCGGGATCGGCGTGGCGCTCATCCAAAGGGCATGAATACTCTTGGCCAGCCCGGAAAGTTTCGCCTTCTCTGCCGCGCCAAAATGCTGTTCCTCGTCGATGATGACCAGACCGAGGTCGGCGAACTTCACGTCCTTCGAGGCGAGAGCCTGCGTTCCAACGACGACCTTCAATTTTCCGCTCTTCAGCCCCTCCTTCACCTCTCTTGTCTGCGCGCCGGAATCAGTCCGTGACAAGCTTCCCACCTCGATACCGAATGGAACGAAACGTTTGCGGAAAGTCGCGACATGCTGTCTTGCCAGGACCGTGGTCGGTACCGCGATTGCGACCTGCTTCCCCGACAACACCACCGCGGCCGCGGCTCGCAACGCCACCTCGGTCTTGCCGAATCCGACATCGCCGCAAATGACCCTGTCCATGGGATGACCCGACGCGAGATCATCCAAGACGTCCCGAATGGCCTTCGCCTGATCGACCGTCGTGAAATAGGGAAAACGCGCGACGAACCTCTCATAGACGGGACCCCGAGGTACGAGTTTCTGAGCTCGCCGGCGGCGTCGCTGACTGATGTGTTTGGCGAGCTGCTTGCCGGCGATCTGGATTTCGTTCTCCGCCTCGGTACGCCGGGTCCACCACGTACTTCCATCCGCCTTGTCGAGGGTCAGCTCGCCGAGCTCCGACGCGTATGGCCAGATCATCGTCAGGTCAGCGGGCGGAACGAGAACGGCGTCATCTCCCGCAAATACGAGCCTGATCATTTCGCGCGACGACCCGCCCCCCGTTGCCACGGTCTGCAGGCCGTCGAGCAGGGCCAGTCCTCGCTGCAGATGAACGACCACCGTGCCCTGCTCCGGCACATCTGCGTGGTCGAAAGCCGCACTCCAGTTCCTGGCCATGGGCTGCGGGTGATGGGCCCGGCTGCCGAGCACGTCGGAAGCCGTCACGATGACAAGAGGTTTCCGGCCAGGCACGACAAAACCTCTGTCGAAGTCGGCCAGAAGCGCCGCTTCACTTTTGTGTCCAGCCGTCGCCTCGTCCCAGTCCGCAAAACGCTCCGGCTTGACCCCGCTCATCCGCTCCATCACGCGCAGGTCGTCCGCCTGCGCTGCGACGAAAACCAATCGCGAGCCGGCGCGTTGCGTCTCGTCGATGAATGCACGGAGCGCCTTCCTGGGTGATGCGACCTGCGAAAAGTCCGGCGTGGGAACGAAAGATGACTTTTGCGACAACACGTTCATACGTCTGGTCGCCTGCTTCCATTCGCGCCCCCCGAGGTATTCGCGCTCTCTGTCCGTGCGGCCGGCCGCCTCCTCGATCGTGCCAAGCCAGCTATCAGCGTGCGCTGAAACCCCTGCATCCGCTATCCACTTGGCTCGCCCGCAATAGTCGAACAGGGTGGAGCGCTTTCCGCGTACATTGCCGAACGCCAGCCGCTCCGACATCGGGTCGATGAGAAGTTCCTTCGTCTCGAAAACGATGCCGTGTTCAACCGGATCGAATGCCACGATCCGGCGTATCACCCCGCTGGAATGCTCCACTCTGAACGGTCCCAGTGCGCCGGCGGGAAAAATCTCGAATGTCTTCCCGTGAAACAGCGCGCCGCCGGGATAATCCGCCTCGTCATCGAGGTCGTATCCGAGCGCCTCGAGCCGCGCCCGAAGATCTCGTTCGGAAAACGCGGCACCCACCTTCAAGCGGAGGATTACGCGGGACCAACTCGCCGGCGCAGGCAGGCGCTCCATCACGGCCTCTGCCGTGGATATCAGCAGGATCGGCTTCTCGGGCTTGGCAAGGCGCCGCAAGACCGAGCTTCGTCGACCCGCGATTTCGTGCGACGGCTCCAGCTGATCGAACGGCAGCGTATTCAGTCTCGGAAAGACCAGCACATCGCACGAAGGAGCGAGCGCATGAATGACGGCCCCCAGCCGCTCGGCCCGGTTCTCGCTTTCGGCGAGAAAGACGATGCCTTTGCGACCCGACTTCCTCCACTGCGCGAGCAGATGGAGGGCCATCATGCCCAGAGGCGATGAAGAAGAGATCGCGGTCCGCGGTAGAGAAGTCTTTCGCTTCGTTGCCCTGCTGGCAACGCGCGCTTTGATGGAACGACCCACGTTGAATCCGTCATTGATTCGCGACCAGCAGAGGCTGATGGCGAGCATTACTTTGAACAGGCCTGCTCTGATATGGGAGCTATGCCTCGGGCAGCGTACATATGCGAATTTGGTTGCAGACGCACGCTTCCAATCTAATCGTCCCATAAAACATCGCCCGGGGTGCAGAGCAGCTGAGACTCGCAGAGTTTGCGTGGCTTCTTGGCGACATCATGGGCTTCCGCATGGATAAGATGCCGGGTCCGGGATCGTTCACCGTGGCGCAACCATTTAGGCGCAATTCCACGACACCGGGCGCCTTAGGCTGCCCAGGCTTCTACGGACGGCACACCACTCCTATAACGCCCAACTTGCGAAAGTCGACCGCCTGTTCGCCCTGCGGACTTGGGCTAGACGGAGATGTGATAACCGCCGTCCACGGCAATGTGCTGACCGGTGATGTAAGACGCGGCATCCGAAAGCAGGAAACACACCGGCTTGACCGCCTCCTCCGGCGCGGCCCAGCGCCCCATCGGGATCCGCGCCAGGACGCCGTCACGAAACTTATCGCCCCTGATCGTTTCGGTCATCGGGGTTTCAACGACGCCGAAGCACACCGAATTTGTCCGAACGCCGAACTTCGACCATTCCTTGGCGGTCGACATCGTCATGCCCAGCAGGCCGCTCTTGGCCGCGGCATAGTTTATCTGCCCGATGGAACCGGCTCTCCCGGCATCCGAGGAGATATTCACGATGGATCCCGGATTTTCGCGGCCGGCCTTTCCCTGCGCAAGCATGATGCGACCGACCGCCTGGGTCCACAGGAATGCTCCGGTCAGATGTACCGAGATGACCTCGCTCCATTGCTGCAAGGTCATCTTTTCGATCATCGCGGGCCGCGTGATGCCGGCATTATTGACAAGGCCGTCAATGACGCCAACGCGGGCCTTAATGTCGCTCACCGTCGTTTCAGTGAACTCCGGATCAGCCACGCTGCCGACATAGGGCAGCAGCTGACCATTCGTCGTCGCGGCAAATGCGTGAAGCTTGTCACCGTTAAGATCGACACCAACGACTCGCGCCCCCAGGGAGATCGCCAAATTCGCGATCGCCTGCCCGATCCCCTGGGCTGCCCCGGTAACGACAATCGTCTTCCTATCCAGTGACATCACATCTTGCATGGACCACTCTTTCCGGCATTCCTGAACCAGCTATACCCGGCATCCTATAAACTGTCGATGGAATCCAGATCTGCCATCGCCGTCGTCATTCGTTCGATCATGGTCAGCGTGGTCTCCTCCGGCTGCATGTTCGGCAGCAACGGCGAATGACACAGCGTAATCGTCCACATCAGGAGCGCGTGCACCATTTGCTCCCTGTAGTGCCGGAAGCTCTCGTCGAAATCCGGCTTGGAGCCCGTGAGTTCGGCAAACCGTTCGAGATAGCGAACCAGCAGATCCCTCTCCCACTTGCGGCGATCATCCGGCGTCAGCGCCGCTGTCACCGCGTAGGCGAAGTCCCGGGACCAATGGCCGCGTGAAAGGCACTGCCAGTCGCACAGCCCCATCTTACCTGCGGCTGTCCGGTACCAGTTGCCGACATGCACGTCGGAATGGATCAGGCCCTGCCCCTCGCCTTCGTGGACGGCGAGCGCACGCATGGCCGCCGGCCACACCTTGTCGCGTTGCGCCAACACCGTTTCGGGAATGACGTGCGAAGCGGCTTCGAATGCCTTCCGGGTGTAATGCTCCAGGTCCATCTTCTCGGCACCGATCGTGAACCATCTTGGGTAACCGGCGACGAAGCGATATCGCGTTGCAAGCTCGCGATCGCCGTGAAAGCGCGCATGCAGCGCGGCCAGCACATCAACCATGTCATCCGCCATCTCGCGGGTAACGTAGGTCCGGTGATTGCAAAACGTCGCAGACTTCGTTGCCACGAGATCTTCCAGCAGCAGGATCGAGGCAAATGTCCTGCGGTCGAAGGCGGCATGGTAACCCACAGGCGCCTCGATCTGCAGCAACGGCCGAAGCTGGACGAAGAACTGGCCTTCCACCCGCGCCGTGCCGTTGAAACCGCCGATCATGCGCGTGACGACGCTCGGCAGCGACTTCGTGAAGATCGATCCCGGCAAGCCGGCCCGGCGGCCCGCTTCGTTATAGGTGAGCAGCAGCCGGTGCCGTTCGTGCGTTCCGGCACTGGCCGGCTTGATCTCGACCTGCGTCACCATGGCGCCAGGATGCTTTTCGCAAAGGACTGCCGTCAGCCATTCGGGCGTGATCGCGCGCGGCGCGCAAGGTACGTCGTCACGCTGCCACGCCTTCGGCCTGACCAGGCGCTCGAACGCAACGCGTCCACCGATTCTCAGCGCGGCCAAAGCCGTCGCGCCCGATGCACCCATGTTTCCTCCTAATCCGACTGCAATAGCGGATCGCTCCGGCGAACCCCATGACCGAGAGCTGGCAGCCGCCTTCGCATTTTTTCGTACACTATATTACGATATGTAGCACAGCCGGATCAGCAAGCAAGGCAAAGCTCGATCTGTCTCCTCGCGCGCCGCGCTCTTGCGTCGCAACAACAAGGTCCAAAGAAACCTTGCAGCCCGCCATTTCCGTTTTATAGTATATGGTATATGTGTGTACTGATTAGATGATGCCCGCTCGCGTTGGCAACGGGTTCACGCACTCAAAAAACAACAAGGGGGAAAGCATGAAGATACCGGCACTGGTCGTCATTTCGACCTTGTTCCTCGGCGGCTCCACCGCTGTGGTTGGCGCGGCTGAAAAGAAGTACGGCCCCGGCGTCACCGACACCGAAATCAAGATAGGCCAGACCGTGCCCTACAGCGGACCGGCCTCGGCTTTTTCGAGCTATGGCCGCGTCATGACCGGCTATTTCCAGATGCTCAACGAGAAAGGCGGCATCAACGGCCGCAAGGTGAATTTGATTTCGCTCGACAATGGGTTCAGTCCGCCGAAAGCCATCGAGCAGACCCGCAAGCTGGTCGAAAGCGATGAAGTCCTCGCCGAGGTCGGCACCGTCGGCACGGTTCCCAACATCGCCGTCCAGAAGTACCTCAACCAGAACAAGGTCCCCCACATCTTCATCTCGGCGGGTGGCCGAAGGTTCAACGATCCCCAGAATTTCCCCTGGACCGTGCCGTTCTATCCGCCGTTCGAGATGGAGGGCGCCACCTTCGGGCAATTCATCGCCAAGAAGCTGCCGAACGCAAAGATCGCGGTCCTCTATCAGAACGACGATTACGGCAAGGATTATCTCACGGGCTTCAAGCGGGGGCTGGGAACCGGCACCGCCAAGATCGTAGCCGAGGCAACCTACGAGATCAGCTATCCCACCGTCGATTCCGAGGTGATCCAGCTCAAGACCTCCGGCGCCGACACGCTGGTCTATTTCACGACACCGAAATTCGCCGCCCAGGCGATCAAGAAGGCAAACGAGCTGAACTGGAAGCCGGCCCAGTTTCTCGCCAGTCCGGTCAATTCCGTGCAAGGCGTGCTGACCCCCGCCGGGCTGGACAATGTCCAGGGCGCCTATACGACGCAGTTCACGAAACAGGCCGGCGATCCGGCCTGGGCGCAGGATCCGGAAGTCGTCGACTACATCGCCTTCATGAAGAAGTGGGTGCCGAATGACAGCCCGAACGATTTCATCGCGCTCTCGGGTTACGTCAACGCGCAGGCCATCGCTCTGGGGCTGAAGCGCTGCGGCGACAATCTGACGCGCGAAAACCTGCTGACCCAGGCGACGACATTCAACAAGGAGCGCGTCGGCATGCTGCTTCCGGGAATCGAGCTTACCAACACCAAGGAGAACTACGCGCCCTACCGCACGCTGCGCATGGCCGTCTTCGAGAAGACGTCATGGAAGCTGCTCGAGGAGTGATTGGAACGCCGGGGGCGGGACACCAAGTGTCTCGCCCTCGATCAATCGAAGACCGCCCGCTCAACCGATCACGTCTGCGCGGCGCAATTCGTCGATGGCTGCCGGCGACAGACCTGCCTCCCGCAGGATCTCGTCGGTATGTTGCCCGGGCATCGGCGGCGGCAGGCCCGCGCTGCGTTCCTCCCCGACGAATGTCACGGGGTGACCCACGCAGTTGAGCCGGCCGGCCGCGGCGTGATCGTACGGCATGATCATCGGATTAGCCCTGGTGTGCGGATGCGCGAGAAGCTGAGCGATCGTATTGATCGGCGAACAGGGAATGCCGACGGCGTTGAGTGCCGTGTTCCACTGTTCGACCGTTCGCGACGCGATCGCCAGTTGCACATGGCCGAGCGTTGCAGCGCGATGGGCGACCCGGTCCGCATTGGTGCGAAACCTGGGATCGTCGACGATCGCATCGAGGCCGGCGACCGCGCAGAACTTGCGCCAGAGATTATCGTTGGCCACCCCGATCATGATCGGTCCATCGGACGCCTCGAAGGCCTGATAGGGACAGAGCGATTCATGACTGGAGCCGCATTTGGCGGGCTGCACGCCGCGCTCCCAGAAGGTCTGCAGATTGTAGCTCAGGAGCCCGAGCGCGGTGTCGAACAGCGATACCTGTATGGCTGCGCCCTTGCCGGACTTTTCCCGTGCGAGAAGGCACGCCAGAATCCCGCTGAAGGCGTGCACGCCGGTCATCTGGTCGATCGGCGAAATCGGGCTTCGGATGTAACCACCGCCCTCATCCCCCGTCATCGACATGATGCCGCTGAATGCCTGCAGGATCACGTCATAGCCCGGTGAATTCTTCAGGGGCCCCGACCGGCCGAACCCGGAGATGCTGCAATGGATCAGACGATCGTTCAGCGCACGCAGGCTGTCGGCGTCGATCGCCAGCCGTTCGGCGACGCCCGTGCCAAAGCTCTCGATCGCGACGTCGGCCGATCGTGCAAGTTCGTGCACGAGCGAGCGTCCCTTCTCCGATTTCATGTTGATCGCAATGCTGCGCTTGTTGCGGTTGGCGCTCAGGAATACCGTGCCCAGCCCCGGCGCGGGAAAAGGTGGCCATCCGCGCGTCTCGTCGCCCTGCCCCACCGCCTCGACCTTGATCACTTCTGCACCGAGGTCGCCGAGATACTGGGCGCAGAGCGGGCCGGCGAGAACTTTTGAAAGATCAAGAACCCTGACGCCATCGAGCGGCTTTGCCACGATTTATCTCCCTTCGGCTGCGCGCTTCGCCTAACCAACTCCGGCGGCCAACAGGCCGCCGAGGTAAGCGGGAAAGCCTTCCTTTGTGACGAGCAAATAGTCGGCGGCCCGGCGCTCGGCCTCGTCGAGCTGGGACCGCCAGCCCGCCGCCACGGCTTCCGCTTCAGCGAGGCGTGCTCGCAGCAGTTCCTTGCCCCAGGTCTTCGGCTCCTCGTCAAACCAATAGCTTGCACCGGAGATCCGACCATCGAAGACGCTATTCTGCGCTTGGTCGACGCGAAATCCCGCCCGTGCGAAGGATTGAGAAAGCTCTTCGCCTCTCTCCGATTGGACCGCCAGTACGCGCGAGATCGCAGCAACGGCATCGACGACCTTGGGATTCATCCCGTTCTTTCTCAGCCGCTCGTAGTCGAGCCTTCCAAGAAACAACGTCCGGATCATGTTGCGCGGCTCGCGCCGCTGGATCAGCTTCGCAAAGATGTTCATCTCGGTCCGGATCGCGTCGTCGAAGCGTTGCGGAAATCCCTGTTCGACGCAGTCGAGAATGGCGAGCGGCGCCGGATAGTGCCCCAGCGTGTCAGCCAGAACGCTGGCCCGCCGTTGTCCGATCAGCGCCGCGAAGCGTTCCGCATCCTTTGCGCGCCAGTCGGGCTGGTCCCATGGCTGCGCGGCCGGCGGGCGCGACAATACCCAGCGTTCCGCAGCCGCCACCTCCTCGCCCGGCGCCACCAAAGCGTCCGCGAGACCGGCCGCGATCGCCGCCGCCCCGCCGATCCTGGCGCCGTCGAGCAGAACCGGCAGCGCCGCCTCGACACCGATCAGGCGCGGAAGACGCTGGGTTCCTCCCCCTCCCGGCAACAATCCCACCAGCGACTCGGGCAGGCCAAACGTGCTCTGCGGCTGATCGGTGATGACCCGGTAGTGCGCCGCAAGCGCGAATTCGGCGCCGCCGCCCAGCGCCAGTCCCGCGATCGCTACCGCAACGGGCTTGCCCGCGGTTTCCAGCTTGCGCAATCCCTGGCTCAGCCGGAAGAAGTGATCGAACGCAACACGGTCGCGTTCGGCGGCGGGCGCCGCCATGACCATATCGTAGGCGGTCTCGAGTTCGGCCAGATCGGCGCCGGCACAGAACGCCGAGGACTTGCCGGAGCGGATGACGACGCCCGCCACGTCGCTTTGCGGCAGCCAGTCGGCAAACCGGCCGAGTTCCTCGATCGCCGCGTTCGAGAACACGTTCATCGAGCGGCCGGGCATGTCGAAGACCAGATGGAGGACCCCGCTCGGTGACTGTTCGGCACGAAATTGCTTCAGCTCCGGCGTTCCAGGCATCGCTTCCTCGTCGCTTGAGTTACCGTTCGTTGGTGTACTATCGTGCTTGCATAGCTTCAGTCTTGCATTGTATATCCATCTCGGAGATGGTACACTAGCAAACTAAATCAGACAGGACGCGTTTTGACAATGATCGAGCGCACGATCTTTCGCGAAGAGCATGAAATTTTCCGGGAAACGGTCCGGCGCTTTGTCGATCGCGAGATCGTCCCCTTCCACGCCAAATGGGAAGAGGATGGCATCGTTCCGCGCGAGCTGTGGTTGAAGGCCGGGGCGGCCGGCCTGCTCTGCTGCACGGTGCCCGAGGAATATGGCGGGATGGGACTGGATTACCTCTTTGACGTCGTCGTCTTCGAGGAGTTGTGGCGGTCCGGCGCCAGCGGGCCCGGCTTTCTGATCCATACCGATCTGGTCGCGACGTATCTCCTGTCCTTCGGCACCGAGGCACAAAAGCGCAAGTGGCTGCCCAAAATGGTCTCGGGCGAAGCGATCGGATCGCTCGGCATGACCGAGCCTCATGCCGGCAGCGACCTCAAGGCGATCCGGACCCGCGCTACCCGCGACGGCGACGATTTTGTCATCAACGGCCAGAAGGTCTTCATTTCCAACGGCCAGCTTTGCGACTTCGTCGTGCTGGCGACCAAGACCGACAGCCATGCCGGTGCAAAGGGCGTTACCCTGTTCATCGTCGAGAGCGACCGGCCCGGCTTCAAACGCGGCCGGAATCTGGAGAAGCTCGGCATGAAGGCGCAGGATACGTCGGAACTGTTCTTCGACAATGTCCGCATTCCCGCCAGCAACCTGCTGGGCAAGGAGGGCAAGGGCTTTGCCCAGATGATGACCAAGCTGTCGCAGGAGCGCCTGGCCCAGGCGATCCGTTCGGCAACCGTCACCGAGACGGTGATCGACTGGACGTTGCGATATACCGCCGAGCGCAGCGCGTTCGGTCAGAAGATTGCCGATTTCCAGAACACCCAGTTCAAGCTGGCCGATCTCAGGACCAAGGCGGCCGTGGCACGCGTCTTCACCGACAAATGCATCTCGCTGTTCATGGAGGGCAAGCTCGATCCCGTGGACGCAGCGATGGCAAAGATGTTCACCTCCGAGCTTCACTGCGAGACCGTGGATGAATGCCTGCAGCTGTTCGGCGGCTGGGGATATATGTGGGAATATCCGATTGCACGGGCCTATGCGGACGCAAGGATCGTAAAAATCGCCGGAGGTTCGATCGAGATCATGAAGACGATCATCGCGCGGCAGATGTATTCGCAGCACGGATTCGCGCTGCAGAAGAACGGCGCGGTCTCGTGAGCTGAACGCCGCGCGCGCAGCGGTACCGGCAACATCATATTCCGGCTTGATCGGACCGCGCGCGCCAACAACATTGACAAACGACAAGGGAGGTTTGCGTTGAAGGGCCTATCTGGAAAAGTAGCCGTCGTTACCGGCGGCGGACAGGGAATCGGCCGTGGGCTGACGCTGCGCCTCGCCGAGGAAGGCTGCAAGGTCGCGGTGTTCGACATCAACCCGCAAGCCGGCGAAGAAACCGCAAAACTCGCGCCGCAGGCGGTGATCAAGACCTATGCGGTGGACGTTGGAGATGCCGCCTCCGTCGGCGACGCGGTAGCGAAGGTCGAAGCCGAACTCGGCCCGATCTGGCTGCTGGTCAACAATGCCGGCTGGGACCGGCCGATGCCGTTCCTGAAGACCGACAAGGATCTCTGGGACAAGATCATCCGCATCAACCTCTATGGGCCGCTCAATACCCACAAGGCGGTTGCACCCCTGATGGCCGAGCGCGGCGGCGGAAGGATCGTCAACATCGCCTCCGATGCGGCGCGGGTCGGAACCAGCGATGAAGCCGTCTACTCCGCCTGCAAGGGCGGGCTTATCTCCTTCACGAAATCACTTGCCCGCGAGCTGGCGCGCAAGAACGTCCTGCTCAACGCCATCTGTCCCGGCCCGACCAACACGCCGATGATGGCCACCGTCCTTGGCGAGGGCGAACAGGCCGTGAAGTGGAAGGATGCGATGGTCAGGGGAATTCCGCTGCGGCGTATGGGCGAGCCGGAAGACTATGGCGGGATCGTTGCCATGCTCGCCTCTGACGATGGAAAATACATCACCGGACAGACCATTTCCGTCTCCGGTGGAATGAACATGATCTAAGCCACGCGAGGAAACGCCATGACCGATCCCAAGCAGTTTACCGACGTCATCTACGAAGTTCGCGACCGCGCGGCGTGGATCATCATCAACCGCCCAAAAGTCTACAACGCGTTCCGCGGCCAGACATTGGAAGAACTGATCCAGGCTTTCCACCTCGCCGCCAACGATCGGCAGGTCGCAAGCATCGTCCTGACCGGCGCCGGCGAAAAGGCGTTCTGCACCGGCGGCGATCAATCGGCGCATGAGGGCCAGTATGACGGCCGCGGCGTGGTGGGACTGCCGATCGATGAACTGCAGGGCCTGATCCGCGATGTGCCGAAGCCGGTGATCGCCCGCGTCAATGGCTTCGCGATCGGCGGCGGCAATGTGCTCGCCACGCTCTGCGACCTCACCATTGCGGCCGACACCGCCCAGTTCGGACAGGTCGGTCCGAAAGTCGGATCGGTCGACGCCGGCTGGGGTACGGCCTTTCTTGCCCGCCACGTCGGCGACAAGAAAGCCCGCGAGATCTGGTTCATCAACGATCGCTACACCGCCGAGCAGGCCCGCGAAATGGGCCTGGTCAACAAGGTGGTCCCCGCGGCGCAGCTCGACGCTGCCGTCAAGGACTGGACCGACAAGCTGGCGCAGCGGTCGCCGACTGCCATCGCGCTGGCGAAACGGTCCTTCAACGCCGATTCGGACAATATCCGCGGCATCAGCAACTTCGCCCTTCACGCGGTGAAGATGTTCTATGACACTGCTGAATCAAAGGAAGGCGTTTCCGCCTTCAACGAGAAGCGCGAACCGGACTTCCACAAGTTCGTGTCCTGACGGTCGCTGACGTCGGAATCGCAAGTTGAGAGAGGGATCATGGCATCGCACAAGGTCATCATTTCCTGCGCGGTTACCGGATCGATCCACACGCCCTCGATGTCGCCGCACCTGCCGGTGACGCCTGCCGAGATCGCGGAGTCCGCGCTCGGCGCGGCGGCGGCGGGGGCCGCGATCGTTCATCTCCATGCGCGCAATCCGGTCGATGGGCGACCGGATCAATCGCCGGAGGCGTTCGAACCGTTCCTGCGCGTCATCAAGCAGAGTTCGAACGTCGTCGTGAACCTGACGACCGGCGGATCGCCCTACATGACCGTCGAGGAGCGCGTGCGGCCGGCCGCCACCTGGAAGCCGGAAGTCGCGAGCCTCAACATGGGCTCGATGAATTTCGGCCTGTTCCCGATGCTGAAACGCTACAAGTCGTTCAAGCACGACTGGGAGCCGCAGATGCTCGAGGGCTCCCACGATCTCGTGTTCCGAAACTCGTTCAAGGATATCCGCTATGCGCTGGAGACGCTGAACGGCTCGGGCGCGCGCTTCGAGTTCGAATGCTACGACACCAGCCACCTCTATAACCTGCACTATTTCTGGACCGAAGGCCTCGTCAAGGCGCCGCTGTTCATCCAGACCTGCTTCGGGCTCCTCGGCGGCATCGGCTCGCATCCGGATGACGTCATGCACATGAAGCGGACGGCCGACCGCCTGTTCGGCAACAACTACCGCTGGTCGGTTCTCGGCGCCGGCCGCGCCCAGATGCAGGTCGCCGCAATGGCAGCCTCGATGGGTGGGAACGTCCGGGTCGGGCTTGAAGACAGCCTATGGATTGGCGCGGGCCGCCTCGCCCAGACCAATGCCGAACAGGTGGCGCAAGTCCGCAAGATCATCGAGGGTCTTGGGCTTGAGGTCGCCAGCCCGGACGAGGCAAGGGAAATTCTCCAGCTCAAGGGCGGCGACAAGGTCGCCTTCTAGCTTCAACCTACGGCACAACGAACATGCTGCAGAACCGCCCGGTATTCGACGAAGAGCACGCCCTGTTGCGCGAAAGCGTCCGCCGCTTTGCCGCGGCGAGAATACAGCCGCACTTTCAGGAATGGGAAAACGCCGGGATCATCGACCGCGCCCTGTGGCCGGCCGCCGGCGAGGCCGGCCTGCTCTGCCCCCAGGTGCCGGAGCAATATGGCGGGATCGGCGGTGATTTCCGCCACAACGCCGTCGTCATCGAGGAGCTCGCCTATTCCGGTTTTGCGGGACCGGCGACCGATATTTCAGTGCACAGCGATGTCTGCTGCGGTTATCTGCTGCATTACGGCACCGAGGAGCAGAAGAAGAAATGGCTGCCGCGCATGGTCGCCGGCGAGACGGTGTGCGCCATCGCGATGACCGAGCCCGGCACCGGCAGCGACCTGCAGGGCATTCGCACGCGCGCGGTCCGGGAGGGCGACGAATACGTTATCTCGGGCCAGAAGACGTTCATCTCGAATGGCCAGATGTGCGACCTTGTCATCGTGGTCGTCAGGACCAACCCGGACGGCGGGTCGCGCGGCATGAGCCTCGTGCTGGTCGAGACCGAGCGCGCCGGCTTCCGGCACGGCCGCAACCTCGACAAGCTCGGCCATCTCTCCTCCGATACATCGGAACTGTTCTTCGATCAGGTCCGCGTTCCCATCGAAAACCTGCTCGGCTCGGAAGGCGGCGCCATGGCCGCGCTGATGAGCGAGCTGCCGCAGGAGCGGTTGACGATCGCGCTGCACTCGATCGCCGCTGCGCAGAAGGCGTTCGACATCACCAAGGACTATGTCGGAGAGCGCAAGGCGTTCGGACAGCCGATCGGAACGTTTCAGAACACGCGCTTCAGGCTGGCCGATCTGAAAGCCGATCTTGCGGTCGGATGGGCCTATGTCGACCAGTGCCTGCGCGACCATGTCCGCGGCGAGCTCACGACCTATGCGGCATCGACCGCAAAACTGTGGACCACCGAAATGCATGGAAGGCTGGTCGACCAGTGCCTGCAGTTCTTCGGCGGTTACGGCTTCATGCGCGAATACGAGATCTGCCGCCTGTTTGCCGATGCGCGGGTGCTGCGCATCTATGGCGGGACGTCGGAGATCATGCGCGAGCTGATTTCGCGCAACCTCTGACGGGCAGCCGATCAATAGCTCTTCGGCAGGTCGAGCACCTTCTCGGCGATGAAACTCAAAATCAGTTGCTCCGTGATCGGCGCAAGGCGGGTGATCGCGACTTCACGGAACAGCCGCTCGACGTGATACTCCTTGGCGTAGCCGAAGCCGCCATGGGTCATGATGGCCTGCCAGGCTGCATCGTGACCGGCGCGAGCGCCGAGAAACTTCGCGCTGTTGGCTTCGGCGCCGCACGGCCTGCCGTTGTCGTAAAGCCAGGCGGCGCGTGTCGCCATCTGCCATGCCGCCTCCAGATACATCCAGCGTTCCGCCAGCGGATGCTGAATGCCCTGGTTCTGACCGATCGGACGATCGAACACGATGCGCTCCCGGGCGTAGCGCGTCGCGCGGCGCAGCGCGTCCTGCCCGATTCCGATGGCCTCGACCGCAATCAGGATCCGCTCGGGATTGAGGCTGTGAAGGATATAGGAAAAGCCCTTTCCCTCCTCGCCGATCCGGTCCGCTTCCGGAATGAACAGGCCGTCGATGAAAATGGCATTGGAATCCACCGCCTTGCGGCCCATCTTCGGAATGCGGCGGACCTCGATCTTCGAACGATCGAGGTCGGTGTAGAAGATGGTGATGCCGTCGGTCGGCCGCTTGCAGTCTTCGAACTTGGTGGTCCGCGTCAGCAGCATGATCTTGTTGGCCACCTGTGCGGTCGAGGTCCAGACTTTTTGTCCATGGACGCGGTAGCCGCCGGGCACTTTTTCGGCAAAGGTCTTGATGCGCGTGGTGTTCAGTCCGGCATCCGGTTCGGTGAAGCCGAAGCAGCATTGGTCTTCGCCTGAAACCAGCCGCGGAACCCAGCGCCGCTTCTGCTCATCCGTTCCCTTCACGACAATCGGGTGTGGGCCAAACAGGTTGATGTGCACGGCGGACGACGACGTCATGCCGCCGCCGTGGCTTGCCACCTCATGCATCATGATGGCGGCTTCGGTCACGCCAAGGCCGGAACCGCCATATTCCTCCGGCATGGTGATGCCGAGCCAGCCAGCATCCGCCATGGCGCGGTGGAATTCGCGGGGAAACTCGCCGTCCTCGTCGCGCGCCAGCCAGTATTCGTCATCGAAGCGGGTGACGACGGCGCGAACGCCGTCGCGAATGGCGGCATGGTCTTCCGGCACGTCGGCCTGATTGGAGAACGATTTATCCATTGAAACCTCCCTCCCCGACGGAAGCCAGCGTTCGACGCGCGGCGGTCAGATGCGGCATGTCGTACATCTTGCCGTCGATCCCGACCGTTCCGATCTCGGGATTGGCGGCGAATGCGGCGACGACACGGCGCGCGTGTTCGAGATCGGATTCCGACGGCGTGAAGCAGGTATTGATGGTGGCAACCTGATCGGGATGGATCGCGATCCGGCCGACAAATCCGTCACGGCGCGCGATCCTGCAGCTTTCCGCTAGTCCGTCCTGATCCCTGAAGTCTGCGTACAGCGTTTCAAGCGCCGCCGCATCGGCGGCGCCGGCCGCGAACAAACATTGCGCCCGCGCCACCTGGTAAGGAAACGTCCAGCTCCCGTCCGCTTCCTTGTTGGTGAGCGCGCCTAGCGCCGCGCCCAAATCTTCCGCGCCCCAGGTCATCGCCACCAGGCGCTTGTTCTTGCGCGCATAGCCGTTGAAACCGATCATGGCGGCAGGCGTTTCGGTGGCGACGACCAATAGCTTGACGTGGCCGGGCGTCATGCCCGTGGCCACCTCCAGCACGTCGACATAATGCGAGACGAGATCGACATCCTCGATGCCGTTGACCTTCGGAACCAAAATGCCGTCGAGGCCCGGACGCACCACCGCCGCCAGATCTTCCAGCGTAAGGCCGGTGCCGAACGGATTGATCCGAACCAGGAACGACCAGTCCCTCTCCGCCTCCCCCAGAAGCGCCTTGACGGAATCACGGGCAAACGCCTTGCGGCCCGGCGCAACCGAGTCCTCCAGGTCAAGGATCAGCGCGTCGGCGCCGACGCCGGTGGCCTTGGTGTATTTCCGTTCGCTGTCGGCCGGCACGAACAGAAGCGAGCGCAATCTCATTTGGGTTGCCTCATCATCAACGCGTTCCTGCGGCAATAGACCACTTCCTCGTCGCGCTGGTTGAACCCGCGATGCTCGAAGGTCACGATGCCCTGCGTCGGACGCGACTTGCTTTCGCGCAATGATACGACCTTGGTCTCGGCGCGCAGCGTATCGCCGCCGAATACCGGGCGTGGAAACTTCGTGTCTTCCATTCCCAGATTGCCGACGGTCGTTCCCAGCGTCGTGTCCTGAACGGACAGCCCGATGATCAAGCCCAGCGTGAAGATCGAGTTCATCAGCGGCTTTCCAAACTCGGTGCCCTTGGCGTATTCGTGGTCGATGTGCACCGCGGCCGGATTGTAGGTCAGCGACGAGAACAGGATGTTGTCCATGTCGGTCACGGTACGCCGGATTTCATGGGAGAACGTCTGTCCGACGGAAAATTGTTCGAAGAAGAGCCCCGCCATTTGTTGCCTCTTGCTTGATCCCGGGGGTGAATAAGACGGCCTGCGCCGCAACGCTTTCTTGTCTTCGAGGCGTTTTCTATCGTATTGTCAATTCGTACACAAGTGTACCAATTAGGAGGATCCGCCATGCAAGCCGACATGAACCGGCAGGTGCGGCTCGTCGCGCGGCCGCGGGGAATACCGCAGGCCGAGCACTTTGCGCTGGTGACGGAACCGGTGGCCACGCCGGGCGCCGGAGAGATCCTGATCAGGAACCACTATCTTTCCGTCGACCCCGCGCAACGCGGATGGGCCAATGACGAAGGAAACTACAGCGCGCCGGTGCCGCTCGATTCTCCCATGCGCGCGCTCGCCGTCGGCGAAATTCTCATGAGCAACGCCCCTGAATTTCGCGCGGGCGAGTTCGTCTATGGCTGGTTCGGCTGGCAGACGTACTGTGTCGCCGCGCCACAGGCCGTGCTGCGCCGCGTGACCCCTTCGGCATTGCCGCTGAGCGCGAATCTCGGCCTGCTCGGCATCAACGGTCTCACGGCCTATCTGGCCCTGCACCGGCTCGGCGATCCCAAACCCGGCGAACACGTGCTGGTCTCGACCGCGGCCGGCAGCGTCGGAAGTTTTGTCGGACAACTCGCACGGATAGCCGGTTGCCATGCCGTCGGGCTGACCAGTTCAGCCGAAAAGGCTGCACTGGCGCAAGCGCGCTACGGCTATCGGCGCATGATCAACTATCGCGACACCGCCGATCTTGCCGGCGCGATCCGCGAGGCATGTCCAGATGGCAACGACATCTTCTTCGACAACACTGGCGGGCCGATCGCCGATGCGGCGATCCGCTCCATGCGGCTGCGCGGAAGGATCATCCAGTGCGGCACGGCCGCGAACGCGTCCTGGACGCCTGTTCCCACAGGCCCCCGTCCCGAACGGGAAGTTCTCACCCGTCGCCTGCGGTGGTCCGGCTTCATCATCTTTGACCACGTTGCCGAGTTCGAGGAAGCGGCAACGCACCTGACGCAATTCGCACTCGACGGCAAGATCGTCCACGACGAGGAAATCCTGCCGGGGCTCGAACATGCGCCTGGCGCCATTGCCCGGCTTTACCGCGGCGAAAATCACGGCAAGCTGATCATTGCCGTCGACTAGGCGACGGTCACCTTAGCCGCTGGCTTTCCGCTTCATCACCTCGGGCAATGTGGCACGATGAAAGCCTTCGAACGGCACGCTGCGGCTGTGCGGCTCCAGCTTCCAGGTGGTTCGTGCATTCGGCGTGCCGCCGTCGACGCGAAGGCAGGAGCCGGTGACATAGGCGCCCGCCGGCGAAAGCAGGAAGATGATGGCGGCGGATATTTCCGCTTCGGTTCCGAACCTCTGCAGCGGCACGCGCTCGGTGAAGTCGTGCAGCTTCGCCTGCATTTCCGGCGTGTAAGTATCGAAGCCGCTCGACACAATCCCGCCGGGCGCCACCGCGTTGACACGCACGCCCGATCCCGACCACTCGCAAGCCGCCGTTTCAGTCAGCGTCAGCATGCCGCCACGGGCGGCTGCCGAGTGGCCGAACTCGGGCCAGCCATGCCAAATGTCGGCGATGATGTTCACGATCGCACCGCCATTGGCTTCCATCCAGCGGTTATAGACCTCGCGCATGAAGATGAAGCCGCCGGTCAGGTTGTTGCGCACGACCGCCTCGAATCCCTTGGTGGAGATCGCCTTCAGTGGCGAGCGAAACTGACCGCCGGCATTGTTGACGAGGCCGTCGATGCGCCCGTATTTCGCAAGCACGGCTTCGATGGCGGCCACGACCATCGCATCATCGCGGATGTCGCAAGCGTGGCTCATCACCTGCCCGCCATCCTCCTCGATTTCCCGCTGCACCTCGTTGAGCTTCTCCATCGTTCGGCCGAGGATCGCCACGTTCGCACCGAGGGCGGCGAGCTCGTGGGCCGTACAGCGCCCGATTCCGCTGCCGCCACCGGTCACGATGATCGTCTGCCCCTTGAACAGGTCCGGCCTGAACACGGACTGATATGGCATGGTCTCGTCTCCCTGACGTCTTGTCGCTATCTTGCGGCCTCTGCCAGCGCTGCCGGAGGCCTCGCCCAGCATTGCGCCCGATTATGGTACACTATATTACTATCTGATACCGAAGACAATGAACGATGGGAGCGCACCCGTGACGCAACCGAACACGATCACCCTGGAAACCCGCGGCGCGATCGAGATCCTGACCTTGAACCGCCCCGACCAGCTCAACGCCGTCACGCCGGAAATGATCGACGATTTGACCGGCTATTTCTCCGGTCTCCACGATCGCCCGACGACGCGCGTGGTGATCCTGCGCGGCAACGGACCGGAATTTTCCGCCGGTGCCGAACTCGGCTCGGATGCGTTCGCGGCACCCGGCAAGGGGCGGCCACAGCGCCAGCTCAGGATGCAGCAAAACTATTCCGGCGTGATCCGCTTGATGCGATCCTGCCCGCAGCCGATCATCGGGCTTGTGCATGGTGCCGCGTGCGGCGCCGGCTTCTCCTTCCTGCTGGCCTGCGACGTCCGCTTTGCCACTCCGGATGCGCGGATGAATGCCGCCTATATCCGCATCGGCGTCGGCGGTTGCGACATGGGTTCGGGCTACCTCCTGCCCCGGCTGGTAGGCCTTTCCGTCACCTCCGAACTGTTGCTCACGGGCCGCTTCCTCAAGGCCGAGCGCGCCAAGGCGATCGGGCTGGTCAGCGATATCGTTCCCGCCGACGAATTGCTGGCCAGGGGATTGGAATTCGCCTCCGAAATGCTGCGCGTCTCGCCGATGGGACTGCGGCTGACGAAGCAGGCGCTCAACGTCCTCATCGACGCTCCGAGCCTCGACGCAGCACTCCTGATGGAAGACCGACAGCAGGTGATCCTGCTGGAGACGAATGACCATGCGGAAGCCGTCGCGGCGTTTCGCGAGCGGCGGGATCCTTCCTACTCCGATCAGTAACCAGGACGGATGCCGCCTTTGCGCTACTTCGTTTCGGCAAAGGCCGCAGCGATCTCCTTCAGCTTGAACTTCTGGATCTTGCCGCTGGCGGTGCGCGGAAGGTCAGCGACGGCCTCGACGCGCTCCGGCCAGAACTGCTTCGCCATCTTGCACTCGCCCAAATAGGCCTGCACCGCAGCCAGATCGATCGTGCTGCCCTGTCTTGGAACGATGAACGCGCAACCCCGTTCGCCGAGCCGCGCGTCCGGAAAACCAACGACGGCGACCGCGGCCACGGCAGGATGCTTGTAGAGCAGGTTCTCGACCTCGACGACCGGCACGTTTTCCCCGCCCCTGATCAGGATGTCCTTCACCCGGCCCGAGATGCGGATGTAGCCGTCCTCGTCCATATAGGCGAGGTCGCCGGAATCGAACCACCCATCACCGTCAAATGTCTGGAGCTCCGGATGCTTGTAGTAGCCCTTGAACATCTGGGCGCCGCGAACGAGCAACCGTCCCGATTGACCGGCCGGCACCGGCCTGCCCTCGAGATCGACAATCCAGACTTCCATCCCGTCCTGTGCCCGGCCATCCGTGGTCGCCGACTTTTCCCCCGCCCGCGAAGGTTCGGTAAGCGTGCCCGACAGAATCTCGGTCATGCCCCAGAGCGAACAGACTTTTAGGCCAAGTTCGTTGGCCGCCCGCTCGATCAGCGCGGAAGGAATCGGCGCGCCGCCGCAGAGGAACGATCGCAGGTCCTTCGGATGGGGAGCGCCCGCCTTCACGGCTTCGCAGATGTCGCTCAGGAACGGCGTCGAGGCGGCCGTATAGGTAACGCCTTCGCTCGCCATCAGGCTGACGCCGTGCTTGGCCTCCCACACGTCCTGAAGGACCATCGTGCCACCAAGATAGATCGAGAGCAGAACAATCGCGGCATATCCCGTCATGTGACCGACCGGCGAGGCCACCAGCAGCACATCGCTGGAATCGAGACCGAACCTGCCCGTCAACGCCTTGCAGCAGGCAACGAGCGAGTTCGAGGTGTGCATGACCCCCTTCGGCTCGCCCGTGGTGCCCGAGGTGAACATCAGGACGGCCATGTCATCCGGAGCCAGACCTGCTGGGAGTTTTCCGGGTTCGGACGCCAGCAGCACGGAATCGAAACTGTCAGGTCCGTCGCCATCGACGACGATCACGTGCTGGAGATCGGGCAGATCGCCGCGCATCCCCTGCGCCATCGCTGCGTAGTCGAATCCGCGATAGGCCTTCGGAACGATGAAGACCTTGGCTTTGCAGAAATTCAGGATGTAGATCAGTTCGCGCTCCCGCAGGATCGGCATCACCGGATTCATCACGGCGCCGATCTTGCTGCAGGCGAAAGCCGTGACGACGAATTCCCACCAGTTCGGGAGCTGCACCGTGACAATGTCGCCGCGCCCGACGCCGAGCTGCAGCAGCGAGGTGGCGGCGCAATTTGCGCGCCTTTCGAGCTCCTTGTAGGTCAGACGAAGCGCCTGCCCGCGATCTGCCCGATCGGCGACGATCGACACCTTGTCGGGCGTCCTGGCAACCGCCTCGGCAAGAAGCTGATCGACGGTCTTGTCGAGCCAGTATCCGGCCTCGCGGAAACTGGCGGGAGAAATATCTCGCTTGGCAGCGGCTGCGGTCATCTTTCCCTCCTGCGGCGGATTTTCCGAATTCTGTGTCCGGATTGATTTAGTTCACTAGTGTACCTTATTCTGGATTACGATAGCTTGCAACTGGGCAAGATTGTCGCGTTCCCGATCGGAATGCCGGCGCCGGTTTCACCGCCCGGTGAATGCGGGCTTTCGCTTTTCGACGAATGATTTGACGCCTTCGCGCGCGTCGGCCGTCCGCGCAATGGCGGCGAGCGTCTGCGCCTCGTCCTCCAATTGGCTTTCGAGCGACCGGTCCAGCGTCTGCGAAAACAGGCGCTTGATCGCGCCATAGGCTTCCGTCGGACCCGCCGCCAGTTCCCGCGCTATTCGTTCCGCCTCGCGCTGCACCTCGCCATCGGGAACGACGAAGTCGACGAGGCCGAGCGACAGGGCCGCCTTGGCGTCCAGCGTTTCAGCCAGCAGAAAAAAGCGTCTCGCGCGCGCCATGCCGATCCGGCGCGTTACCGTGGTGGTGGAGCCGCTGTCCGGACTGAACCCGATCTTTGCGAAGGCCGACGAGATGCGCGCCGATTCCGCAATCACGACCAGATCCGCAGCCGCCATCAGCGACACGCTTCCGCCGGCGACATTGCCGTGCACGGCGGCGACGACAGGCGCCCGCATCCGAACCATTCGCGCAATCGCGGCATGAAGGTCGGCTGTCCAGGCCTTGATCGTTCTGGGCAGCGCGTCTCCCTGCTTCACCAGCGAGGTCAGGTCGCCGCCGACGCTGAACAGACGGCCGCGCGCCGACAGCAGGACCGACCGTACATCGGCCCGCTCGCTGAGTTCGGCAACGCACAGGCTGAATTCGCGGCAAAATTCGCCGTCGATCGGATTGCCGCGGTCTGCCTGATTGAGAACGATATGGGCGAGGCCAGCATCGATGGTGCAATCAAAGCTCTTGGTCGACATCGCGAGATCCATCGGCGCCTCTCCCTCTTCGTCAATTTCGCCGCACATACGTCAGATCGAACGCGTTTGCTTTTCCTTCCGTACCGACGCCTGAATGGCCTCGCGGGCGCGCTGCCAGTCGGCCGGCGACAGTTTCGCCAGGCCCGCGAAAGTGCTGGGCGCCGCCAGATGATGGCCGCCATCGATGCTGATCGTGTCGCCGGTGATGTAGCTGCAGCCGTCCGACATCAGAAAGATGAGAAGATTGCGCAGCTCGTCCATCTTGCCGAAACGACGTAAAGGCACCTCGTCCGCCTGCGTCGCACCGACACCGGTTTCCGCCAACGGATTGAGCTTGTCCCACGCGCCTTCGGTCGGAAACGGCCCCGGCGCAATCGCATTGACGCGAATGCCCTTGGGCCCCCACTCGACCGCCAGCGACATGGTCATGGCGTGCACCGCCGCTTTCGCCATTGCCGCCGGCACCACATAGGCCGATCCGGTCCAGACCCAGGTGACGAGATTGCTGATGATGACGCCGGGCAAACCTTCGGCAATCCACCGCTTGCCGCAGGCAACGGAAGCATAGAAGGAACCGTCCATCACCGTCGACCGGATCGCCTCATAGCCTCGCGGCGACAGGCTTTCGGTCGGCGCCAGGAAATTGGCGCCTGCGTTGTTGACGAGGCCGGTGAGCGGGCCGTCCGCCCATATCGCCGACATCATCGCCTCGATACTGTCGGGATCGCGAACGTTGGCGATCAAGGCGTCTGCTTGCCCGCGCGACCGCTCACGGATCTCGGCCACCGCCAGATCCAGCACCTCCCTGCGCCGCCCGCATATGTAGACATGCGCACCGTGGGCCGCGAACCCCAGCGCCATTTCCTTGCCAAGCCCTGTGCCTCCGCCCGTGACCAGGATACGCTTGCCTTGAAGCAGGGCGGCGTCGAACATGGTGTCTTCCTTCCCTGCGGCGCGATTTTGATCGCGCTTCGCCATTTTCGGTCATAAGTAATTCATACACTAGCGTACTTCTTTTGTAAACCGGTTAACGGCTGGCTACTAGAGCGCCCGGTTTGCGCCGAAAATCGCGATATGCCCTTTAAAATACGCTGGTGTATGGTATTAGTTGAAGGCCTGCTCCGACTCGCTTCAAGGGAAACATCAATGGTCGATCAGCCCGATTGGGATCTCCGGCTTGGATATCTCATCCATGACGTGTCGCGGCTCAGGAGGATGATGTTCGACCGCGCCCTGGCGCCGCTCGGAATCACCCGCTCGCAATGGTGGGTACTTGCGTTCATTTCGCGCAAGGACGGCCTGCCCCAGACCCAGCTCGCCAACGAGCTCGACGTCGGAAAGGTCGCCGTGGGGGCGCTGATCGACCGCCTGGAATCTTCCGGCTTCGTGATACGGCAGGCCGATCCCGTCGATCGGCGCGTCAAGCGCGTCTACGTCACCAAGCAGGCCCGCGGTTTCCTCGAGAAGCTCCGCAAGGAAACCGACAAGTTCAACGCCATGATCGTCAACGGGATCGACCGCAAGCAGCTGGAAGGCGCATCGGATGCGCTGCTGGCCATGAAGCACAATCTGCTCGCCATGTCCGATGGTACGCTGCCGGAGGGCCAGAAGGAGAGCGAGGAGACGGAAGCGCCGCGTGCCAAGGCCCGCAAGCGACGACGGGCGGCCTGAGATGCGCAACCTTCTGATACGCCGACATCGGTGGCCGGCGGATCATTTCTTCTCGATTTTCGCAATCGCAACGATCTCTGCCCAGCGCTTGGTATCCGCCGCCTGAAATTCCCCCAACTCCTCGGGGGTCGCGCGAAATGGCTTTGCGCCGACCGATTCCAGATATGCCTTTGTGTCCTCCCGCGTGACGAATGCGGTCGTGAGCTCATTAAGCCTGGCAATGACATCGGCCGGCGTGCCCGTCCGCACATAGACGCCGACCCAGGCGGTCAGATCGGCTCCGGATATCCCGGCTTCCGTAACTGTCGGAACATTCGGCATCGGCGCCAGCCGCTCGTGGCTGGTCACCGCCAACACACGTAACCGCCCATCCTGCACCAACCCTTGCGCGCTGGCCGGATCGGCGAACACGCAATCGATCTCGCCGGAAAGGACGTCGGTCAGGGCCTGGGGCATTCCGCGATAGGGAACGTGCTGCATCGGGATTCCAGCACGAAAGCGGAAGAGTTCGGCAGCTCCCCGGCTCGACGTGTTGCCGCTGCCGAATGACAGCGGCTTCTCGCGCGCCTTTGCCAGCGCGACGAATTCCGCGACGTTGCGCGCAGGAAACTCTGCCCTGACCGTCAGCATCATCGGAATGGTCATGATCCCGGCAACCGGCGCAAAATCACGGGCGGGATCATAGGGCATCGAATTGAAGAGATTGACGTTGGCGGCTTGGGTCGAGTTGGTGGTCACGAACACCGTGTATCCGTCCGCCTCGGCCTTCAGAACCGACAACGCCGCCAGATTGCCATCGGCGCCCGGCTTGTTCTCGACCACCACGGCGACGTTTGTGGCGGTCCCGATGCTTTCGGCCAGACGCCGGGTCACGGCATCGGTCGCGCTGCCCGCCGGGAACGGCACGACGAGAGTGATCCGCCGCGACGGATAGGATGCGGCATCCGCCACGTCCATCCCGAGCAATATAACCAACAGGCTGAATGCGATCGTCAGGCACGCGCGCATGACTTGTTCCTCAACATCAACAGGTTGCCGCCACTGCCGGAGAGACGGTCCTCGATTTGTTCTTACTTGTACGCTGGTTTACTATCCATGAGAACATTTTGTTACAAGCAGTCCATCCGGTTTATTGATGCGCCTCCGCTCCGGCCGTTGCATCAGACCCTAGCCGCAAGGTTCTGACTCACCGGTCGTCGCGACCAGTTCAATTCGGTCAATCCCGGCGAAGAGATGATCCGCCATGGCCAGATCCGTTGCGAAATGCATGGGATCGGCGTGACCGCAGATCACGTCGGGGAAATGCCAATCCACCGTTGCCAGAACCTTGTCTTTCGCCAGGATCGCCACTTTCAACGGATGCCGCCTGCCGATACCGCGCGCGCTCTGATAGCCGTCAGCAATGCAATAGAGCTCCAATCTCACCTTGCCTTCGGCGACATGCTGAACCGACACCTCGATATCGCAAAAGCCGAACGCGGCGTCGTCGCTCGAACCTTCCATGTAGAAATAGAAGGCGCCTATCGTGCCATGCGCACATGCGCCGAGCGCGCTGTCGCGCGGCACTTGCGGGTCCGGACGAGCCGGCGTGCGCGGCGGCAGCGGTCCCAGCGAACAGGATTGGGGATAAGAATAGCACGTACCCAGGACAACCTCCCTCTCAACGGGCGCGGCGCGCCATCGACCTTGTTTCGAGGCCAAGCAGGTTTCGCGCATTATCAGCGAATGTTTCGCGCGCAATGCCGAGCGCCGCTTCTGCGAATTCCGCCGGACGGTCCTGCTTGATGGTAAAGGGATAATCAGACCCCACCACCAATCGTGCCTTGCCGACTTTTGTGACGAGATAGTCCAGCGCTTCGCGATCATAGAGAACGGTATCGTAATAAAATGCCTTCGCCATCTCGCCGGGATCGCTCGAAAACAGGCTATCCAGGGGCGGTCCGATAGTTCTCGCATGCCGCAAGCGCGGCAATATCCAGGGCAGCGCGCCGCCGCCATGGCTGAGCAAGAACCGCAGTTTCGGAAATGCCTCGACAATGCCATTCGTCATCAGGGACACCGCCGCGTAGGCGGTCTCCAATGGGAATGCAGCAACGGCGGCGAGTTCGGGCCGTCCTCCCATGCGGTCGAGGCCGAGCGGATGCAGCGGATGGACCATCACCATCAGGCCTGCCTGTTCGGCCGCAGCATAGATCTCGCGCAGCCGCGTATCACCGATCGGAATGCCATTGATGTGGGTACCGATCTCGATGCCATGCAGGCCGAGCGAACTCACTTCTTCCAGCCGTCTGACCGCGAGCGCCGTATCCTGCATCGGCACCATGCCGATGCCGACGAAATGCCCGGGATACACGCGGCACAGTTCCGCGATCCCTTCATTGACTTGGCGGCAGAGCGCGTCCGCATCCCCGGCTGGAAACCAGTGCGACAGCAACTCCGGCATCGGTGAGACGACCTGCACGTCGACGTCATCAGCTGCCATGTCGCCGATCCGGCGTTCTGCATCCCAGCTTCTGGAATCGATGACGCGAAATACCTTGCCTCCGACAACGACCGCGGCGGCGTCGTTCCCTCTGGTCTCGATCGATGGCCAGAGCGGATTGCGTCCCGTTTCCAACGGGATGCTGCGCGGAACGAAATGGGTATGGATGTCGATGGCCTCGGCCAAAACGCTTCCTCGTTCTCGTCATGCACCGAAACGTGCCACGCCATATTCCACAGGCGCCGCCGCGATCGTACTTTACAAGCAGGTTGGACTGTTTTTATTATGCTTGCAATCGAAGAATAAATGTCGGCCGCGGCAATCGCGGCCTGGGGAGCGGAAACGGACGAGGCCCGAAATTGTCGGTGCAGATCGAAAACATCGTGATTGCAGGTGCAGGCCAGGCCGGCGGCCGGGCCGCGGAAGCCCTGCGCGCAAAGGGCTTTCAGGGCACGATCACCATGCTCGGTGAAGAACCGCATCCGCCCTATGAGCGGCCGCAACTCTCGAAGGAAATGCTTCACGCGCCGGACACGCCCGTCACCTATATCAAGCAGGCCGGCGACTGGCAGGACAAGTTGAGGGTCCGGCTCGAAACCGGTGCGGCCGTAACCGATTGCGATGCCGATCGCCGGACTGTGTCGACCGCGGACGGCCGTTCATTCGCTTTCGACCGCCTGCTGATCGCGACCGGCACGCGCCCTCGCCGCTTCGCGGCGCTCGAGAATTGCGGGCTTGACGTTCAATACCTCCGCAACGTGGAGGATGCGCTGCGCTTCCGCAAGTCGATCCAGAACAAGTCACGGCTAGTGATCGTCGGCGGCGGCGTGATCGGTCTGGAAGCGGCCTGCGCAGCGGCGATGATGGGATGCGCGGTCACCGTGATCGAAAGCGAACAGCGCCTGCTGGCGCGCGCGTTTCCTTCCATCGTCAGCGATCTCGTCGCGGCAAAGCACCGTAGCCATGGCGTCGGCTTCATCTTCGGCACGACGGTTAGCGGTGCCACCGCTGACGGCGTAACCCTCTGCGACGGCCGCACGATCGCCGCCGATCTCGTGCTGGTTGGCATTGGTGTCGAATCGGTGCCGACGGTCGCCGATCGCCTGGGGTTGCCGTCGGCTACGGGGATCGCGGTAGACGCCAATGGGCGTACCGCGGCGCCCGGCGTGTTCTGCGCAGGAGACGCGGCGCTGCAATGGAGCCGCTGCCACGGCCGCGCCATTCGGGTCGAAACCTGGGCCAATGCGCAGAACCAGGCGATATCGGTCGCCGCCAACATGATCGGTGAGGCAAGCGAATATAACGACCCGCCCTGGTTCTGGACCGATCAATACGACCTGAACATCCAGGTCGCCGGCGACATGCTCGACAGCGATCACATCGTTCGTGGCGATACGCGTTCGGGGAAGTTCTCGGTTATCGCGATGCGCGGTTCGGATGTGGTCGGCGCGCTGTCGGTCAATGCCGCCAAGGAGATGGCCATGCTGCGGCGCGTGATCGCGGCGAACAAGCGCCCTGCCCGTGCCGATCTGGAGTCACCTGCCTACGATCTGCGGACCGCCTTGAAATGAAAACAAGCAAAGAACCTTTTGGGGAGAGACAGCAATGAACGCGTTCCAGCGGATGAGCACCGCGCTCATGGTCGACGAATCCAAAAAGATCTT
>Ga0081455_10000987_pt1 | contig 36222 bp, 27 predicted proteins | sample TabmetS3T2R1_FD_70207 | JGI IMG/M metagenome (GOLD analysis project Ga0081455, IMG submission 70207) | Tabebuia heterophylla rhizosphere microbial communities from the University of Puerto Rico - S3T2R1 | ecosystem: Host-associated > Plants > Roots > Rhizosphere ...
AGGCAAGGTCACTCTGATTTTTTCAACAGCCGTTCGCGTTCGCGATTAAGTTGCCGGCGCTCGCTCGCAGTCAAACTTCCGATTCCGAACTTTGAAATCTTATCGAGGATCGGATCGATCGAAGCGTCAACGTCATCCGGCTCCGTGGATCGCGTGGAACGCATTTTGGGGACAACATGGAATTTCGGCCTGGGGCCGAAGCGCGTTTTCAACTCCTCCCACCAGGGAAGTTCCGGCCCGGCGCCATGCATTTCAATGAAAAGGAACGCCGCGCCAATGCTTGTCCAAACGACCATCAGGTCGCTCCAGGCGTGATATGCGAGCAGTTGAAATGTGTAAACGGCAGCAAGAATCAGCACAACCCATTTGGTCATGATCCGCAAAAACAACTCTGCCCGCGGATAAATGGTGGCGAAGGCAACAAAAATTCCAAAGTGCAGCGCTGACGAACCGGAAGCAAGAGATAGGACTGAACGCTGCCAGAGTCCCCAGATCGTGAGCAGCACCGCAGGCGTGACCAGCAAAATGATATACAAGGTGATGTAAGCGCGTCGGCCGATAAAGCGCTCCACTTCCCGTCCAAACACGAACAACATGTACATCTCAACCGCAAACCAGAGCAGCGCGGATGGGGCATGTACGAACGCATACGTGAAAAGGCGCCACACTTGGCCAGCCCACACTGCCGCGCTATCGAATTGTAAGTACGCGAGGATGGATCCCGCCCCGATTGCGACAAGAATCGCGGTAAAAATCGCCGCCGCGACGTGCAGTCCAACCAACATCGTGGTCACATCGACGGGATAACGGCCCATCCACGCAACCGGCCGATAATCATCGGAGGTGGTCACCCCGAACATACTTTCAATTAATGCCGCGCACTGTTCTTGCGCAAGCCTGATTCATGATGCGCGGATTCCGAAAGGAGTTTCCGCAGGGAAGACGATTTAAGCGCTCAACGATTCAACGTGGCGAAGCCGTTCATTCGTGCTTAAGATGGACACCTTCGTTTCATGAAAAATATCGCACCTGCTATTTTCCCGCCGAACGGAATCGGCGATTCGAAGCCGACCAACCAGGCCGTGCTCGATTGGGTACACGAAATCGGAAAACTGACAAAACCCGAGAATATTTTCTGGTGTGATGGGTCCGAGCGCGAGAACGAATTCCTGATCGCGGAATCGTTAAAACAGAATGTGCTGATCAAGTTGAATGAGGAGAAAATTCCGCGGTCGTATTTGCATCGATCTAACCCGAATGACGTTGCGCGGGTCGAGAAGGTCACGTTTATCTGCACGCCGACCAAGGAAGAAGCCGGCCCAACAAACAACTGGTCGGAACCAGCTGAAACCTATTCCAAGCTATACGGACTGTTAGATGGCGCCATGCGCGGGCGCACGATGTTTATTGTGCCTTACATGATGGGTCCGCCCGATTCGCCGCTGACAAAAGTCGGGTTCGAAATCACCGATTCAAAATACGTCGTGCTCAGCATGCGAATCATGACGCGCATGGGGAAAATCGCTCTCGAAAGACTCGGCAGCGATCCAAAGGCTGAATGGAACCGGGGGGTGCATTCACTGCTGGATGTCGACCCTGACCGGCGATTCATCTGCCATTTCCCCCAGGACAATACGATCATCTCGGTCGGTTCAGGTTACGGGGGGAATGTTTTGCTAAGCAAAAAATGCCTCGCATTGCGCATTGGATCATATCTCGCGCGCAAGCAGGGCTGGATGGCCGAACACATGTTGATTCTCGGCGTCGAATCGCCCCAAGGGAGGAAGCACTACGTGGCTGCGGCGTTCCCAAGCGCGTGCGGCAAGACCAATTTCGCGATGTTAATTCCACCGGAGCACTTCAAAGGCTGGAAAGTGACGACAGTCGGTGACGACATCGCGTGGATGGAAGTTCGTGACGGGCGTTTGTTCGCTGTGAATCCGGAGAACGGATATTTCGGCGTCGTACCGGGCACCAGCTACAAATCGAATCCGAACGCGATGAAATCCATCGAGCACGACACGCTTTATACAAATGTCGCGCTCACTGATGACGGTGATGTTTGGTGGGAAGGAAAAGATGGCGAGCCCCCTAAACACGCCATCGACTGGCGCGGGAATGATTGGACGCCGGACTCAACGGAAAAGGCCGCGCATCCCAACAGCCGGTTTGCCACGCCGATGCGGAATAATCCTGCTCTCGATCCCGACGTTGAAAAAGGTGAAGGCGTTCCGATCAGCGCCATCATTTTCGGCGGCCGCCGCAGTGACACTGTGCCCCTGGTTTACGAAGCGTTTGATTGGACTCACGGCGTTTATCTTGGTGCGACGATGGCCTCCGAGACAACGGCCGCCGCGACAGGCGCTGTTGGGCAAGTCCGACGCGATCCAATGGCGATGCTGCCTTTCTGCGGATACAACATCGGCGATTATTTCCGGCACTGGATCGATATCGGAAAACGTCTCACCAATCCGCCGCTCATCTTCAACGTGAACTGGTTTCGCAAGAGCACGAACGGAAAATTCCTCTGGCCAGGCTTCGGCGAGAACATGCGCGTGCTCAAATGGATGATCGATCGTTGCGAAAAAAAGGGCGGGGCAATCAAATCGCCTGTTGGCTGGTTACCCGCTCCGCGTGATCTCGACCTTGATGGTCTGGGTATCGATGACAAATCGGTCGCCGACCTTCTCGGAATCGATCACGAGGAATGGCAAAAAGAACTAGTGGCGCACAAACGCTTCTTCGATTCACTCGGCGGCGTTGTGCCCGAGGAATTAATCGGTCAACACAAACAACTCGCCGCCCGGTTTGAACTGTAGAGTTGTCAATGTCCCATCTTAAGCCTGGAGTTTGTACTATTAGACATTCACGACGGCGTCATAACGCTTCAAAAATTGATCTTCGGAATCCGCTGAAGTCTCCAAATCGTGCAGAAGTCCGTCCCTGATGTCATAAATCCAGCCGTGAACCGTGATATCTTGCCCGCGTTGCCAGGCTCCCCGAACAGCTGACGTGCGACAGACATTCGCGACCTGTTCGATCACATTTAATTCGCAGAGTCGGTTGTGCCGTTCGGCTTCAACGCGGTATCGTTCGAGCTGCCCGCGATGTTTCTGTGCCGTGGAGCAGCAGGCGCTATCAGAATTTGCGAACCACTTGACTGGCAGCGAATATTTCCAGTGGGTTCGAAGACCGCCAATACAAAAGATCTTAGAGTACCAATTGCAAAGGATTGCATCGAGATTCGAGGGGCACGCCAGAACAACCTCAAAGGGATCGATGTCGACGTTCCGCTTGGGAAATTGACAGTCGTCACAGGCCCCAGCGGCAGTGGCAAATCAAGTCTGGCATTCGAAACCATTTACGCAGAAGGGCAGCGACGTTATGTCGAAACTTTCAGCCCTTACATGCGGCAATTTCTCGACCGCATGGACAAGCCGCGCGTGGACGACATTCGCGGGATCCCTCCTGCGATTGCCATTGAGCAGGCGAACCCGATCAAGAGCTCGCGCTCGACCGTCGGCACGATGACAGAAATCAATGATTATCTGAAGTTGCTCTGGCCACGCGTCGCTCGCGCATTTTGTCCGAACTGCGGGCGCGAAATTGGCCCTGAAACGGCGCAGTCAATAAGTCACCAAGTGTTGCAGGACTGCGCCGGAGAAACAGTTCTCATCACTTTCTGGGTCGCCGTCCCACCGAAAACCGAGCCGCGCAAGTTCTTCGAATTTCTTCAGCAACAGGGTTATCTCCGGGTATGGATCGACAACCAAGTTGTGCGCGTCGACGCCGACTCAAAATTCAAGCGACTGGGCGGCCGGGTTCAGGTCATTCAGGATCGCATCGCGATCTCGGAGGAAAACCGTGCCCGATTAGTCGAGGCGATTGAAACAGCGCTGCGGTTTGGCAAAGGCAAAATCAACATTATTCCGCTCTCAAAAAACGCCCAGCGTTCAACGCCCAACATTCGACGTCGACCTGATCACGGATCAACGATCGCTGATCACGAGCTTCCTTTCTCCACTGGATGGCACTGTGCGCATTGCGATCTCGACATTCGCCCGCCCACGCCCGGACTCTTCAGTTTCAATAATCCGCTCGGCGCGTGCCCGGAATGTCGAGGATTTGGTCGCACCATCGCGATCGATCTAAACAAGGCAATTCCAAATCGCACCCTGAGTATCAAACAAGGCGTGGTTCGTGTTTTTCGTGGTGCCGAGTTCGGCGAGTCGCAGAAAGATTTGCTTCGGGCCTGCGCACGAAAAGAGATCGATATTGATGTTCCATTCGAAGAATTGCCGAAGGCCGACCAGGATTTCGTCATCGAAGGTGAGAAACGAACGGGTGATTACACGGGCGAAGATTACGAAAACGATCGATGGTACGGTGTCCGCGGATTCTTTCGCTGGCTGGAAAGCAAAACCTACAAAATGCATGTGCGCGTTTTGCTCAGCCGCTATCGAGCGTATGTGACCTGTCCGAGCTGCAACGCCGGACGCTATCAGCCAGAGGCGTTGAATTTCAAAATAGTAGCGGCATTCGATGGCCGCCGAGACGCCGCTCATCGAGCGCCGCTACTGTTGACCCTTCCAGAATTTCAAGCGCTTTCGGTTTCTGACGCGCGCGATTTTCTCCGCGCCATTGAGATCCCTTCGACCGACTCGACCGCGCGAATGTTGCGCGACGAAATTTGCGCGCGCCTCAATTATCTTTGCGAAGTCGGCGTTGGATATCTCACGCTCGACCGATCCACGCGCACTTTGAGTGGCGGTGAAGTGCAACGGGTGAACCTCACAACATGCCTCGGAGCGTCGCTGGTCAACACGCTTTTCGTCATGGATGAGCCAAGCATCGGCTTGCATCCGCGGGACGTCGGCCGGCTGGTGCGAGTGATGCACAACCTACGCGACAAAGGCAATACGCTGCTCGTGGTCGAACACGAGGAACAAATCATTCGCGCAGCTGATAACTTGATTGATATCGGGCCAGGCCGCGGCGAACACGGCGGCGAATTGGTTTGGAACGGGCCACTCGAGCAATTTGTAAATGCAGACAGCGCGCCTTCGCGCCGCGCCACCGACGGGAACCGGCGCGAGGGCGCGCCGGCTTCATCGCTCACGCGCGAGTACCTAACGAATAACAAATCAATTCCGATACCTAGGTCACGACGAAGATGGACGTCATCGATCAAGATCATCGGCGCACGCGAGCACAACTTGAAAAACATCGATGTCGAACTGCCCTTGGGCGTTTTCACCTGCGTCACGGGCGTTTCGGGTTCCGGGAAATCCACGCTGGTTCATGACGTGCTCTACCGGAATCTGTTGATTGCGAAGGGGCAATCGTCTGACTCGGAGCCGGGCGCATGCAAATCCGTCGCCGGGGCGCATCGCGTCCGCGAGGTAATCATGGTCGATCAAGCACCGCTTGCGCGCACCCCTCGGTCAACTCCGCTGCTTTATTTGGGACTTTATGATCGAGTTCGCGAACTATTCGCCGCTCAACCGGAAGCAATGTCGCAAGGACTCACGGCAGGCACATTCTCGTTTAATTCCGGCAGCGGCCGCTGTGAACGTTGCTCGGGTACAGGATACGAGAAAATTGAGATGCAATTCTTGAGTGATCTTTTCGTGCGCTGCGCAGAATGCGAGGGCAAACGATTTCAGCCACATGTTCTGAAAGTTCAACTGCACGGAAAATCGATTCATGATTTGCTCAAGCTCACCGTCAGTGAAGCGATCGAATTTTTCGCGCGAATCGGGGAGGACAAGACCTTGTCGGAACCGCTTCGGGTGCTCGAAGAGGTCGGGCTTGGCTATCTGGGCTTAGGCCAGGCTCTCAATACGCTTTCCGGCGGCGAATCGCAGAGACTGAAACTGGTGGGGCATCTCGCAGAGACCGGCAACGCCGGACGCTCAACGCCGAACGCCCAACACTCATTCGGCAATTTGTTCATTTTCGATGAACCGACCACGGGACTTCATTTCGATGATGTGGCGATATTGCTGCGATTATTTCAGCGGTTGGTCGATCGCGGTCATTCCATCGTTGTGATCGAGCACAATCTTGAAGTGATCAAGGGCGCCGATTGGATCGTGGATCTTGGCCCGGAAGCAGGAGACGCTGGCGGACAAGTAGTCACTGTCGGAACACCAGAGCAAATCGCTAAGCACGAGAATTCACACACCGGGAAGTTCTTGGGCCAGGTTTTGTCGAAATCTCGCAAAACATCGCGTGTCATCCCGAGCCGCGAAGACGGTGAGGGACCTCGCAAAGCACCGCGCGAGTCGGAGAGATCCTTCGCTTACGCTCAGGATGACAACGGGCAATTAGCGCGAGCAGCAGAAACAGCTCCACGATTTCGCACAGATGGAGCGAACGGCGCCATTCAGATCCACGGCGCGCGCGAGCACAACCTGAAAAACATCGATGTCAAGATTCCGAGAGAACAAATGGTGGTCGTGACTGGTCTAAGTGGCTCCGGAAAATCAACGCTGGCGTTTGATATTCTGTTCGCGGAGGGACAACGACGTTTTCTCGACAGCATGTCGCCGTATGCACGGCAATTCGTCGAGCAGCTCGAAAAACCCGATGTCGATTTGGTCAGCGGGTTGCCTCCCAGTGTGGCGATCGAGCAACGGGTTACCCGCGGCGGAGGGAAATCGACCGTCGCCACGGTAACGGAGGTTTACCACTTTCTCCGACTGCTTTTCGCAAAAACTGGAACGCAGTTTTGTCCCGACTGCGATTTGCCGGTGGAAAAACAAAGCCTCGCCGCGATTACGAAGCAGATTGAATCGATAGCGAAACGCGGACCGGTGAGAGTGCTTGCACCACTGGTCAAGGCTCGAAAAGGTTTTCACACCGAAGTCGCGCGTTGGGCGGAACGCCAGGGATTCGACACACTGTATGTGGATGGGAAACTGATTCCTATTCCGCATTTTCGAAAACTGGAGCGGTTCAAAGAGCACACCATCGATGTGGTCGTTGGTCTGATCGACCGGAAGCGAGTTGCGAAAGCGCGTGAGATCGCTGGGCGCGCGCTAGAGATTGGACGCGGCACTGCACGTCTGCTCGATTCAAAAAATCGCCTCACAGTCTTAAGCACGGAAATGAGCTGCCCAAACTGTGGCCGCGCGTTCGAGGAGCTTGATCCCCGGTTGTTCTCGTTTAATTCACCTCACGGCGCGTGCGAAGAATGCGGCGGGTTCGGGGAAATTTGGAACAAGGATCTGCAAACTGCTGCCAGCCCCGACGGTGAATCGGTCTTGGAAACCGAGCTTGCCGCGGAGCGGGAGTCGGAATGGATCGAGGAAGGCGAAGCGCGCGAATGTCCTAGTTGTCGCGGTTCGCGATTGAACGCTGTGGCACGCCATGTGCGTGTCCGCGGATACACGATCGATCAATTCACAAATCTTTCAGCCACTGAAGCAGCGCGGAAGGTCGAGAAACTAAGGTTTCGGGGAACGCATCAAACGATCGCTGTCGGTCTGGTTCCTGAAATTCAGCAGCGACTGCGGTTTATGCAAAAAGTTGGCCTCGGCTATCTCGCGCTCGGGCGCTCGGCGAAAACATTGAGCGGCGGAGAATCGCAGCGAATTCGGTTAGCAGCACAACTGGGCTCGAACTTGCGCGGCGTGCTTTACGTATTGGATGAGCCGACGATTGGTCTTCATCCACGAGACAACTTGCGTTTGCTCGACACGCTCACCGCGCTGCGCAACAAGGGTAACTCGCTGATTATTGTCGAGCATGACGAGGAAACGATGCGGCGCGCCGATCACATTGTGGACCTAGGTCCGCGTGCAGGAATTCATGGCGGCGAAGTCGTCGCGGCTGGTACGCTGCGCGATGTCGAACGGACTGCACATTCTGAGACGGCGCGTTGCTTGAAGTCGCCGCCGCGCCATCCGCTCCGCGGTTCACGTCGATCCCTGCGGAACATCGAAAACTGGATCGAGGTTCGCGGAGCGAGAGCAAACAATTTGAAAAGTATCGATGTTCGATTCCCTGTGGGCAGGCTCTCAGTGATCACGGGAATTTCCGGCAGCGGCAAATCCACATTGATGCATGAAGTCATTTGGCCTGCGGTGTGTGAGCAGCTGAAACAAAGAAGACGGGTGCAGAACGGCGATCTCTTCAAACTGGTCAGCGGGGCACAGGAAATCGAAGCTGTTTATGAGGTCGATCAATCGCCCATTGGTAAGACGTCGCGCTCGACGCCGGGCACGTATGTGAAAGTCTTCGACGAGATTCGCAATCTTTACGCGCAACTACCGGTCTCGCGTGTGCGTGGCTATTCCGCCAGCCGATTCTCGTTCAACGCCGAAGGCGGACGCTGCGAGACTTGCAAGGGTCAGGGCATGATCAAATTGGAGATGAATTTTTTGCCGCGGAGCTATGTGCCGTGCGAGGACTGCGGCGGCAAACGTTACAATCCGCAGACGCTGGAGATACTCTACAATGACAAATCGATCGGCGACGTGATGGAAATGACGATCGAGGAGGCGGCGCAATTTTTTTCCGCGCATCCAAAAATTGCGCGCCCGCTTTCACTACTGGTCGACACAGGCCTGGGCTACCTCAAGCTGGGGCAACCGAGTCCTACGCTGAGCGGCGGCGAAGCGCAACGGCTGAAGCTGGTCACACAACTCAAGCGGGGTGTCAGTCGCGCTGCGGACGAGCGGATTCGCAAAATGCGCAAGCCAGGCTCGATGTTGTATTTGCTTGAAGAACCGACCATCGGCCTGCACATGGCCGACATTGAATTGCTTCTTAACGTGCTTCACCGGCTCGTCGACGAGGGAAACACAGTGATTGTTATCGAACACAATCTCAGTGTGATCGCAGAAGCCGATTACATTGTTGATCTTGGCCCGGAAGCCGGCCCCGACGGAGGAAAAGTGGTGGTGGCTGGAACGCCAGAACAAGTTGCAAAGAACCGTGTGAGCCGTACTGCGCCATTCTTGCGAAAAGTGTTGAACAGGTCGCGCGCGAAAATAGCGCTGTCATCCTGAGCGAAGCTAAGCAGAGCCGAAGGATCCCGCTGAGCTAGCCTTAAGCCTCTGCTACGGGATTCCTCGACTTCGCTCGGATTGACGACGAAAGTCGGCGAACCAATGCTCGCGTATTACCTGCATAATCTCGATCCAATCATTTTTCGGATTCACGACAACGTTGGCCCGCGCTGGTATGGCTTGGCTTACGTACTTGCTTTTATCTCCAGCTACCTCCTTTTCCTTTGGCTGGCCAAACGCGGCTATGCTGATCTGCCGCCGCAACGAGTCGGCGATTTCATCACCGGGTGCGCGCTGTTTGGTGTGATTCTCGGCGGGCGTCTCGGCTACGTCTTTTTTTACAAGCCGGAAATGTTGCGGGAGCCGTTATCGATCTTCCGTGTCTGGGAAGGCGGAATGTCCAGTCACGGCGGAATGCTTGGCGTATTGCTTTTCACTTTGTACTACGCGCATCGGCACAAAATTTCGTGGACGAATCTGGGCGACAATCTGGTTGTCACCGTGCCAATCGGTTTGTTCTTCGGTCGCTGCGCGAATTTCGTTAATGGCGAGCTTTACGGCCGGATGACGAAAGTTCCCTGGGCGATGCAATTTCCCAAAGAACTGTTCGACCATCCTCAGGAAGCTGAGCGCGCGGTTGCGGCATGTACGCGAATCGACCCATCGCTCTCCACTCCGGATGCAATCGTTGGCGCAGTTCGCACTCACCCGGAAGTGGCCACTGCATTGCGTTCAATTCTTTCGCCGCGCCAGCCATCACAACTTTATGAGGCTTTTTTCGAGGGAATCGTCTTGTTTGCGATTTTATGGTTCGTGCGCGTTCGCAGACGCGAACCAAACGGAGTTCTGACGGGATTGTTCTTTATCTGGTACGCAATTTTTCGGATCGTAGTCGAATATTTCCGCGAGCCCGATGCGGCCCTGATCGGTCCTTTTACGCGCGGACAATTCTTTTCATTCTTCCTCGTCGCGATAGGCCTTGGTTTCATTGCCGTAGCAAAAATGCGTCCCACGTTTCCGCAAGGAATGACGAAGCGCGAATGACGAATTAATGTCGTTTGCGCGAATGTTACTTTCGTTTCTGCAAAACGGCGTTATTACTTAAGCCGGTGACGCGGGAATGCTGGAAATCATAGCGGCCGGCGGCGGTCTCCTTTTTGCGTTCGATCACGCGACGATCGCGGGAAAGCTCGTTCTCACTCTGCTTGCTGTCGCCTCCATCTTTAGCTGGTCAATCATGATCACGAAATTACGCGTGATTAGGTTTGCCCGAAAACAGAACGCCCGTTTTCTCGCTGCCTTTCGGCAGGATCGCCAACCGCTACGGCTGTTCGAAAAGAACGCGCGTTTTCCAGGATCGCCGGTATTCAACGTATATCGCGCTGGTTGCGAGGAAATGACATTTCATCTGCTCGGTTCTCCAGAAGTCGATGACACATTTCGCGCGCGACTCGAAATCGCTGACAAAATTTCGCCGGCACAAATGGGCGCGGTAAACGCGGCGATGGAACGCGCAGTGGGCGAAACGGCGCTTTCACTCGAATCGCAGATGATTTTGCTCGCAACCGCGGTAAGTGGTTCCCCATTTCTGGGCTTGCTGGGTACGGTCTGGGGCGTGATGGACGCGTTCACCGGTGTAGCCGAAGCGGGCTCACCCAACCTTGTCTCGATGGCGCCTGGCGTATCCGGCGCGCTCATTACCACGGTGACCGCGCTCTGCGTCGCGATTCCGGCGATGTTCGGTTACAACTTTCTCGTTACAAGTATTCGCGGGATGATCGTCGAGATGGACAATTTTGCCGCGGAGCTCGCGTCGGAATTCGAGCACAAATACGTCGATCACACTGTGCGTGAATCGGCCTTTCGCCGATGAGACGGTACTCGCAACGGCAGGGACTTTCCACGCTTAGCGAGATCAATATCACCCCTCTGCTCGACCTGGCGTTCGTGCTGCTCATCATTTTTATGATCACGACGCCGTTGCTCGAAAGCACCATGAACCTTGTAATTCCATCGAGCGGCGCGACTAATCCGCCGATCAAATCAGGACGGGTGCAAATTGTCTCGATCGACCGCGGTGAGATAATTCGGTTTAACAATCAAGTAGTTGATTTGAAAGTGCTCACGGCGCGACTGACCGAATTGAAACGGACGAATCCAGACGTCGCGGTTGTGATTCGGCCTGACCGCGAGTTGCCTGTGCAAAAATTGATCGCGTTGATGGACGCGTTGAAACAGGCGCAGATTACGAAGGTTGGCATCGCGACAAGGGCCGAGTCAAAATAGATGTCGAAGAACCCGCCTTCGCGGAGCTTTTGGCGAAACGTCACGCTGATTGCGCTGGCGCATATTGCTCTCATTGCATGTTTAATCCGCTGGAGTTTAGCGGCTCGAAGCGCGCCAGAGCCGGAGAGCCTGGTTTGGTTGAGCGGCGCGGAAGATCTCGCGGCGGAAAGACCCGAGACCAGCGCGACCCGGCCCACAGAGATTTCGGCTCCGCCCGTTGAATCGGAACCGTTGAAGCCAGATGAAACAGAAACGGAGAGGCCGTCCTTAACTCAGACAAAGAGCGAAATCGATTTGCCGAAACCAACGCCATTGGAGACCCCTGTTCCAAAGGCTACCGCAAAGCCGAAGACAACCCCAAGACCCACGCCGAAGCCAACACCGAAACCGACTCCTAAAAAAGCTGTGCTGGCAAAAGCGACCAAATCACCGGCGCACGCTAAGTCGAGCCCATCAAAATCCCCGCGAGATCAAACCGAGGCGAGCAATGACAAAAAGAAAAACGCGAAAGTCGTTAGCGCAAAAACTAAATCCTCATCCGATAGCGGTGGTGAGAAAACAGGTTCAGCCAGCAAAGGTGGTAGTGCGAGCGGTGGAAGCAGCTCATCAGAATTTGGATGGTATGGCAACATGCTGCATGACCGCTTCTATAGCGCGTGGATTCAGCCAACAGCGAATGTCCCTTCCGGCACGAAGATTTCGACTTTGGTCAAAGTGCGCATTGAGAAAGACGGCCGCGTTTCCAAATTCGAAATTATCAAGTCGTCCGGAAATGTCGTAGTCAATGAGTCGGTCAGGGTGGTCGCGAAACAAGTGACGCAGGTCGACCCGCCGCCGACAGGCCTGATTCACGGCGATCACTACGACGTAAGAATCAATTTCGAACTGAACACAAACAGCCCCGGCGAATGACTTGAAATCCTTGAACTACTAATGAACACGAAGACGGAATGGATACTGCCCGCAAGCCACGCCAGTAGACGCGAATAGATCGACTCACATTATCACTGGTTATTCGGTTAATTCGTGTGATTCCCGGCTATCCGGGGTGTTGGTTTGTTGACGTCCAGGAGAGAGCGCACTTTTTGCAGTTCGGTTTCCTCCTTTTCCAAACGCGCATTGACTGCGTCGAGCGCTGCTTCCAATTTTTGGACTTTCTGGTGCTCCTTCAGAAACTCATTGAGCAACATCACGTTGACAGCTTCGTAACGCACCGTTTCAGGCTTACCGTTTTGGTCGGGGGTCACAAGGTTCGGATCGACTTGGCCCACATCCTCCGCGATGAGGCCAAAAGAGAGGCAGCGCGCCGGGTCAATCTCCTTCTTGTAGCGGAAGCTTACCGGCCTGAGCGAGAAGATTTCCTCGCTCGCCTCTGCCATCGGTCTGATATCATCCTTGTAGCGCCGCGAGGACTTAAGGGTCCCGAGCATGTTATCGGACGTGACGAAAACCTGCCTGCCATCCGCGGCAGGAGTAGAATAAATATTGGCGATCCAGGTGATACCCAGCGTGCCAGCCCGGCCGTGGACGCCCGCACCGATACAGACATTGCCATAGCCATCGACGTCGTATCCAGCTTCGTAGCCGATGGCCGTATTGAGAGCGCCTTGAGTGCCGCCAGCGAGCGCGCGTACACCGACGGCTGTACTGGTGAAGCTTTGTGTGTTATTAGCGAGGGCAGCGTCACCGATGGCGGTGTTCTCCCACCCAGTGTTATTGGCTATAAGCGCACCATAACCGATAGCAGTGTTTGAGTAGCCGGTACTATTGCTGTAAGCCGCTCTAAAACCGACCGCAGTATTGCCACTGACCTCATTTGCCACGAGCGCATCATGGCCCACGGCCGTACTATAACTGCCGGTGACGTTGTTACGTAGGGCGCTTACCCCAATGGCGGTGTTGGAGGCACCTGTGGAGTTGGCAAGCAGGGCACTCTCACCCATCGCCGTGTTTCGGTCGCCCGTCGTATTGCCAGACAGCGCTGCATTACCCACGGCGGTATTCGATGGCCCTTCGGTGTTTTCGGCCAGAGCCAGCGCGCCGTTGGCCGTGTTCAACGTGCCGATGGTGTTGCTTGAAAGCGCCCCTGCGCCCGTGGCCGTATTCCCGCTGGCAGTGTTGTGCAGAAGCGCGTCTTTACCAATCCCAGTGTTAAAGCTGCCATCGACATTATCCCGCAACGCGCTTACTCCGACCGCACTGTTGGAAGCGCCGGTTTGATTGGAAAGCATCGCCGTTTCGCCTACGGCCGTGTTGGTGTTGCCAGTTGTGTTATTGAACAATGCCCGACTACCAACAGCAGTGTTGAACCCGCCAGTCGTGTTAGTCAAAAGGGCGAAAGCTCCAGTAGCTGTGTTCGAGCCGCCGCTGGCGTTGCTTAGAAGCGCTCCGGCGCCAGTGGCCGTATTTTCATCGGCGGTGTTGGCGAACAGCGTCCATGCGCCGACCGCGGTGTTAAAACTGCTGCCAGTATTGCTCCTCAAAGAGAAAAAGCCGAGGCCGGTGTTGTAAGCGCCCGTGGTTAGACTGAAAAGAGCGGCTTGCCCTTCGGCCGTGTTGTCGCCCGGGTAGCCGCCATCGGGTGGCGGATTCACAGCGTGCGTTGCGGACGAAAGGAGAATGCAGGTTAAGGCGAATAGCGAGGTTCGATAAATAGATTTCATTACTGTTTTATGTGTTTATTGCTTCACTATTCTTCTCCGAATATTTGTCGATCAAAGTTCTCGCCAAAATCTCGCCGGCTGCCTTAGCGGGTATTGACGGTTTTCAGCGCGGGACTGATGAGTTCAACCCGAGTAATGACTTTCTGAATTTGCGACGCCTGCTCCATCTGGTTTGTTATTTGCGGTTTTTGCGCGATTCGCGGACAGCACTGGGTGCAATGCTTACCGACCACTTAGCACTATTTGTGCCGCGGGCCTGGTTATTTTGACCTGCGCATTTACCTTCTGAATTTGTGCTGCCTGCTCCTGGAGCTGCGCAGTGAGAACTTCCATTCCTTTCCGCTGCTGCGCGACAGTCGCTTGTAGCTCGGTGATGCTTGCTTGTTGTTGCTCAACTTTCCGGCGCTCTTTAAGGAACTCATTAAGCAACATGGCGTTGATCTGATCATAACGGACGGAGTAGATTTGTCCCTTCTTGTCGCGCACGACCAGATCGGGGTTTACTTCAGCAACCTCTTCCGCGATTAAGCCAAAGCAGGCCGTCTTTTTCACGTCCTTCTTGTAGTGAAACGTCACCGGTTTCAGCGCTAGAATGGATTCACTGGTTTTCTCCATTGGCGTAATATCACACTTGAACCGCCGCGATGAAGCCGCGCTGCCCAGCTTTCCTGTCGAGACATCCCAGTACACGGCTGACTGCGGGAGAGTGTCGAAGAGGCCCTGCAGGTAACAATTCTGCGTATCGCTGTTACCGATGCGGATGGTGTTGTCTTCGCTCGCAATGCCAGACACGCCCGCGCCAATGCAGATGTTGTTATTGCCCGTGATGTTCTGACCCGCGCCGGTACCGATGGCCGTGTTCGAAACGCCTCCGGCATTGCCACCGAGCGCAAGAACACCAACAGCAGTATTGGAACTGCCAGGGACGTTCGCGAATAGGGCGAAGCGGCCCACAGCGGTGTTGTTACCGCCTGCAGTATTCTGTTGGAGTGCTCCCTGACCAATCGCAGTGTTGGCGATGCCGCTCGTGTTGCTGGCCAAGGCAAACACACCAAGAGCTGAGTTATCGTGGCCTTCCGTGTTGGCGGACAGCGCTAGAACGCCGTTCGCTGTGTTGCTGAAGCCAGTGGTGTTGCTAGACAGCGCAAACGCTCCATCCGCCGTGTTGTTTTCACCCGTGGTGTTGCTTAACAGCGCTCCGGCGCCGTTGGCCGTATTTTGATCTGCGGTATTCAGAAGCAGCGTTCCAGCGCCGGCAGCGGTATTGAAGTTGCCTTCAGTGTTGCTCAGGAGAGAAAGAAATCCATTGGCAGTATTGTAACCGCCGCTGGTGAGGCCTAGGAGCGCGCTTTGTCCTTCCGCTGTATTACCTCCAGGATAACCGCCATCCGGTGGCGGATTCACTGCTTGTCCGGTTTGGCAAAGAGCTAAGGAGCAAAGCGCGAAAATGACGCGGCTGAAACTCATCTGCAAAAATCGCCGCGCGATTGAAGTTTTGGTTAGCATATTCATGGGTGTCATTTTCCTTTCCTTTAGGTTGTGGTTTGGTTTCTACTCGGATAAACAACAAACCGGGTCTGGACCGATCATCGGACTCCGAGAATTTTTTTAGCCGCGTGGGAATCAGCGGCCTTCGCACAAGCGAGAGGTGGCGGCGGGCAATTCGTGTCTGAAGATTTTCCGCAGTTGGGGGTCAAGATCCTTGCTCTTTTCCTGGCTTCTGCCTTAAAACCGTTTGGAGCCCGCGAACGAATGGCGAGAAAGAATCGGTTGGTTCCGAGCGGAAACTTATGGCTCCGGAAACCGTAGGAAGAAGAAATGAATGGCAAACCAGGATCGGTTGATCCCGGGAAGAAGGGGCCGACTCCCAGCGAAACAGGCGCGCTAGGTCCGCAGAAAGTGACCCAGTTACTTGCTGCCTGGAGCCAGGGAGATCGCGCAGCATTGGAAAAACTGACACCGCTTGTTTATGAAGAGCTTCGACAGCTCGCGCATCATTACATGGAAGGGCAGCGTCGCGATCACACGCTGCAAACCACCGCGCTGGTGAACGAAGCTTATCTGCGTCTTGCAGATCAGAAGCGGGCGAGTTTCGAGAATCGCTCACACTTTTTTGCAGTTGCCGCGAGAGCGATGCGGCAGATCCTAGTCAATCACGCCAAAGCGGCCCAACGCCAAAAGCGTGGCGGTGGCGCTGCGAAAGTAGAACTGGATGAAGCGGCGCTGATCTCGCCCGAGCAACCGCGTGCGATCTTGGAACTCAATGAGGCTTTAGAGCGATTGGCGACGCTAGACTCAAGAAAGGCGCAGGTGGTGGAGCTCAGTTACTTTGGCGGTCTGAAGCAGGATGAAATCGCGGAAGTACTAAAGGTCTCAACGGTGACGGTCCGCCGTGATTGGATCTTCGCTCGAGCGTGGCTGTACGCAGAATTGTATGCAGCCTAACCATGACCCGCGGTTAGAAACGGTTGAGGAAGTTTTTCACGCGGCACTAAATCGTTCGCCGGGCGAGCTTCGCGGGTTTCTAGATGAGAGATGCGAAGGCGATGAGAATTTGCGCAGAAGAGTTGAACAGCTACTAGCTGCGCATCGACAAGCGGGGACTTTCATTGAAACGCCAATTGCCGATCTGGTTGACAGTGGTATCAACGATGAACCGGAAAGTGATTTGTTGATCGGTCAAACGATCGGTCATTACAAAATTTTGCGACGAATCAGCGTTGGCGGGATGGGCGCCGTATATCTGGCGGAGCGTGCGGACCAGCAATACCAGAAGCAGGTCGCCATTAAGCTGATTAAGCGAGGCATGGACACTGATTCAGTGCTTCGCCATTTCCGCAACGAACGGCAAATCCTCGCCACCTTCGATCACGCCAACATTGCTCGTCTCCTTGACGGCGGCGCAACCGATGACGGATTACCGTACTTCGTGATGGAATATGTCGAAGGACTGTCCATCGATCAATATTGCGAGAAGCACGCGCTCTCGATCACCAACCGACTAAGACTCTTCCGTGAAGTGTCTGCCGCGGTTAGTTATGCGCACCGGCGCGCCGTAATCCATCGGGATATCAAGCCTTCGAACATTGTCGTCACGAGTGATGGCACACCAAAGCTGCTTGATTTTGGGATTGCCAAAATCTTACAACCCGGCAGCGGAGCAGAAGCGTTGGCTACGATCACAGGCATACGGCTGATGACGCCGGAATATGCAAGCCCTGAGCAGGTGCGTGGGCAACCTGTAACCACTGTCACCGACGTGTATTCGTTAGGTGTGGTGTTATATCGGCTACTGACGGGTCAGAACCTATACCGATTGAAGACGCGAACGCTGGAGGAAATTTCGCGCGCAATCCTCGAACAGGAGCCAACGCGCCCAAGTACAGCCGTTGGTAAAAGCAAAGGAAGCTCCGACTCGCAAATTCTAAATCCCAAACGGCTCCGCGGCGATCTCGACAACATTGTATTGATGGCACTTCGCAAAGAGCCGGAGCGACGCTACCAGTCAGTCGAGCAATTCTCTGAAGACATCCGGCGCCACCTAGAATCATTGCCTGTTAGGGCGCGGAAGGACACGCTTGCCTATCGCAGCGCGAAGTTCCTCAAGCGGAACATGGCGGCGGCCGCCGCCGCTGCCTTTGTGTTCCTGACGTTACTGGGTGGGATCGTTGCTACGACCTGGCAGGCGCACAGGGCCCAAGCAGAAAAAGCGCGGGCCGAGCGGCGCTTCAATGACGTGCGTAAATTAGCGCATTCGGTCCTGTTCGATTATCACGACGCGATAAAGGACCTACCCGGCGCAACACGAGTGCGCGAGCGCTTGGTCAAGGATGCGCTGACCTACCTGGACAATCTTGCGCGTGAAGTAGCAGGCGACCCGGCATTACAGCGCGAACTAGCCGCGGCTTACGAGAGAGTGGGCGATGTGCGCGGTGAAGCGTACGGCGCCAGCTTAGGCGATATGGCGGGCGCAGTCGACAGTTACCAAAAGGCGCTCCGAATTCGTGAAGCATTGGTCGCAGCCGATCCGCGCGATGTGGATAACGAGCGCGGCCTGGCCTATGGCTATATGAAGATTGGCAGCCAACTCCAGGACACCGGCGACGCAGCGCGTGGACTGGAGTATCTGCGTAAGGCGTGCGCGCTCTATGGTCGATTGGCAACTGAACAGCCGGATAATTCTGTAATCCGTGATTATCTCGCGCGCGCTCACGATGAGCTTGGTATAGCGCTGCAAAACTTTGCGGACACGGCTGGCGCGCTGGAAAATCACAGGCACGCGTTGCGCCTGCGTAAAGAATTGCTCGCCGCTCAGCCGCGGAGCGAGCTGCACCGGCGTCATCTGGCCATCACCTACCTGGACCTGGGCCAGGCACTGATTCGCAGTGGCGACATCAATGCAGCATTAGAAGCGAACAGGAATTGCATGGAGTTGTGCGAGGCGTTGTTTGCTGAAAATCCGACCAATATTAAAGACCGCCGTCGGCTGGCGATTAGCTATCAAAATGAGGGCGACTATCGCGCGATCGCCGGTGACATTGGTGGCGCATTGGAGAGTTTTCGGAAAAAACTGCCGCTCGACGAGCAGTATCTCCATGATGATCCGATCAACGCGCAGGCTCGCGGCGACGTTGCCTATTCCTATCACAGGATTGGCCTACTGTTAGCAAAGTTGGGCGATTATGCTCAGGCCCTGCCCTATCACGTCAAAGCGCTTGGTATGCTCGAAAAGCTTGCTGCTGATGCACCGGAGGATTTAGTAATCCGCTACCGGACGATTATCACCCGTAGCACGACGGCGGAAGTGCATGCGAAGCTCGGCAACCGGAGTGAGGCAGCTGCGGAGTGCTCTACGGCGATGACTCAGCTTAACGAGATCGCCGAAGATCCGACCAATAGTGCGCTAAGCGATTTCAGGGGACTGGCCTGTTTGCATTTGGCCGACGCTTATCTCGCGCTCGCCACTTCGGACAAATTACCTGCCAGCGACCAACAGAAACACTGGCGCGCCGCACACGACTTCTATCAACGCAGCCTCAACATCTGGCAGGACATGCAAAGGCGCGGCATCCTCACTGCCGACGACGCGGATAAACCGGACGAGGTAACTCGCGGAATCGCCAAATGCGATGCGGCTTTGGAAAGATGATTTTTATCCGGCGAATTTCTCCTCGATCGATCGATGTAAATGCTCGGATATCGCTGGATGATCGAGGCGCTGAACAACTTCATCCAGAAATCCGGTGACAATAAGCCGCTGGGCGACCGGGACTGGGATGCCCCGCGTGCGAAGGTAGAAAAGCTCGTCCTCATCAACTTGACCGGATGTTGCGCCATGGGTGCAACGGACGTTGTCGGCAAGAATTTCGAGACCTGGCATTGAGTTGGCTTCTGCGTCGTCACTCAACAAAAGGTTGCGAACTTTTTGATACGCATCAGTGAAATGAGCGTGCGGTTCAACTCGGATCAGTCCACCGAAAATGGTGCGGGCGCGATCGTCCAGCGCGTTTTTGTACAAGAGATCGCTGGCGGTATGCGCCGAGATATGATCCTGCAAAGTGCGGGCATCAAATTCCTGCTGGCGTTTCGCGACTGCTACAGCGAGCAAATCGCTGCGTGCACCTTCGCCGATGAGGCGACTCAGACTTTCGAAACGCGAATATCGCGAACCGAGGTGCAGGTTCAGGCTCATCGCGGAAGCATCATGATCGACCATCGTGGAGTTCATCTGTAGCGCGATCACATTGTCCGACCAATTTTGTGCGCACACATAGGTCACCTTTGCACCGGGGCCGCCGACCAGATCGTTTACGCCACACGCAAAACCGGGCGCCTCTTCATTCACCGAGCGGAAATGTTCGATCACAGTCACTTTCGCCAGCTCGTCCGTGACTAGGAGTAAGTGTGGAAATGCGGAAGCGTTTTCGTCGGTCAGCCAATGAAAAATCTCGATCGGCAGCTCGATTTCGACTCCGCGAGGCACATAAAGAAATGTTCCTGAGGAAACCAGCGCCTGATGCAGCGCGGCAAACTTGGCTGAGCCCAGAGTAGCTGGCTGCGACATGAAGTGTCTGCGGAACAACTCGGCGTGCTCAACCATCGCCCGCTCGAGTGATTGAAAAATGACACCGCGCTTTTTCAGCTGGTCCGAAATCACGTCACGCTCGACAAGCTCGTCACCGGCGAAGATCATTCGTCCAGCTACGTTTTCGAGTCCGCGCGATTGCTCAAGAATCGTTGCCCGCTCCGTCTCACTTAAGCTGGCACCGTATTTGAACGGGCTGAGATCGAGAAGACCGACGTTGGCAAATCGCCACGCCTGATCTTTTCGGGTTGGATTAGGTAACGACTCAAATTGTTTCCAGGCTGCGCGCTGCTGATCACGGAACCAATCGGGAAATTCGCGTGACTCGGGTGGACCGGAAAGAATCGGCTCGGCTTTGCTTAGCTGATCTTGAGAGACTGGCGACATCTTTATTCTTGCGGGCCGATACAGCGGTAATAGACCGCCGCTACAGAGGAACCAGGCAGGCGCGAAACTTATCCAACCGAGCCTTCCATCTCCAGCTCGATCAGTCGTTTGAGCTCCACACTATATTCCATCGGGAATTGGCGGACGAGATCGTTGACGAAACCGTTGACGCTCAAGCTCATTGCCTGGGCTTCGGTGAGGCCCCGCTGTTGCATGTAGAAAATCTGCTCGGCGCTCACCTGGCTGACACTGGCTTCGTGTTGAACAGCGTTGCCAGTTCCACGCACGGTGATCGCCGGGTAAGTGTCGGTTCGGGAGGTCGCGTTGATAAGCAACGCATCGCACTCGGTGTTGTTCTTGCAATTCTTCAGGTGTTTCGGCACATGAACCAAACCGCGATAGGTGGCGCGGCCTTTGCCGATAGAAATGGATTTGGAAATGATGTTGCTGGTCGTCTCATCTGCAGCGTGGATCATTTTCGCACCCGTGTCCTGGTGCTGGCCGTCGTTGGCGAGTGCGATGGAAAGAACTTCGCCACGCGCCTTACGGCCCTTCATGATCACGCCCGGATATTTCATGGTAAGCCGCGAGCCGATATTGCAATCGATCCATTTCACTTCGGCGTTTTCCTGGGCGAGACCCCGTTTGGTCACAAGATTGAATACATTCGACGCCCAGTTCTGGACGGTGATGTATTGAATCTTAGCCCCCTTAAGAGCAACCAATTCCACGACAGCGCTATGCAGCGTGGGCGTGTTGAATTTCGGCGCGGTGCAGCCCTCCATGTAAGTGACTTCAGAGCCTTCGTCGGCGATAATGAGCGTGCGCTCGAATTGTCCAAAGTTCTCTGCGTTGATACGGAAGTAAGCCTGAAGAGGGTGCTTCACTTTCACCCCGGGCGGAACGTAGATGAACGAGCCGCCGCTGAAGACAGCGGAATTCAATGCGCTGAATTTGTTATCGGCGATCGGGATCACTTTGCTGAACCATTTGCGGAAAATTTCCGGATGATTCTTCAAGCCCTCTCTTGATCCAACGAAAATGACACCCTGTTCGCCAACGGCCTTTTTAATATTTGAATAGACCGCTTCGCTATCGAACTGTGCCTCCACGCCTGCGAGGAATTTTCGTTCCTGCTCAGGAATACCGAGCCGCTCGAAGGTGCGCTTAATGTCGTCCGGCACTTCCTCCCAACTGCGTTTCGGCTCCGTGCCTGGCGCGAGGTAGTAACGGATTTTGTCGAAATCGATCGCTTCGAGGTCCTTGCTCGCCCAGTGCGTCGGCAGCGGTTTTTCCAGGAACGCCTTTAGTCCGCGCAAGCGAAACTCGCGTACCCAATCGGGGTCTTCTTTGACGTCTGCGATGTAATGAATGGTGTGCTCGCTCAGTCCCACACCTGCATCGCGCACGTGCGCTTCTGGATAAAAGAAATCTCCTTTTCCGCGATCAATATCGATAGTGGGTGTTTCGGTTTTCATTGGTCTACCTCGTATAGGCTGGTTCGGCTTCCGCCCGAGCCCAATCGTATCCGCGTTCTTCGAGTTCGAGAGCGAGCTCTTTTCGCCCGCTTCTAACGATTCGCCCTGCCACCATCACATGGACGTAATCGGGGACGATGTAGTTCAGGAGGCGCTGATAATGCGTGATTAACAATATGCCAAGATCGGGGCCGCGCAATGAGTTTACCCCATGCGCAACGGTCTTGAGAGCGTCGATATCCAGGCCGCTGTCGGTCTCGTCTAACACCGCATACTTCGGCTCGAGCATCGCCATTTGCAGGATCTCGGTGCGCTTTTTTTCGCCTCCTGAGAACCCCTCGTTGACGGCGCGCGACGTGAACGAGCGGTCCATCCCGAGCAATTCCATCTTTTCGTAAAGCCTCGCGTAGTAATCGGTTGCTTCCAGTTCTTCGCCTTCCGGCAGGCGCGATTGCAAGGCCGCGCGGAGAAAATTGGCAATCGTCACACCGGGAATTTCGCTTGGATATTGAAAAGCCAGGAAAAGGCCGCGGCGTGCACGTTCGTCTGGTTCAAGCTGGAGAAGATCCTCGCCGTCCATCAGTATCTTGCCACCAGTGACATGATAATCCGGATGACCAGCCAGGACTTTCGCTAGCGTGCTTTTTCCCGAGCCATTTGGGCCCATCAGCGCATGCACCTCACCCTGTGGGACGCGAAGAGTCAATCCCCGGACGATCTCCTGATCCCCGACGGCAATGTGTAGTTTCTCTATGTCCAATTCCTTCATAAAGGAGAACAACAAATATACTCGTGTTTAGAGGATTTGCTAACCGCATCCCAACGGATCCCCGTCCCGTGCCCCGAAAGCCTTCGGGGGTTTACGTGGCTACCCCGCTTGGATTCGAACCAAGAATAACGCCTCCAAAGGGCGCTGTGTTACCGTTACACCACGGGGTATACGCATTTGCGATTTTAGATTCGCGATTTTCGATTCAAGCGCAATGTCCAAAATTCAAATGTAATTGCTGTCAGGGCCAGCAACTTGCCGGCAAAATCGAGGTTGAATTACCCGTGATGAGGCGCGTATCATCCCAGTGCGGTTAATGGGACTCGGTTATGGAGCGGACAACCTTCCTTGAGCACTACCGGGTCTGCCTTGGTACTGACGGCGCCCCTAATGAACTCGGTCGCGATGGCTCCGTGATTGCCTACGAAGGCGTGGACGAAAGATCCGGCGAACCCGTCGCGTTAACGCTGGTTCCCATAGCAAGCATTGATCCCTCGCTGCGGGAGCAATTCGAAGAACAGGCGCGCTCTATTCAGAGGCTGCGTCATGTCAACATTGCCAAGGTTTTCGACTTTGGACGCGAAGGCGAAGATTACGTTTATGTCTCAGAGCGACTGCCGGGCGAAACGCTTGCCACGTGGGTCGCCCAGCATGGTCCGATGCCGGCTGATGCCACGCTGCGCGTGGCGGAACAAATCGTGAGCGTGCTTTCGTCCGCAAGTTTTCACAAGCTTCCGTATCCGCCTATTGATCCCTCCGGCATCATCATTGTGCCGGGACAGACTCCCGAAGGCGGATGGCCACTGGTAAAATTGACGAATTTCGGCGTGACCGAATTGAAGACTGCCGCCGACAATTCCCCGAGCCTTGAGACCTCGCTCCCAAGCGTGCCGGGCGAATCCGAGTCTACTGGCGCAGCGTCAAATGACGCGGCGCCGTCCACAGTGAAGTCGCTCACCGCTGAATCCAGGAAGAGTGTTGGAGAGCAGGGGGCACCGGATGTTCGTTGGGAGATTTATTTGCTTGGCGCGACTATGTATTTTCTTCTGACTGGCAGCGCGCTTGCACCTGAGACGCTTCGACAATTTCCCAAGCTCTCTGGATTTCCAAAACCGTTGAGGAAGTTGCTTTCTCAAATGCTGCATCCCAATCCCGATCGACGTCCAAAGGATCTGGTCGTGCTTGGAGAGATGATTCGCGGTTGCCTGCTGAAAATTGAACGGCGATTCGCCCTGGCCGACCGATACGGCATCCCGCTCAGGACAACAATTCGACCGCCAACCCGACCTCGACCGCGGCGCGTGCTGCGAACAGCATTGGCGTTCGGCGCGCTCTTTGTGGCTGCGGCCGTGGTTGCCGCGGTTCTGTTTCCGGAGTCCGTTGGGATAATCTTGCACCAGCCTCGCGCAACAAAGTCGATCGGCGTTCTGGTTGGCGTTCCCGAACCTTCGTCACCGCCTGCAACTGTCCAAAATCCGTCGACGCCGGTTGCTCCTGCGACTGTGCTATCACAAGCCGCAAATGCGACTATGGCGTTAGCGACCCAACCAAGGACAGATAGTGCAGCGACCCCCAATTCGTCTCAACCGCCGACGGCGGATCTCCAGCAGGACCAAACGTCAAACGGACAACCGCAGGTCGCCGCGACGCAGGATGCCGTCGCGGCCGTTTCCCCGGCCGCGGCTCCGGAAAGCTCTGCCGAGAGCGAGGCTGCTGTGGCATCTCCGAAAGACTCCGAGCCTGTCCAACCGGCGACTACGGCTCAATCGAGTTCGCGCAGCAAAAAGAAACGTGTCGCTTCGGCGTTGCCTCGCCAAGGTTCGATGCGGGTTCGAATGCTGGGGATTACGTCCGATGGACGGCTCATTTATCGTCTGCCTTCGGGCCGGACGAGGATCGTCGCACCCGACTCGAACCAGAATGACGTCGTTCCGCGCCGACATCGCCGCGCTTACATCCAGCGCGATCAAATGTTTGAGCCTCCTCCGCAATACGGGCCGGATTATTTTCCTTACGATTAGTCCATCAAGGAATGCCCGCGCGCGAGACACGCTGATGCGATGGAACCTGGCTTCAGGCCCGCCAGGTTTCCCTCAGGACTCTGTCGAAAAAATAAGAAAAAAAAGCTTGCCTAGCGGCCCGATTCCCGGCATAACCTCGCGTTCGTGGGGAAACGACCTGCCCTCTGGGCATTCGCAACTGCATCTCTTTTTGTCATTTCCAGCGTAGCTGTTCGTGCGCAGGGATTGGCTCCATCAACGTTGGATCTTGGGGGTCACGATCAAAATCTCGCCAGTCACGACCAAAAGAAAGCAGACGACATGGTCCAGGTGATCACGCAGAAATCTGCGCAGACCACGCCAGATAAGCCGGTAAAGGCGATCACGAAAAAGCGGATGTCCGTCACCTCAAGGAAGCCGAAACCGTCAGTCAACAAAGAGCCGGCACAAGTGGTGGGCAAAGAGCCAACGCAAACGGCTCCGAAAGAGTCGGCGCGTACGGTCGCGAAGGAATCGGCGGGAACGTTTACGATGGAGCCGGTGCGACCAATGGGTCAACAGAGTGTAACCCACACAACACAACCCTATTCCCGTTTTAGCTTCAAGAGTCCTGGCGGCAAAAAAGAATCGGTTCCAATTATTAGTCAGTATTATCCCAAACAGATCGTTTACCCATACGGCAAAGTTGACCGGCACATCGACAGCAGATTGATGCAAGCAGCGACGATCGCACAGGAACGCGCCCATGCGCATTCGCGCTCACGATGCTGGCATTACGTAAAAGACGCGTTGCTTGCTTCTGGTGTGATCGATTCTCGCCCGAAGACTGAGCTCGCCAGGGATGCCGCAGCGGATCTCGTCAGCAATTACGGATTTAGGCGATTGGCGGTGTCAGATCCATTCTCCGCGCCGGTCGGTTCGGTGCTGGTGTATGGGACCGCGCGCAGCGTCGGGCACGTCGAGCTCCGCACGCGGGACGGTTTTGTCAGCGATTTCCGTTCAAAAACCCCATCGCGCCGTCCCTTGCTGGGCGTTTACGCGAAGTTGTAAGTTTGAGGTAACTCCGGCGGAGTCTGCGCTGAAGCGACTTCTGCCCCAGAACTTCCCCAATTACAAATTGCTCGGCTCTGTGTGAGACCCGGGCGGGATAATTTGAAGTGTCATAAAGTGCGGATGCGCTTTCGTCCACTCCATCGCTTCTCGCTTTGTTTCAAAAAATCGGTCGACGACAATGGCCTTGAGTTGGCTGTACGTGCGGCCGCATACACGAGCGGCCTTGCGACTGACGACCGCCGGTCCGGTGTCGACCGCGGTGCAGGCGAGATCCGGGAAAATCACTTTGCTTCCGTACGGAATTCTCTTTGGATCGACAGCGCAATGTCCAGCGCGTAGCCGTTGGCCGGTGCTGGCATATTTATGGCCCTCGCCTGCCCAGTAGCAAGTGACACGTGCCAGGATTGACTCTTCACGCGCGAAAGAGGCAGACGCCAGCGATAGCAAAAATACGAGTGTGTAAGATAGTTTCATAGCGTTCCAAGGTTGCTCCCGTGGTGTCGAGTCTCGGGTGGAGCAAGCTATTCTCGATGCCGAACTAACGGAGCGTGTAGCTCCACTTTCGGATTCGGAACAGCCCCGACGCGTTAGCCATTGGGGACGCGGGACTTCTGACAAACGGCTCAATGTGGCGAGCCCGCCCCTCTATAGACCAGTTATACGAGTTGTCAATCCATCGGCGGATCTAAGGCGAAACCGAATCAGCCACGAACCGCATTTCGTTACCCGCGACGAATCCTAACTTCTCGTAAATCGACCTGCCTTCGTCTGACGCGTGAAGGATAAGTCGGTCAAGCTGTTCGTTCCTGGACCAGCTGATAATCTCTCGAATGAGCAGCCCGGCGATGCCCCGTCGTCGCCACGGCGGTTCGGTAAAGACATTTACGATCGTTCCCTGGCGGCCTTCGCCGATGGTCGATACATCGACTGGTCGCGGCAGGATCGGTTGCAACTGAACGCCAGCGCCGGCCACGACCAATTCCGGTTTATCGATGGGAGCTGCGAGCCAACCGACGTAGTTTCTTTTGTCGATCCACTGTTCCAGTTGTGTCCGCGCTTTTGCACGCAATCTTTCAAACGCGTCACCCGAAACATCTCCCATGTCTTGAAACATTCGCGCTCGATGCCACGAGATGATATCGGCATCCTGCGCCGTAGCGCGACGGATCTGAAACTCGCGCGAGGGAATTGGTTGCACCGGATGACTGTCCGCACGTCTGCGATGCTGCTTTTCTTCAGATCTTTTCATTTGGACCGAGACCTTTCGAACGCTCGAGATTTCAACCTGAAGCGCCCGGCACTCAACGTCCAACCCGAACTGAGGTCTTAGCAAGGCGTGACAGGGCGCTTCTCGATGATACCATCCGCAAAATGGAACCTGCGGATTGGGCATCGCTGAGCGACCAGGAACTCCTCGAGCGGCGCATTTCGACGCTGGGTCTGCGGTTGGAAGGCACCGCGCTGGAACCACTCATTCGGCAGTTATATGACGAACTCTCGGCGCGTGGGCTTGTGTTCCATCCACCGTGCCACGTCGGTGACGAATGGTTTGTGCCAATCGGCATCCCCGCCATTTTCATTCCGTTCTTTCTCGCGCACGACCGGTTGCGCTCGTTGGAACGGACGATGATGCTCGAGGTTGAGGGAGAAACGCCCGAATGGTTCATGAAATTGATGAGGCATGAAGCGGGTCACGCTTACATGTATGCGTATCGCCTTACCCGGAAGAAGAAATGGCAGGAGCTTTTCGGGCAAACTTCACGAGAGGAAACGCCGGACAGTTACCGGCCCCGACCCTTCAGCCGCAGCTATGTAATGCATCTCGAAGACTGGTACGCGCAGAGTCATCCTGACGAAGATTTCGCAGAAACCTTCGCGGTCTGGCTTACGCCTGGACTCGACTGGCAAAAACGTTATTCGCAGTGGAGAGCGCTCCAAAAACTGGAGTACGTCGATGAGTTAATGCGCTCGTTGGCAGGCAAGCCACCAGTTCACATGCCCGATTATCGCGTTGCTGATTACGATTGCCTGAACGTCAAACTAAAGACCTACTACGCGCGCAAACGAAAACTCTACGAGGATACGTATCCGGATTTCTACGACGCCGAACTCCGACAGCTGTTCGCGGCACCGGCGGGAATCAAGGCGAGCGTGTATCTCCAACGGCGGCGGCGGCGATTATTGAACGCGGTCTGCCAATGGACCAACGAGAACAAGTTCCGGGTAAACCAGCTGCTTGCCCGGCTTACCCGCCGCTGCGATCAGCTCGGGCTTCACGTGCTCAATGATGATCCGCAACAGGATTTTCGGGTTTCCGCGTTTATCACTACGCTCGTGATGAACTATCTTTTCACGGGAAAATTCAAACGCACGAAATAACCAGACAGGCGAAGAAAATCGTGAAAAAGAAACTCAAAGTTCTGGTGCTTTTCGACGGCACAAGCCCCACAACCGTCGATCAGGATTTCACAAAAGAGCTGAAGACAAAGGACTGGAAAACCGAGGCAGACGTCATGGCCGCGCTCGGCGCGGTCGGTCATGCGGCCGAGCATCTTGCCATTTACGACGACGTCGATCTTGTGCGGCAAAAGCTCGAAACCTTCGCACCTGATATTCTTTTCAATCTCGTCGAACAGTTCCGGAATAACCCGGGATTCGATCAAAACATCGTTTCGTTTTTCGAGATGCAAGGCCTGCCATTCACCGGCTGCGGCTCGACTGGCCTTACGCTTTGCAAACACAAGGGCATTTCCAAAAAAATCCTGCATTACCACGGCATCCACGTACCACATTTTGTGGTCATCCCGCGGGGCCAGCGCATTGCGCGACCGAAGCAGCTTAAATTCCCAATCCTGGTAAAGCCGGTGAAGGAAGAAGCGTCCTACGGGATTTCGCAGGCTTCGTTCGTTGCTAATGACGAACAGTTCCGCGAGCGCGTCGCTTTTATTCACGAGAAATATAGCAGTGACGCGATCGCGGAGGAATACATCGAGGGCCGCGAACTCTATGTGAGTTTGATAGGGAATGTACGACTAACGGTCCTTCCCATCCGCGAGTTAGTGTTTCGCGAAGTGCCGCCTAACGAACCCAAGATTGCCACCTTCAAAGCAAAATGGGACGACGAATATCGCAAGCGCTGGGGTTTGGAAAATCAGTTCGCCGAAGACCTCGATCCGCAGCTCGTCGGTTACATCCAGGAGACGTGCAAACGCATTTATCGTCTGCTTACCATCGACGGTTACGCGCGCATTGACCTGCGACTGGCGTCAGACAACAAGGTCTATTTCATCGAGGCGAACCCCAATCCAATTCTTGCCAACGATGAAGACTTTGCGCTTTCGGCGGCAAAAGCGGGTTTGCCCTACCCGCGATTGATCGACCGCATCGTGCGGCAAGGGATGATGACGGTCCGAGATTAACAAACGAAGTCAGATATCCAATTGTAATCTCTGGTTTTCGCTTTCATTCAGGCAGCCAGTCGGTCCTCCACGACTTTGCCATCAAGCAAGTGCACTGCGCGTTCAGCGTGGCCGGCGAAACGCTCATCGTGCGTGACCATGCAGATCGTCGCGCCCCCGGCGTGCAGTTCCTTTAGCAGATCCATCACTGCTTCACCGTTTCGCGAGTCCAGGTTTCCAGTTGGTTCGTCTGCAAGCAGAATCGCTGGTTTGCCGGCAAGCGCCCGGGCAACGGCGACGCGCTGCTGTTGTCCGCCGGAGAGCTGACTGGGCAGGTGTTTAGCGCGATGCGCCATGCCCACACGCTCAAGCGCGGCAATGACAGCAGTTTTGCGTTGGATCGCGCTTAATCCGCGGTATGTGAGCGGCAGCTCGACGTTTTCATAAACTGTCAGATCCCCGATTAAGTTGAAACTCTGGAAGATGAAACCGATCTCGCGATTGCGAATGCGCGCCCGATCGGCAAATGATATATTTGTGACCTCTGTGCCCTTCAGCGTATAACTTCCGGCTGAAGGCGTATCGAGCAGCCCCAGGATCGACAACAAAGTCGTCTTGCCACAGCCTGAAGGGCCGGCGATGGAAACGTATTCGCCATCGTGGATGTCGAGATGAACTCCGGAAACAGCGTGGGTCTCCACCTCCTCCGTAAGAAAAATCTTTCTGACATCTGTGAGCCGAATCAAAGCAGTCGATCCGTTTCCGGATGACGTTTGCGCAGGGTGATTTGAAATAAGTGAGGTTGTAATCATTTGGTGGTTGGTGCGATTTTCTGAGATGAGATGCATCCGGGGCCGCGCGTGGATTCAAAAATTTTAAATCGCTATTGCAACAACGTGCAGCAGGGAATGCAGGCTGGGTGATTAGCGTCAAACAGCGAAGGCGCCGGCAAGAGCGCTGCTGCGACCTAAAGCCACTTCTTCACACGCGGCCAGAACTCCCGAACGTTCGCTTTCAAACCACGGCAGAGATAAATATGCGTCCGCCGCTCGAAAGGCATTGCCCAGGGACTGCTCACGATTTGTCCCAAATCTTCGACTGACGCGAACTGCTCGCGCTCATCGACATCGTCTGTGTCGAGCACTAAAGCAACCTCGCCCGTCCAATCGCGGGGACCCCAAAGAAAATAATTCTGATGTCCCGAAATTGCCGGTGGCACCCCAAACTTCGGACCAAAGAAATCGATCGCTCCAGCTTCGCCGTAGTTTTGGCAGAAGATGGCGGCGCGTTTCTTATCTTCGGGACGCAGGTGATTATAGACATGCCCGACGGACGCAGCCATTTCTTGCCAGCCAAATTGATCGGCGAAAATCTGTGGTAGCGCGGCTGTGTGCGATGTCTCCGTACGCGGCAGTTGCATGCCGATGGCTGGCATATAGGCGATGAGTTTGGCAGGTGGCAAGACCGGCACGGCCAGCGGCGCAAATAGCGCACCGGTGGCCAGGATTAAGGCCAGCAACGCCGCCTTGCACCATCGCAATCGGTTAGCGAAAACGCGCTCTACAGCTACTCCTCCAGCTGCAAGGAGCATCGGATACGCAGGCGCGAGGTAGTAGCTTTTGCCATGCAAAATGATGAACTCGGCGAGCAGGACGAGATATATGATTCCAAGCGACATATACCGCCTACCGTCGCGGGAGGCGAACACCCAGACTAATCCAGACAGCCAAAGCGGCAGCGTTCCCGGATTCATGAAGACAATCTGCTGCAAAATGAATTGTGCCGGGCTTAGAGCGACGTTTTTGTCGCTGCGAGCGATGTTGCTCAACAGCTCGTACGTGGGCCAGCGGTTTTGCAGCTCCCATACGATGTTGGGTAATGCAATGGCGAACGCGGTCAGCCCGCCAAACCAGATCCATTTCTCGGTGAAGTGGCGGCGTTCCGGCGTAACCAGGAGCGCAACGAAAACGCCAACGGAAAAAAATGCTGCGGAATGTTTATTTTCGAGACCGAGTCCCAGCAAAGCACCGAACCAAAGCCAGAGTACCGGCGAGCCACCGTTGATGATCCGAATTAACAGATAAACGCAACCCATCCAGAACAGCGGCTCAAATGCGTTCATGGAGAAAAAATTGCCGACCGCCAAATTGAATAGCGCGCAAAGCGTGCCTGCGCAGCCGAGAGCAATCGCCCATGCGCGTCCACCTAGTTCGCGTGCCATCAATCCAGTGATCGCAACTGTCGCAGCGCCGGCCAACGCTGGAAGAAGACGAATTGCAAACAGCGAGTTGCCAAGCAGCACCTGGCTCAGGTTCAGAAGCAGGATCGACAACGGAGGTTGGTCTACAAACCCGAGAGCGAGGTGCCGACTACAGGCGATATAATAGAGCTCGTCGCGAAAATAACCGTAGTGACCGTTAGTCAGCAGATGGACCAGAAAGGCTAAGGCGCTGAAGAGAGCGATTAACGTTAACTCGGAACCGAAGCGTTTTTGGGTCGCGGCTGGAATTACCTCACGCATGAAATCAAGGAAGTTTGGACTCGATCACAGCGCGAGTGATTAGCCTAAAAAAGTGCGCGGCGCACTTTCATTTTTGAGCGTAGGCTCAAGGATGAGCGTGCAAGTCTATGGCTGTAATCATGTGGCTATCGAGGTAGACGATATCGAAAAGGCGGTGGCGTTTTACAAAGACGTTTTCAACCTCGAACAGATGAACGAAGGCGAGGGCGACGCCTTTTTCAAATTGGGCGAACACCAGTTTCTCGCAATTTTCGAAGTGGAAAAGGCGCAACGGGCAAACGTTCGCCATTTTGGGATCATGGTTCGCGATGAAAAGCAGCTCGAGGAAGTTCGAAAGAAACTCGCAGAAAAATATAAACTGAAACTGGAGCCGCCGTTTCGGTGCGATTTCCGCGATCCGTGGGGCAACCGGATTCAGGTTGTCGATCTTCACGATGAATCGCTTGTCTGGCTCTTGCCTTATGGCGAAGTCCAGAAGGCGGGCATCAAATTCGATACGAAATAGTAAATGCAGCTCGTTTTGGCGCGCTGCACGATTCGTCCGTGGCGATTAGATGATGGAGAGTCACTCGCCAAGCACGCGAACAACCGCAAAGTCTGGCTCGCGCTTCGGAATCTCTTCCCACATCCGTACACGATCCAAAACGCGCACGAATTCTTGCAGCGAGTCATCAGCGAACAGCCAACCAGGAATTTTTGTATCGAGGTTGAGAGTGTAGCCACCGGCGGAATTGGTATTCGCCTTGGACAGGACGTTCACAGGCATACTGCGGAATTCGGTTATTGGCTCGGCGAGAAGTTTTGGGGACGCGGCATCATGACCGAAGCGGTCATGGCTTTCACCGATTTCTGCTTCGACAACTTTCAGCTCCGCCGAATTTATGCCGAACCGTTCGCAAACAATCCGGCGTCGGCGCGTGTGCTCGAGAAAGCCGGTTTTGTTTTCGAAGGACGCCTTAAGAACAACGTCATCAAAGACGGAAAGGTTCTCGACACACTGCTCTACGCGAAGACGAAATAAAAGTTAGTGTCGTGACCGTGACAATGGCCGCAGCCTTATCTCGCGCTGTGACCGTACATCACGCCCACTTCGCCGTGGACCTCGCGGTCGCTATCCGACTTGCGAAGAATAGGATTAGAATCTGCCTGTGAATCCTGTTTTGTCTCTGCGCAGCTCGAAAGCAACGCTCCGGACGCAATGAGAATCACAAAGAACCGCGCAAACATGTTGTTATGTCATTCTTGGGAACGACAAGTCAACTCGCTCACCGGGTTCCCGATTCATAGACGCCTCCGTGTGTCAGCCACGAATGCTTTCGGGGTTCGCGGAAACGCTCTACAATCCGCTGTATGATCAAAACGTATGGCGTTACGCACATCGCTCTCGCTGTAAAGAATGCGAAACGATCGTTCGAGTTTTACCGAAAAGTCTTCGGCATGATCAAAGTCTACGATCAGGGTGGCTGGATCCAGGCGCAGACGCCGGGCGCACGCGATATCCTTGTCTTTGATGAGAGCGCACCACGGACCGGCAAACCGGGCGGTGTAGCGCATTTTGGTTTTCGCCTGGTCGATCCTAACGAAATTGACGCCGCCGCCAAAGCAGTTACGAAGGCTGGCGGGGAGATTCTGGACAAGGGCGAGTTTTGTCCAGGGGAACCTTATCTATTTTTCAAAGATTTAGATGGCTACGAGGTTGAGATTGCGTTCGAATTGCCGACACTGGCGGATCCGCAGCCGAGACACAAATGATCTCATTTATCGTTCCTGCGTACAACGAAGAGACAGAGCTTCCGCCTACGCTCGCCGCGATTTGCGCAGCGGCGTCTGACGCATCTCAGTCGTTCGAAATCATCGTGGTTAACGATGCATCGACCGATGCAACGCCAGAAATCGCCGAGCGAGCTGGCGCCCGTGTTGTCTCGATCCATCGACGTCAAATCGCAGCTTCCCGGAACGCCGGCGCGCGCGCAGCGCGGGGCGAATATTTATTTTTCGTCGACGCCGATACACGGATCAGCAGGACCCACGTCACCAAAGCGATGGCCGCTCTCAAAGCGGGTTACGCTGGCGGCAGCGCTCGCGGAGTGATGGATGGATTCATCCCGTTCTGGAGCCGCGTCTTCTTACGTGTGTTTTGCACGCTTTATTTTGGCCTCAATCTCGGGGCAGGCGCATTTCTTTTCACAACCCGCCGCAATTTTGAGGCGACTGGTGGATTCGATGAGCAATACTTTGCCGGAGAAGAAGTCTATTTCAGTCTCGCTCTGAGAAAACTCGGCCGTTTCAAAGTGCTGCGGGAACCAGTTCTCACGTCTGGTAGAAAATTGCGCATGTATTCAGCCAAGGAGGTTCTTGGCACACTCTTTATTATGATCTTCGGCGGACCTCGCATGGCACGGTCACGCGCGAGGCTGCATCTTTGGTATGATGGCAAACGGGAAACAGAAGCGCTGTACGAGTGACACAGCCACCGCCGCACGAAGATTTCGCCTATGGGTTGCCAAAGTGCGGTCTTCGTCTACATTAGCGCCTTTCTTATGGCAGAGAGCAACCAAACGGCGAATCTCAGGGAGTTCCAGTTGCATGAAAAAGATACCGGCAGCGCGGATGTGCAGGTCGCACTTCTAACCCGCCGAATCGAGCATTTAACTGAACACCTCAAGACAAACCGGAAAGATCATTCTTCGCGACGCGGCCTGCTTAAGATGGTCGCGCATCGCCGGAGTCTGCTCGATTATTTGAGCAAAACAAAATCCGATCGTTATAAAAACCTGATCGACAAGCTGAACCTGCGCCATTAATCGCGTTCGATTGTTTGAACTGCTCGAAGCCGTAACTAAATTAAGAACAGAAGATAACCAGCAGTTCCAGGTGCAGTAATCACCTTGGATTTTAGGTTTTAGTTTCGCGCTCCACCCAACGGAGCAACGGGTTTAAAACCTACAGTCAGGGTGACCCACCTGGAATCGCACATCCAGGAAAAGTAAAATGCAACAGAAGGTCACGGCCCAAATTGGGGCCACTCCCATATCAATTGAAACCGGCAAAATCGCCAGACTCGCCGACGGCGCAGTCGTGGTTGCGTGCGGCGACACAATGGTGCTGGTGAGCGCCGTGTCGGCCACGACGATCAAAGAAGGACAGGATTTCTTTCCGTTAACCGTCGATTATCGCGAAAAAGCGGCAGCAGCCGGAAAATTTCCGGGCGGCTACTTCAAGCGCGAAGGGCGTCCCACGGAAAAGGAAACGCTCACCTCTCGCATGATCGATCGGCCTTTGCGGCCGCTTTTTCCACAGGGCTACTTTTACGACACGCAGATCATCTCGATCTTGCTCAGCGCCGACGGCGAGAATGATCCAGACATGCTGGCGATCAACGGCGCGTCGGCTGCGCTGTGCGTTTCGGACATTCCGTTTGCCGGCCCAATCGGTGCTGTGCGCGTTGGCCGGATCAACGGGGAATTCATTGCCAATCCGACGCATGCGCAACGTGCCGAAAGCGATCTCGATCTTGTTTATGTCGGTAATGAAAACGACGTCATCATGATCGAGGGATCGGCGCGGGAACTGCCGGAAGCTGAGTTCGTCAAAGCACTTGAGTTCGCGCATGGACAGGCGCGCGAAATGATTCGGATTCAAAAGGAATTGGCTGCGATGGCGGGGAAACCCAAGCGCGAACCGCAGTTGCTACAGGTGAACCAGGAGTTACTGGATATCGCTTACCGAGTTGCGGGCGACCGGATCGTAGGAGCCCTTTACACCGAAGGTAAAGTTGCGCGAGCGAAGGCGGTCGAAGCATTGCGCGAGGAAGTGAAGACGGCGATCCTGGAAAAACATCCGGAAGCTGATCCCTTCGCGATTTCACAGGCATTCGATTACGTCCAAAAGAAGGCGTTTCGCGTCAGTATTCTGGAAAAACAAAAGCGGGTCGACAGTCGCGGCTACCAGGACTTACGGCCGATCGGTTGCGAAGTAAGCGTTCTGCCGCGTGCGCACGGTTCAGCCATTTTTCAACGCGGGGAAACGCAGGCGGTAGCGCTCGCGACGCTGGCGCCAATCGAGGAAGCGCAGATGCTCGATGCCTATGGCGGTGGCGAACAATCGAAGCGGTTCATTCTGCACTACAATTTTCCGCCATTTAGCGTAGGCGAAACCGGTCGGACAGGCGGACCCGGTCGACGCGAGATCGGCCATGGCGCGCTCGCGGAGCGGTCCCTGGAACCGGTTGTGCCGAACGAAAACGATTTTCGTTACGCCATCCGCATATCGAGCGAGATCATGGAATCGAATGGTTCGACTTCCATGGCAAGCGTGTGCGCAGGAACGCTGGCGCTGATGGATGCCGGTGTGCCGGTGAAAACGCCGGTTGCTGGGATCTCCGTAGGGTTAGTCACGGATTTTGGGGACGATCGCCAATTGAAACGCTACGAATTACTGACCGACATCATCGGCTCCGAAGACCATTTTGGAGACATGGACTTCAAGCTTTGCGGAACAGACACGGGCGTTACTGGTTTCCAGCTGGATCTGAAACTGCCTGGCATCAGCCACAAAATCATGGC
>Ga0081455_10000988_pt1 | contig 36137 bp, 50 predicted proteins | sample TabmetS3T2R1_FD_70207 | JGI IMG/M metagenome (GOLD analysis project Ga0081455, IMG submission 70207) | Tabebuia heterophylla rhizosphere microbial communities from the University of Puerto Rico - S3T2R1 | ecosystem: Host-associated > Plants > Roots > Rhizosphere ...
TAGCGCGCTTCGTTCACACCGAAGAGGTCACTGGTTCGAACCCAGTATCGCCCACCCCACATGGCCCCAGGTCAGCGTTCGGGAGCCAACCCTCCGGCCGGACCTTCGTCCTCACTCTGGGGTCCAAACGCCGCTCGCCAGGGCAATCGCTCGAGATGGACCCTGAGGTCGAGCAACGTTTTCGCGGCTCCAACGCGTCTCGGTAGGGACGCCAAACGTGCAGCGCACGTGGGGCCGAGGGTGGTGATCAGGGTGGCGGACGAGTCGGAGTTCGACGGTTTCGTCCTCAGCCGGTCACCGGCGTTGTTGCGCTCGGCCTATTTGCTGGTCCAAGACGAGGGGCTCGCCGAGGACCTGCTGCAGACGGCCCTGACCAAGGCGTGGTTCGCCTGGAAGCGGATCGAGGATCCCGAGGCGTACGTCCGAAGGATCATGGTCACCACGTCGGTGTCCTGGTGGCGCCGGCGGTGGACTCGCGAGACGCCGACCGAAGCGCCGGAGGAGCCGCCGGTGACGATCGGGCGCAGCGAGCCCGCTGATGCGCAGGACCTGTGGGTCGCGATCGGTCATCTTCCGCGTCGGCAGCGCGCGGTCGTGGTGCTGCGGTACATCGAGGACCGCACTGAGACCGACACCGCCGACCTGTTGGGCTGCTCGGTGGGAACGGTCAAGAGCCAGTGTGCGAAGGCGTTGGCGAAGCTGCGGTCCGACGGAGCTTTGGCCTCGGAGCTGGGGGAGGGGGTCCAGCGATGAGGATCGAAGATCTGAAGCAGCTGGCCAGCCGCGCCGAGACCGTCGTCGGCCGGGCCGACCAGCGTCTCGACGAGGTGCACGCCCGGATCAGGTCGGCCCACCGCCGGCACCGGGCAGAAGCGGTCGTCGGCGCGTGCGCAGCGGTCGCAGCGCTGATTATCGGCATCGCCGTCGCCACCGGCTCGACCGGGGAGGACCGGGACCATGGACCGATTCCTCCCGCGACCGAGACCCCGTCAACCACAACCCGCCCGATCGTCTACGCCGACGACATCGCGTGGGGCGGCGGCGGCGCGAACTGGAACCTGCGCGTCAGGACCATCCACGTGGGCGATCGCGAAGTACGGATCGACCAGACGCTCTTCACCGTGCGGGGCTGGCCGCTGGGGGTCACCGACGCCGGCGTCGTCTATGCGAAGACCGATGGCAGCATATGGCTCACCGACGGCGGCCAACCACGACAGATCGCAGCCCAGACGTGCGCCGGTACCCACCCGGACCCGGTGGACTATGCCGGCCTCACGACCGCGAGCACCGGCACCTGGGCCGCCTGGTTCGACTGCACCCCAGGGCAGCGGGGAGACCTGGTCGTCTTTGACACCGGGACCGGGCACGAGGTCGCCCGCCGGCCGATCCCTTCCTGTCGCCTGGCAACAAATCAGGGATGCTGGCTCGACGGCATGATCGGCAAGCTCGTGTACTTCACCCGGAACCACAGCCCGGGAAACGACCGCCCGAGCCGCTTCCGCGCGTACACGTTCGACGTCGCCACCGGCCAGGTCGTCGCCGCTTCGGCACAGAAGTACACCGACAACCTCCGCAACGACCCGCGAGCCCTCGTGGTCGGCGACTCCTGGCGCACCGGCACCCGCATGACGAGTCTGGACTTCGACGTGGTCGGGTCGCGGCTGGTCCCGACCGATCCCCAACCTGGCCCGCAGCCTCGACGTACTCGCGCCTTCGACATCGCTACCGGGCAGCCCGTGCGGTTCCGGCTCCCGGCCGGGTACCACCCCGGCCCGCCTCCCCTCTCCGTCGGTGACGACCCGGGCGGTGTCAGGCGCTTCACGTTGTTCGAATGGCTCGACGACGACACCGTCGCACTGGCACAACTCGGCGACAGCAACCTCACTGGCGACATCATCACCTGCCGGTTGTCCGACGGCGCCTGTCACTTCGTCGCCAAGGCGCCCCCACCTGACCAGCTCCGCTTGCTGGCCGGCGGGGTCCCTCCCGGCTGACGGCCGGCCCGGGCATGATCTACGATGGAGAGATCGAACATACGTTCGAGGTGATGAAGCGGGGAGGTCATGGCAGATCAGGAACGGCAGCGCGCCCCGCTCGGCTGGTGCGGCAAGTGCATGACCAGCGCCCACGACGCCGACAAACGCCGCATCGCCGTCGCCATGGTCAACGGCACCGGACTGTGCGTCACCTGTCTTGAGAAGGAACGGATCGCCCGCACCTTCGGTGGCTACGGCAGACCAGACGGCGAGCCCGACGACTAGCCGGAAACGCCGCCTTACGCCATGATCAGCAGATGCCAGCGACCGGGTGGTCCGGACGGCTGTCGCCGTGGGCTCACATCGGGGCGATGGTCGGCTGCCTACTGCTCTTCGTCACGGGCCTGCTGCGCGGCAACATCGAGATCGCCGTCCTTGGTGCCGGGCTGGCGCTGCTCGCCGGCTGGCTGCTCGTTCGGTGGTGGAGCCTGGAGCAGCGGCCCCAGGCGCCGGCCCAGATGTGGGCCTTCGCCTTCCGGTTCCTCATTGGATCTGGCGTCGTCGCCCTCGGGCTCGCCGTCCTGACCACTCATGCCGCCTTCCAGGCCTCCGGCGGCACCCGGATCCTCTACGCCGTCCTCGCCGGAGTGATGATCGAGTGCGGCGCGGTCGCGGCGCTGTCTGCGGTGGCCGTCCACATGCTCCGTCGCGTGTACCGACGTGGCTGTGCGTACTGCGCGGACGACTCCAACATGAACGTCGGCCATCTCGAGCAGCCTGCCGGTAGCGAAGGCCGCAAGGAGATCCTGCTCCGGTGCCCGAAGTGCGGTTGGCTCTACGAGGTGTCGCCGCTGGAGCCCAGAGAGGTCACGCACATCGCCGACCGCGACGTCGCAAGCCGGCTGCTGAACTAGCCGGACCGCCCGGACTCAGTTGCTTGGATACTTGCGGCGCTGGTACTTGTTGGCGGCCCAACCGACCAGTCGGTTTCGCTCGGCACCTTCGATCGTCGCCTGACGTAGCCGGAAGCCGAGCGACCGCGACGAGTGCGCCACCCGGTCGGTGAGCCCGGAGTCCTCGTCGCCACCACCCCGGAGTTGGCGCTGCAGACGCTGATAGCGCCGCCAGGCCACGCCGTACTCCCGGGTGATGACCTGGAGGATGTGCGCGGTGGCCGCCAGCAGTTCGGGCTCGGTCACATCGTCGGGTCGTCGGGAGTCTGTCGTCGGCTCGGTCGGGAGCAGGTCGTCGAGGTCACCGACGACGACGTACTCGCGCTCCTTGAGTTGCTCGATGAGGCCTTCGGCCCGTTCGGTGACCCAGCCGAGCTCCTCGGCCGGCAGCATCAGTGGCCGCGAATCGTCGCCGCACAGACGCTCGCGGACGCCCGGCCGCAGCAGTTGGTGATGCTGCGGCCGGCCGCCTTCTGCATCGGCTGTGACGTTCAAGCGGCGTAGCGCCTCGAGTTCGGCGGCGCCCAGCGACGGATTGCGCCCGTGTCGCTCGGGATTGAGCGTCCCATGTGGCAGGCCGAGCACCTTGGCGAACCGGTCGAAGAGCAGGTGATGCGGCTGTCCGGCGGGTGGCAACGTCACGATGCGAATGTTCTCCCTCGGTACCCGCTCCTCCCACCGAGAGAGCACCTGCAGCAGGTCCTGGCGTACCCAGAAGGATAGTCCGGCGCTCGCGGTGCCGTCACGGTTGCCCTGGAGGGCGGACAGGTACTCCGACCAGGTGTAGGTGTGGCCCTGGAAGATCTCCTGCTGCCAGGCCGAGCAGATCGCGCGAGCGAGGTCGCGTACGGTCACGACGACCACGACCTGGTGCGAACGCAGCGAGTCGACCAGATGCCGCACCTGCTTGGGTCGGGCGAGCGCCAGGATCTCCTGGGACAGCACTGCCCGGCGGCCGGCCCAGCCATCGATCTCGGAGACCAACCGGCCGAAAGCCCCGGGCACGTTGGGCAGCTCTTCGCCCTTCACCTTGCGGCCCATCAAGTCGTAGACGGCCGCCGTCTGCCGGGCATGTGTACCTCCCGGGAAGAGCACCCCCTGCCCGGCGAGCGACGACGCATGCTCCTGCAGGGCGTACTGCAGCGACGTGGTGCCTGTCTTGGCCAGCCCGATATGCGCGCAGACCGTCGTCATGCGCCACCCCTCCCTGGCCAGGACCAAGAGGTCCATCGCTGACCAGTGACCTTCGGCTATCCCTTCCCGGCGCCGTTGTCGTCGTTGCGCCGGTGCTGCTCTGTATGTTGCTCCGTCTCGTCAGGCATGTCGATATGGTCTCGGCGGCCCCAACGACTGGCCCACACGAAGAAGACAACGAGAACGGCGAAAAATGCGGCCAGTACGACGAAGTCCCACATCGCGACACCTCTGTCATCGCCCCGAGTGGGCGTGATCGTAGACCCGGCCAAACCGGATGGCCAGGGCTGAAGGTCCCGCGAGACTGCCGTCGGGCATCGCCGGCGCGTTGAGCGGCGCCATCCCACTGTTCTCGTTCGTCGCCGCGGCGCTGTTCCTCCGCAGCGAGCGAGTGACAGCCGTACGCCTGCTCGGCGTCGGTCTGTCGTTCGTCTACGCGAGGCGCTTCCTGAGCGGGCTCCCGATCCCGGCGGCGGCGCTGACGACTTACCAGATGGGCTTCGGACTGTTCATCCTGCTGACCGTCACGAGCTTCGACGGCATCACCGAAATCGGCTCGGACACCCGGGCCTCGATCGCACTCGTCGTCGGCCTCGGGCTCATGGGCACCGGCGTCGCATACATCCTCTACTACTTCATCGTCCGCGAGCTCGGTGCCGTGACGGCGTCGGACACGACCTACATTCCGCCCGTCGTCGCCCTGGCCATCGGCTGGCTCGCGGTCGGAGAGCCGCTGCTGTGGTGGGACGCGGTCGCAGTGCTCGCCATCCTCGCCGGGGTGGTGATCATCCGGTTCGGCAGTCGACCATCGCCCGCTGCCAGCGACTGATCAGGGGAGGCGTTCGCGCCACTTCTCGACCTTGTCCCTGACCTCGTGGCCGTAGGAGCGATTGCCGTTGTACTTCTCGCCCGCGTCGACGACGTTGCCGTCGAACTCGTCGAGGTAGTCGCGGATCAGGCCGAAGCCGACCGCCATGTTCTTCGCCGGTCGCCAGCAACCGCCGCGCTTGTCGGCGTCGTCCTGGAACTCGTACCACGTCAGTTGCATCGGTCCGACGCCCTGCATGCGACGGTCGCCGTCCGGTAGGTGTGCGTCGCGCTGCTGCTTGTAGCGGCGGTACTTGTCCCGCGTCACCTTGCCGGCGCCGACGAAGATCGTCGGGTCGTGACCGAAGACGTTCTGGCCGCCGGAGCTCTCCTGTTCGAGGAAGGCGCAGGCGATCGGCAGCGGCAGCTTCTCCTGTCGTGCAACGAGGAAGGTGCGGACCGGGCTCACGATGCCGTTGTTACGCATCACGCGAATGCGTCGCAGAGCGGCTGGCTCGAGGTCGGATGTTTTCATTGCTGGTGTCCTCTCAGGCCGACCGCTTCTTGGTCTTCCCCCGCATCCGCCTGAGCAGGCCCGGCTCATCGCCCGCATTCACCGACCCGGAGGGGAGGTCCCGATCGGATCGGGTGATTGCCGTCGAACCCGCGGAGGCGGGGATCTTGACGATCTTGGTCACCGTGATGAGTGTTTCGGTGCCGAAGTAGAACGCGATGATGGTCTGCACGATCACCCGGAAGTCCGACATCATCGAATCGGCGAGCGAGTTGTCGTTCCATTCGCCCAACTGGGTCAGCGTCAGCGCGTACGTCAGAATCAACAGGAACGTCACGACGAAGCTGGCGGCGATGGCGACTCGTGCGCGTAGCGACGCGTAGAAGTAGCCGCCGAAGGAGATCGTCGCGACCAGCGCCAGCGACAGGCCGACGACCGGCTGCCAGGGGAACGGGACCTCGTCGTTGCCCTGCGCCGCGATGAGCAACGTGAGATGACCGCCCCCGGCGAAGATCGCGCACAAGGCCGTCGTGACGAAGACTGCGACGCGTCCGTCCCGAGTGGGGGAGACGTCAGGATCCTCCGACGCCTGCGATGCCGGCGTCGGCGGAGTGGGCTCGTCCTCCGCGTCGTGCCGGCGTTCGGCCGGCGGACGCGACTCGCCTTTCTTGGCGGTCTTGGCTGCAGCCTTGACCGCCGCCTTCACCGTCCCGGATGCCTTCGGGTCGGGCCCCGTCTCGTCATTGCTGTCGCCGGCTCGATTCGCCATGGTGATCACTCCGCCTGCCCGCACCTGACTTGGTGCCGGGCACGCCAAGTTGTACGCAGGCACGGGCCGAGCCGTAACGGCCGAAAGTCCTGTCCTGCTCGCTTCCGAGGATCGGCGCGACGTCAGCTCACGTGGGCTCGAAGCCGTGGGCGAACCAGGTGGCCTGACTGCCGGGGTTGTCGATGTCGAATGTGACGCCACTCAGTCGGCCTTCGCCGTCGAACGTGCCGGAGTACTGGCCGCCTCTGCCGTTGTTGTTCCAGTCGACGGTATAGACGAAGGCGTTCCCGTTGAGTTGGCCACTGCCATTCGCCTCGGCGCCGCCGATGATCTGTCCCGACCCGTGCAGCCGCCCGTCAGGCTCCTGCACGATGTCGAACATCAGCTCAAAGCCGTTGCTCTGCGAGATTCTCCATTGCCCGTTGATATCGCGTGCCATGCTGCACCCCTCGTTGCGGATGTCAGGGCCGCGTGACCCGAGGCTACTCTTTCCGACCCGTTGTCGCAGCCAGTTCGTCGACGCGTTGCATAGCGCTGCGACCGTCGGTGCCGACGCGTACTGTCAAGGCATGAAAGGCGATCGCGTCGAGATCGTGGTGGACTCCGGCGGCGACCTGCGTACGTACGAGATCGTCGCCACTCGCAACGGGCGGCGGGTCGAGACCACCATCGGTCGCGGCGTCGTCGAGGTCACCGAGGTCACTCGGGGTGGCACGGCGGTGCGGTCGGCTCGGTTCATGTCGAGCCGAGTGGTCGCGCTCGTCGAGCATCCCGTGACACGGTCGCCGCTGGCCGACGACAAGCGCGAGTGACGCATCACGACCTTGCCGAGATCGCCGCTCGGGGTCGAGCAGTGGAGGTCAGCATGATCGTCTCGGTGTTCGTCCGGCGGCTGAAGCCAGGGCCGACCTTCGACGACTTCGTCAGTGAGTGGGAGGCCGACGTGGGGTTCGGCGTGCCGACCCGGGTCTTCAATGGACCGAGTCTGGACGATCGTCGAAGCATCGTCTCGATCGGCTTCGTCGCCGCGACACCGGCCGATGCCCGGGAGTGGCTGGCAGCCGGTTCGCGATCCGAGCAGGTACGGCACGACCGCATCGACACGGTGGTGGAGTCCACGTCGCTGCGCGCCATGTACGAGGTCCGAGCCGAGCACGACTTCACCGGCACGCCGCGTCAGATCGCGCTCGGCTCGGACGGCAGTCTGCTCGCGGGACTCACCGGCTAACAAACTGCTCGGCGAGGAAGTCCTCCCAGGAGCGAGTGCCGATGGTCGCGCCGTCGAGCGTCAGGTTGGCGCCGGCGCGATAGGCCTTGGATGCCTTGCCTGGCGTACGGATCGGCATCGTCAGGCGGTGCTTGCCCGTGGCCCGCAGGTAGCTGCGCATGAGCTCCTTCATGCCATAGACCTGCGGTCCGCCGATATCGGCCGCCATGCCGACCGGTTGGTCCAGGGCGAGCTCGACGAGCCGCTCGGCGACGTCGCGGGCGTCGACCGGCTGGAACCGGACCCCGGCGAAGGTCGGCACGACCGGCAGCTTGGTCAGCTGTCGCGCAGTCATCTGAATCAAGTCGTGAAACTGGGTGGCGCGCAGGATCGTCCAGGGCAATCCGGAGTCGATCACGACGCGCTCGGCCGCCAGCTTCGACGCGAAGTAGCCGAACATCGCACGGTCGGTCCGGCTGACGACGGGCACGCGGTCGGCGCCGACGACCGAGATGTAGACCAGGTGTCGCACACCGGAGTCCGCGGCAGCGCGTACCAGGGTGGCGGCCTTGTCCTCGTCGCCCTTCATGGTGCCGGCGAGGTGCACGATGATCTCGGCCCCGGTGAGGGCGGCCTCGACGCCTTCGCCAGTGGCGAGGTCGCCGGTCGCGTACTCGATGCCGTCGGCGGGCTCGTGCTCGGACCGGCTGAGGACGCGGAGCTTGTGGTCGCGGGCCCGTAGCAGTGGCACGACGTGGCGGCCGAGGGTGCCCGTGCCGCCGGTGAGCAGGATGGGGGATGTCATAAGGGTGTCTCCGTCACATCGGATGGATTTCGTGGGTCATCTCAGTGACCCCACGCGAGAAGGGAATGTGACGCCGTGGACGAGAGCCAGTGGCTGTTGGAACGGTTCGAGGAGCAGCGGCCCCGGCTGCGTGGCGTGGCCTTCCGGATGCTCGGTTCGGTGAGTGAGGCTGACGACGCGCTCCAGGACGCCTGGCTCCGGATCAGACGGGCCGACACCAGCGATGTCGAGAACTTCGCCGGCTGGCTCACGACGGTGGTGGCCCGGGTGTGCCTGAACCTGCTGCGCACGCGCGAGCGGCGCCGTGAGGATCCGCTCGATGTACACGTGCCCGACCCGATCATCAGCAACCAGCGCGGCGTCGACGGCGAGTATGAAGCGTTGCTGGCCGACTCGGTCGGGCTGGCGCTGATGGTGGTGCTGGAGAAACTGTCACCGGCCGAGCGACTGGCGTTCGTGTTGCACGACATGTTCGGGGTGCCGTTCGACGAGATCGCCACCATGCTCGATCGCACTCCGGCCGCCACACGCCAGCTCGCGAGTCGAGCGCGACGGCGGGTGCAAGGGCAGGCCACGTCGCCGGACCCCGATCTGACTCGACAGCGCGAGGTCGTCGACGCGTTCTTCGCCGCGTCTCGCGACGGGGACTTCGATCGGCTCGTCGCGGTCCTGGATCCCGACATCGTGCTGCGGTCCGACGGCGGAACCGGCCGGCCGCAGCTCTCCCTGGTCGTCCACGGTGCGGAGAACGTCGCCAGTCAGGCCCTGGTCGCGACGCGGCTGGCGCCCTGGGTCCGGCCGGCGCTCATCAACGGCGCCGCCGGAGCGGTCGTGGCGCCGCACGGCCGGCCGATCGCGGTCATGGCGTTCACCGTCGCCGACGGCCGGATCGTCGCCATCGACGTGCTGTCGGACTCGCATCGCCTGGAGAAGCTCGACCTCTCGGTCCTCGACGACTGATGCTCGGAGACCGTCGTTACGGTCCGGCGGCGCTGGGTACGGACGCCGTGTCGGATCCGTACTTGGGAGGCGTCATGCCACAGCAGTGGAGCGACAAGCGCGAACGACAGTACGAGGAGATCCTCCAGTCGGCTCGGGATCGTGGCGAGAGCGAGGACCGGGCCAAGGAGATCGCGGCCCGCACGGTCAACAAGGAGCGGGCGCGGGCCGGTGAGTCACGGCAGGCCAGCCGTACGTCGGTCGACGACGTCTCGCCAGGACACCGTGGCGGCAAGCGGTCGGGTCATGGCCCCGGCGGACCGACCAGGGACCAGCTCTACAACGAGGCCAGGCAGCGCGGCATCAAGGGCCGGTCCAAGATGACCAAGCGCCAACTGCAGAATGCCCTCGGCCACTAGCCGCGAGGGCTGTCCGAGCGTCGGCCGCTGTCAGGTCGCGAACCACCGGCGGTGTACGAGCCCGCCGATCGCGAGACCGCCCAGTGCGCCGAGCGCCGTCGTGATCACCCGTCTGTGACGAGACAGGTCGGCGAGCCGGCTGACCGGCGACGCCACATCGTCGAAGTCCCCATGGGCGCCGCGGTCGTCGCCGTCGATCCCGTCGGCCGCATGCCACAGGTTCGGGCCGACCTGGCTGATCGGCTTGCGATCGGACTGCTGCGCGGCATAGCCGTTGCGAGCAAGGTAGCGGTCGACCAGGCCAGGTGCCAGGCGGTTGGCCAGCACGGTCGTGGCCGTCGAGCCGCCGATCCAGTACTCGCGCCGATCCGGATGGTGGGCGGCGTGGACGATCGCCTTGGCCGCGACCTCGGGTTGGTAGACCGGGGAGACTGGCCGTGACGGCATCGGCATCCGCGACAGCGACCAGTCGAACTGCGGCGTGTTCAGCGCCGGCAGCTGGACCTGGGTCAGTCGTACGTTGCTGCCGTCGTGCAGGAGCTCGCAGTGCAGCGATTCGGAGAAGCCCTGAATCGCGTGTTTGGCCGCGCAGTACGCCGCCTGTAGCGGAATGCCGCGATGCGCCAGGGCCGAGCCGACCTGGACGATGACGCCGCGATCGCGACGCTGCATGCGGTGCAGCGCGGCCAGGGTGCCGTGGACATAGCCGAGGTAGCTCACCTCGATCACCCGGCGGAACTCCGCCGGCCGCACCTCGTCGACCGGTGCGAAAACCGAGCTCACGGCGTTGTTGACCCAAATGTCGATCGGACCGAGCAGGCTCTCGACCAGCGACGCGGCGTCGTCGACGGCTCGCCATTCGGCCACGTCGACCGGGATCGCCATGGCATGGCCCCCGAGCATCTCCACTTCCCGCCGCGCCGCACCGAGTCCGCGTTCACCGCGGGCCAGCAGGGCGACGGTCGCTCCGTCGGCGGCGAACCGGCGAGCCGTGGCCCGTCCTACTCCGGCGCTGGCGCCGGTGACCACAACAATCGGAGCGGACCCTGTCCCAGGCACAAGACCACCTCCGGCACTCGTCGTACCCCCACACGGGGCTTCCTAACCGCTCAGATTCGGCGTCGGTCAATCCGGCCGTGTGCCTTGGCACCGAATGGGTACACACCCGGCGCCTGCCATCAGGAGGGAGTAACCCATGTCCCAGACCGTCGGTGACTACCTCGTGCAGCGACTTCGCGAGTGGGGTGTGTCGCAGGTCTTCGCCTATCCGGGCGACGGCATCAACGGCATCGTCACAGCGCTCGGAAGAGCCGACAACCAGCCGCAGTTCATCCAGGCGCGGCACGAGGAGATGGCCGCGTTCGCTGCGGTCGGATATGCGAAGTTCAGTGGACAGGTGGGCGTGTGCCTTGCGACGTCCGGGCCGGGAGCGATTCACCTGCTCAATGGCCTCTATGACGCCAAGCTCGACCATGTACCGGTGGTGGCGATCGTGGGTCAGACGGCCCGGAGCGCGATGGGCGGCAGCTACCAGCAGGAGGTCGACCTCCAGAGCCTGTTCAAGGACGTGGCGAGTGAGTACCTCGTCGAGGTCAACGTCGCCGAGCAGTTGCCCAACGCCCTCGACCGGGCGATCCGGGTCGCCGAGTCGGCCCGCGCCCCGACCGCCCTCATCATTCCGGCAGATCTGCAGGAAGAGGACTACTCGGCCCCGCAGCACGCGCTCAAGCAGGTCCCGTCGAGTCCGCCCAGTCATCCGCGCGCGGTCGTACGAGCGCCGGAGGACGAGATCGCCGAGGCCGCGGACATCCTCAACGCCGGCGAGCGGGTCGCGATCCTGGTCGGCCAGGGCGCCCGCAACGCCGCGATCGAGGTCGACCAGGTCGCCAATCTGACCGGCGCCGGGGTCGCCAAGGCCCTGCTCGGCAAGGACGTCCTGCCCGACACGCTGCCCTACGTCACGGGCTCGATCGGACTGCTCGGGACCCGGCCGAGCTACGAGATGATGCGCGACTGCGACACGCTCCTGATCGTCGGGTCGAACTTCCCGTACTCACAGTTCCTGCCCGAGTTCGGCAAGGCCCGCGGGATCCAGATCGACATCGACGGCGGGCTGATCGGCATGCGTTACCCGACCGAGGTCAACCTGGTCGGCGAGGCCAAGGCCACGCTCAACGAGCTGATCCGGCATCTGGAGCCGAAGGACGACCGCAGTTGGCGCGACGCGATCGAGCGCAACGTCGCGACCTGGTGGTCGGTGGTCGAGGAGCAGTCGATGCTCGACGCCGATCCGATCAACCCGATGCGGATCGTGTGGGAGCTGTCGGAACGCGCTCCCGAGGACGCCATCATCAGCGCGGACTCCGGCTCGGCCGCCAACTGGTATGCCCGCCACCTCCAGATGCGTACCCGGATGCGCGGGTCGTTGTCCGGGACGCTGGCGACGATGGGACCGGCCGTCCCGTATGCGATCGGCGCCAAGTACGCCTACCCCGATCGCCCCGCGATCGCCCTGGTCGGCGACGGCGCCATGCAGATGAACGGCCTGGCCGAGCTGATCACGATCAGCCGCTACTGGCAGCAGTGGGACGACCCGCGATGCGTCATCTGCGTGCTCCACAACAACGACCTCAACCAGGTCACATGGGAGCTGCGCGCGATGGCCGGCGAACCGAAGTTCGAGGAGTCGCAGGTGATCCCCGACGTGTCGTACGCCGGGTTCGCCCGCGGCCTGGGCATCGACGGCTACGAGGTCGACAAGCCCGAGGACCTCGGTCCGGCGTGGGACCGGGCGCTGAACGCCGGTCGGCCGGTCGTGCTCGACATTCGGTGCGACCCCAATGTCCCGCCGATCCCGCCGCACGCGACGTTCGAGCAGATCAAGGCCACGACCGAGGCAGTGCTGAAGGGCGATCCGGACGCCTGGGACATCGTCTCCAAGGGCGTCAAGACCAAGATGGCGGAGTTCCTTCATCCGCGGCGGTAGCCACTGACAGCGGCTTCGGGTCGGCGATGGGGGAGGCACATTTCCGACGCGCCTCGATCGCGCCCGTCGCCGGTGTCAGTGAGCTTCGGTCACGTCCTCGCGCTGGTGGGATCCGGCGGCCATCCGAGCCGGTCGGATCCCACTCAGGCGGGACGTGTCGATCCGCTGCGAGGCCCTCCGCGTCACCGCCATGATCTGTGCATAGCGTTCGCGTCCGGCCTTGCTTCCGAGGACGTATCCAGCCCCGAAGACTGCAGCAGCGGCGACGATCCTCATTCGTCCTCCTCCTGCCCGTTGCGCGCCCGCGACGCGGCCGCACTGACCAGGAGGATGCCGGCGATGATGCCGATCGCCGCGAGCCCGGACTTCAGGGCGCGAGGCGGATCCTCGACCGTCTTCTCGAGCTCTTCCACCGTTTTCTCGAGCGTGCTCTTCTTGCGGAATGGGTTCCTCATCGAGATCTCCCTACCTACCGCACGTGCTGACCGGGGAGGCCGAGAACATCTCCTCGGCCCAGCCGGCCACAGAGGTACCTTCCTCTGTCGCAACGGCAGGTACCCAGGGAGTGCTGGGCTTAACCGGACGTGTGCGGACCTTGTCCGGTTCTTGTGGGAGTTGTCCCGTTCGGCGCTAGGCGAGCGGCTCGTCGTCGTCGCTACGACCGATGCGGCCGATAGTGCGCCGGTAGAGGGCCACTACGACGATTCCGACGAAGACCACGACGAAGGTCAGGGTCGCGATCAGCCCGTACTTGAAGCCGATTCGGCGGTAGATCGCCGGCAATTTGCTATCCACGTGAGCGAGCCTCCCGACTACGCCGGCAGATCGCCGGTCGAAGCGTGAGTACCCCGGTCCGTACGGCGTGAAACCCGTGCCGAGCAGTGGCGTGATCGACCGCAGGCATAGCCGGCGCGGCCGTGGGTACGGCAGTGGACGGGACGAAGGGCTGGCCTGCCCCGCCGACTGTGCTTCGCAGCGCAGGAAGGCCCCCCGCCTGGGATCTGGCCCGCCCTTCGTCCTACGGGCCCACCACACCGAGGAGTTAGGTCCTTCGGGCGGTGGGTACTCCTGCGCCGACGGGGAGTGAAGTCGAGGAGTGATTGGGACCATGACGACGGCCTACGTCAGCGACGACCTTTGGCGGGAGTTCCACCGCGAGATCAACATGACCCCCGACGAGTTGCGGGCCTGGCTTCGCGAGGAGGGTTCGCGGCGGCAGGACATCGCCACCGAGGTGACCGAAGCCGTCCTGGCCGTCATGTCGAAGTCTCGCGAGGAGCTCACCGAGGAAGACGTGGCTGTCATGGAAAGCCTGATGGGGCGCATTCGACTCGAGCGCCGGGAGGCGCTCCACCCGGCCGCCGGTGACGACGCCTGGCGGCAACGGCTGATGGCTCTTGGACACGATCCGGACAAGGACGCGGAGTAGACGGCCGGAGGCCGCACATGACTGCGACGGACGAGAAACTCAGCGAGCTGGAGAAGGAAGTCGAGCGCTACCGGCGCGCCTCTGAGGACGCACTGCAGCAACTGGACTGGTGCATCGGCTACTTCCACGGAAGCGGCAAGAAGGGCATCGCCCGGGCACTGTCGGACAACCGTTCGCACATTCGCAAGCACCTGCTGCAGCGATCCGAGCAGCCGGTGCCGACGCAGAGGTCCGGAGCGGCCGACGAGTGACGTCGGGTGTAGCCCCATGCACTCGGGGTACAGATCCGTCCATGTCGAACCAGCAGCCGGACCACGTCACGACGCCCCACCGCAGGCTTTCACTACGAGGCTGGTGGCGGGTGGTTCGTCGTACGTGGACGCGGTTCGGCGACGACCATGTAACCCTGCTGGCCGGGGGAGTGGCCTTCGCCTGGTTCCTGGCGCTGTTCCCGGGGCTCATCGCGGCCGTCATGATCTACGGCCTCGTGATGGATCCGGCCGACGTTCAGCGCCAGGTGTCCGACGTCGCGCAAGGACTTCCCGCCGAGGCGCAGACCCTGCTCACCAACCAGATGAATGACATCGCCAACGGCTCCAGTCAGGGCTTGTCGATCGGGTTGATCGTCAGCCTCGCGCTGGCGCTGTGGAGCACGTCGGCCGGGATCGCCGGCCTCGTTGAGGCGGTCAACGTCGCCTACGACGAGGTGGAGACGCGCAACTTCGTCGTCAAGCGCGGACTGGCTATCGTGCTCACGCTCGGGTTCCTGATCTTCCTCGCGCTGGCCATCGGTCTGATCGCCGTGCTGCCGGTACTGATCGATCAACTCACGATCGGCGCGGTCGCCATCTCGGTCATCGACGTGGTCCGATGGGCCGGACTGGTGGTGCTGGTGATTGTCGCCCTCGGGGTGATCTACCGGATCGGCCCGGATCGCGACGTGCCCAAGGCCGGCTGGCTGAGCCTCGGCGCCGTGACCGCAGCCGGGCTGTGGATCGTCGCCTCGGCAGCCATGGCGGTGTTCGTCGACAACTTCGGCCAGTACGGCAAGACGTACGGCAGTCTGGCCGGGGTCGCCGTCTTGATGCTGTGGCTGTGGATCACCGCGATCGCGGCGCTGCTCGGCGCTGAGATCAACTCCGAGGTCGAGACGCAGACCGACCGCAAGGCAACCGCCGACACGCGCCGCGAGGCGGACGAGGAAGCGGTCACCGCGGGCACCGGCCCGAGCCCGACCGCTCGCCAGGCCCAAGAGACCTGACGATCGCCCGATGTCAGGAGCGCGATTGAACGAGCCGGTCGCCCTGGTCCTGGGCGGCGGCGGCGTCCTCGGCGCCAGTCAGGTCGGCATGCTGCGGGCGCTGGACGACGCGGCGATCACGCCCGACCTGGTCCTCGGCACGTCGGTCGGGGCGATCAACGGCGCCGCCGTGTCCGCAGGACACCGCCGGGTCGGAGCCCTCGACGATCTTTCTCGTGTCTGGGAGGGAATGGTCGACGGCGACGTCTTCGGCGGATCGCTGCTGAGCCGAACCGTTCGGGTGGTGCGCACCGGCACCCATCTGCACTCGTCCGAGCCGCTGCGGCAACGGCTCGAAGACACCTTCGGGCATCAGCGGATCGAGGATCTCCCGATGCCGTTCCAGTGCGTGGCCGCGAGCATCGAACGAGCTCGCGAGCATTGGTTCACTTACGGTCCGGTGGTCGATGCCGTCCTCGCGAGTTGTGCTGTGCCCGGGCTGCTGCAGCCCGTTGAGATCGACGGGGAGCACTTCCTGGACGGCGGCCTGGTGGCCAGCGTTCCGGTCGAACGCGCCATCCAGCTCGGCGCCCGCACCGTCTTCGTGCTCCATGTGGGGCGATTCAACGCTCCACTCCAGCCGCCGAGACGACCGTGGGAGGTCGCCGTCGTCGCGTTCGAGATCGCTCGGCGCCATCGGTACGAGACGACGATGTCGAGCCTGCCGGACGACGTGACCGTCCACGTCCTCCCGACCGGCACCGAGCCGCTGCGATTCACCGACCGCCGACAGTTCTTCTACCGAGACTTCTCCACCGTCCCCGGGCGGATCCAAGCGGCCCGCGAGGCGACGATCGGCTATCTCCAGAGTCTGGAACCTCGATCATGAGGGTCGGGCCGCGATGGGTCCGGCGCCTGGTCTCGCCGCTCGTGCTCGTCGTCATGCTGGCCGTCTCGGTCGCGGTGTTCGTGGCGTCGGTCGTCCCGCTGACAGTGGCCTCGGCGTTCTGGTCGCCGGCCCGAAAGCTCATGCGAATGATCCTGTTCGCCATCACGGCGCTGAGCACCGAGTTGGTGGCGTTAGGCGCGGCGCTCGGTCTCTGGCTGACCCGAGGCGGAATGGAGCAGCACTTTCGCCGGCTCGGCCGATGCACGCGCCACCTGGTGGTTCGAGCGTCGAATCTGATCGAGCTCGAGCCGGACGAGGGAGTACGCGACTGGCCCACCGATCGACTCCGCGGGTCGGACCATGCGCTGCTCGTGCTGTGTCGCCATGCCGGCCCGGGGGACAGCGTCATCGTGCTGGATGCGCTGATCAATCGCTACCAGCTCCGGCCCCAGCTGGTCATGAAGCAGTCGATGCAGCTGGATCCGGTGGTCGACGTGTACTTCCACCGGCTGCCGGCAGCCTTCATCGACACCGAGGACGGCGACGGATCGGGACAGGATGCGATCCGGCGCCTGGCGCGCGGCCTCGGCCACGACGACACCCTGGTGATGTTTCCCGAGGGCGGCAACTACACGCCTCGCCGACATCGACGCGCCATCCGGCATCTCGCCAAGGCCGGCTACCACGGTGACGCGGCTCGCGCCCATCGACTCCGCAACGTCATGCCGCCGAGGCCCGGCGGTGTCCTCGCCGTAATGGACGAGGCCGACGTCGACGTGCTGGTCCTCGGCCACTCCGGCATCGGCCGGATCCACTCGGTCGGCGACGTCTGGCGGTCGCTGGAGGACCCTAAGCCGGTCGCGCTCAAGGCGTGGTTCACGCCCTTCGACGAGGTCCCGACCGATCGCAAACGCCGGGTCGGCTGGCTCTTCGATCTCTGGACGACCGTCGACCAGTGGATCGAGTCCGAGACCGACGGCGACGGACGACGCCGTGAGGCGTCGACGAATTCCCCGCCGGACGAGGATTTGTCCGGAGTCTGACAGTTCAGCGACGCGCAATCTCTCGCGATCCGGGTTAGTTCCAGCGCTCTTGGGTACCGGCGGCGAAGGGAGAGAGACATGGCCACGGGCCACGCGCGGAATAGAGAGGAAGAGGGATGTCCAAGACCTCACGGGTTGCGACCGCAGTCGCTGCGGGCTACGTTCTCGGGCGCTTCAAGAAATTGCGGATGGCCGTCATGGTCGGATCCGCGATGGCCAATGACAACGTTCGAAACGCTGCCCTCAATTACGTCAAGAAGGGCTCCGGGGGCCTCGTCGCGTCGTCCGGTGGCACCCTGACGCAGCAGCTCGGCTCCAAGCTCGTGGATGCCGGCAAGGCTGCCGCTGTCGCCGCCGCGGCCTCCCGGGTCGACAACTTCAGCGACCGACTGGCTTCCCGCAGCCAGACACTGCGAGGCGACGACGCCGACGCACCGCCTGAGGAGGAGCTTGAGCCTGAGGACGAGTACGAGTCGGCCGAGGACGAGTACGAGGACGAAGACGAGGACCTCGACGACGACGAGGAGTACGCCGACGAGGACGAGGAAGCCGAGCAGCCGGTGAGTCGGTCGCGTCGCGGCCGCAGCAAGTCGTCGGCGCGGAGCGGAGGCTGACATGACCCCGAGCACCAGTGCTCGCGAGCGCGAGGAACAGTCGCTCGCAGACCAACTCGGCATCGATCGCCTGGTCGACGAGGCCGAGGGCCTAGGACGAGCACTCGCCGATCGCGGCGTCTCGTCGGTAACCAAGTCCATCGACTCCTTGACGGACCGTCTGAACACGGCCGCCATCGGCGATGTAGGAGGAAAGGCAATGAAGGCAACGAAGGGACCCGTCGGCAAGGCCAAACTCAAGGCCGGCACCGAGCTGGTGAAGCAGACCGCGTCGGCTGCCGGACACGGCACCACCGATCAGGCCAAGCACGGCCTGTCCAAGATGAAGGACAAGGTCACCGGCATCTTCAAGCGTGGCTCGAAGGGTGGCAAGGACAAGAAGCTCAAGGTCACCAACATCGTCGAGTCGGTCGACGTGCCGGTCGATCGCTCGACGGCCTACCAGCTCTGGACCCAGTTCGAGGACTTCCCGACCTACATGAAGAAGGTCGAGAACGTCAAGCAGAAGTCCGACGCCGAGCTCGAGTGGAAGGCTCAGATCTTCTGGTCGCACCGCTCGTGGACGGCGGAGATCCAGGAGCAGGTCCCGGACGAGAAGATCGTCTGGCGGTCGAAGGGCGAGAAGGGCCACGTCAACGGTGCGGTGACCTTCCACGAGTTGGCACCGAACCTCACTCGGGTGCTGGTGACCCTGGAGTACCACCCGCAGGGCCTGTTCGAGCACACCGGAAACATCTGGCGCGCCCAGGGTCGGCGAGCCCGTCTCGAGCTCAAGCACTACCGCCGCCACGTTGCGAGCCACACGCTGCTCGACCCCGCGGAGGTCGAGGGCTGGACCGGCGAGATCCACGACGGCGAGGTGCAGAGCTCCGGCCGAGGACGGTCATCGAAGTCGTCCGGCAACGGCAAGGCGAAGAGCGGCAAGAAGTCCGCCTCGAAGAAGCCGGCGGCGAAGAAGTCGACGGCGAAGAAGTCGACGGCGAAGAAGTCGACGTCGCAGTCCTCATCGAACGGGCAGCGGAGCGGTGCAAGCTCGGCGAAGAAGTCGGCGTCCAAGAAGACGGCCGCCAGTCGAGGCACCAGCCGCAAGACCACGCAGTCCCGCACGGGCACAGCGAAGAAGTCGACCGCGCGCAAGCGGACGCCGGCGAAGAAGAGCTGACCCACCGATTCGCCGACCAGCCGAAGCCAGTTTCGTAGGGAGACCGGATGACCGTCGCTACCGCAAGTTCCAATCGCTATTTGGATCGACCTGCTCCAAGTAGCCTCGCGGATGTCATCGACACCATTCTCGACAAGGGATTGGTCATCGACATCTACGTACGGGTTTCGCTGGTCGGCATCGAATTGCTGACCATCGACGCTCGGATCGTGGTTGCGAGTGTCGACACCTACTTGCGTTTCGCCGAGGCGGTGAATCGACTCGATCTCACCGAGACCCAGACGCACGGCATCCCGGAGCTCATCGAGGATGTGACCGAAGCCGGCGCGAAGGGCAAGACCAAGGGTGCCCTCGACGCCGCAAAGGACAAGGTGTCCGAGTTCATCGGTGACGACGACGAGGACGAGGAGAAGGAGCCGGCTCGTAAGAGTTCGCGGCCTCGCAAGAGCAGCAGCACCTCGAAGGGCCGGCGCAGCAGCTCCGGATCCCGGCGATCGCGAAGCAGCGAGAAGGGCTGAGCATGTCAGTTCATCTCTATGGGATCGTCCCTGCGGACGCGTCGCTGCCGAGCGATGTCCGAGGCCGCCAGACCGATCCGATCCGGACGGTTCGCCACGGCTCGCTCGCCGCGATCGTCAGCGACGTCGATCCGGACGCGAAGATCGGGCGGGAGGATCTGCTCGCGCACGCGCATGTCCTGGAAGCCTTCGTCGAAGACTCGACGGTGCTGCCGATGCGGTTCGGTGTCCTGCTCGGCTCCGACGACGAGGTCGCCGAGCAGGTGCTCCAGGCGCGCGAGGAGCGACTGCTCACGCTGCTCAAGGAGTTCGACGGGCTCCAGCAACTCACGATCAAGGCGGTCCACGACGAGCAGGAGGTCCTGCGGGTCCTGGTCGCGGAGAACCCTCAGGTACGGGCCTTCCGCGACTCGGTTGCCGCCGGCGGCGAGTCGTATCAGGCGAAGCTGGAGCTCGGCCGCATGGTCGCCGGGGGGATCGAGCAGATCGAGCAGGCCGACGCCGCCTATCTCATCGACCAGCTGGCTCCGCTCGCGCGCGACATCAGGATCGAGGACCAGGCCAAGCGAAAGTACGTCCTGGACGCGGCCCTGCTGGTCAGCCGGGACGACCGGGCCCAGGTCGACGCGGCCATCGCCCGGATCGGCCGGGAGCTGCCGCCGCGGCTACGACTGCGCTTCGTCGGCCCGCAGCCGGCGTACGCGTTCATCGACGCCGCGCTGGAAGGTGAACCGGTGTGGGACTGATCGTCGGCCTCCTCACGCTGCCCCTCGCACCGGTACGCGGTGTGACGTGGGTCGCCGACCAGGTTCGGCAGGAGGCGGAACGGCAGTGGTCCGATCCGGCGGTACTCCACGCCGAACTGGCCGCGATCCAGACTCGGCGCGAGGAGGGCACGATCGACGAGGCCGAGGCAGACCGACGAGAAGAGGAGTTGCTCCAGCGCTTGATCGCGTCGGAGCTCCCGGTGGAGACATCGAGTGACCAACATGGCAGACAACCAGGCTGAATCGGATTCCAAGCGGGTCGGCGTCGAGCGGATTGGCGAGCGGGTGCTGAACTCACTCGCCAAGCTGGTCGGATGCTCGACCGAGGGTGTCACCGGGTTCCGTCGCACCGACGACGGCTGGGTCCTCACCGTCGAGGTGCTCGAGGTCGAGCGGGTGCCCGAGACTACCGATGTCATGGCCAGCTACGAGGTCGAGACCGATCGGAACGGGGAGATCCTCAGCTTCGATCGGCGTCGTCGCTACCTGAGGGCCGAGACCGAAGGAGTCTGAGATGTCCAGTCCTTCCAATGATCTTCAGCAGCGACAGCCCGCCGGACCACCGACGGCCCGGCCCGACTCGTACCTGTCCACCCATACGCAGGGGCAGAGCCTGGCCGACGTGCTCGAGCGGGTGCTCGACAAGGGCATCGTGATCGTCGGAGACATCCAGGTGCGTCTGCTCGACATCGAGCTGCTCACCATCAAGCTCCGGCTGCTCGTCGCCTCGGTCGACAAGGCCAAGGAGATGGGTGTCGATTGGTGGGAGGGCGATTCGTTCAGCTCCGCGCAGAGTTTGGACGGCGACGACGACGCCGATCGGGCCGAGCTCGCCAGCCGGGTCAAGGCGCTGGAGGAGCGGCTGACCGACGACACCGGATCGTCCGGGCAGAACAAGCAGAGCAGCCAGAGCAAGCAGAGCAAGGCCAAGGCCGGGCGGTCCCGCTGATGTCGAGCGAACGCGTCCTGATCCACGCGTACGGCGTGCTGGAGCGCCGTACCGGCCTCCCGGAGTGGCCGCCCGGCATCGCCGGCGCGCCGATCCACACCGTCGAGGTCGAGCCGCTGGTGGCGATCACCAGCGTGCTGCCGTACGAGGAGTACGAACCTGCGGCCTGGGAGCGCCATGCCGACGACGCGGCCTGGCTGGGCTCGATCGCGACCGCCCATCACCGGGTCCTCCAGGCCGCGATCTCAGCTGGCGACGTCGTGCCGTTCCGCCTGCCGTCGCTGTACGGCGGCGTCGAGGCGCTTCGCGACGCGGTGAACGACCAAGCCACTCACATCGCGCAGGCGATGGAGCGGATCAGCGACCGGGTCGAGTGGGCGGTCAAGGTCTACCGCACCGACGAGTCCGGCGCGGCTGACAAGGAGTCAGAGTCCGCTCGGACCGGTCGCGACTACCTGGTCGCACGATCTCGCGAGCAGCAGTCCCGCGCCGAAGCCGAGACGTTCGTGCACGACCGGGCGCGGGCCTGCTACGACCGGATCGGCGAGGCCAGCGTCGACGCCGTGCGCAACGCACCGCAGGACCCGGTGCTGTCCGGCCGCCGCGAGCCGATGGTCCTCAACGCCGCGTTCCTGGTCGATCGCGCCGTCCAGGCCGACTTCCGCGGGCTGGTGGACGAGATCGCGCAGGGCTCGGCGTCCGACGGGCTGCTGGTCGAGGCCAGCGGACCGTGGCCGGCCTACAACTTTGCCTCGCTGCCGCGCGCCGACGCTGCGGTCGATCCGGCATGAGTGTCAGCACGACGACGGCGTCGAGCGACGTCGCGCTGATCGACCTGCTAGACCGGGTCATCGGTGGCGGCGTGGTGGTCAGCGGCGACATCGTGATCGGCATCGCCGACGTCGACCTGATCTACCTCGGGCTACGTCTGGTGCTCGCCCCTGCCCATGAGGTGGAGGATTCGGTCGGGCTGACGAGGCGGCGGTCCAAGTGATGCTGCTCTATGCCGTCGTGCCGGCCGAGGCAGAGGCTCCCGCGCTGGCCGGAGTCTGTGGACGCGAGCTTGAAGCCGTCCGGGACTCCGAGGTCGCCCTCGTCGCCGAGGAGTGCGAGCGGGCGCCTGAGGCCAGTCGTCCGATGGCCTTGCGCTACTACAAAATCGTCGACCACCTCAGCCGCTCGGCGACCGCGCTGCCGGTCCGATTTCCCACCGTGGTGGGCGATCGTGATGAGATCGTCCAGGAGCTGGCCCGACGAGCACCGCGGTGGCGACGACGGCTCGACGAGCTCGACGGCCTGGCCGAGCTGGTGCTTCGGGCCAGCTGGCCGGACCCGGCGGCGGCCGATGCCGGTCAGCCTGGCGGCAGCGCGTACCTCAGACGGCGGGCGGCCCAGGTCCACGCCACCGAGCAGGTCGCCGACGACCTTGAGCGGCGAGCCCGGCAGGTGTGTCGCGACGTCCGTCGGCTGCCCGCGATCGCGGGCGTACGGCTGGCCTGTCTGGCGCCGAGGACTGCGGAGTCCGAGCTTCGGCGGCTACTTGACGAGTGGCAGCAGGAGGATGCCGGACGCGAGGCCACCCTCGCCGGGCCGTGGCCGCCCTTCAGCTTCGTCGACCAGCAGGAGGCCGCTGCATCATGACCATGCCTGAACGTTCAGAGAGACCTGCCGTGGATCGCATCTTCGGCGAGAGCACGCTGGATTTGGACGCGCTGAGTCGCCGGGTGACCGCGGATCCGGACAAGGTGGAGCGTGGGCTGGTTCAGCTCGTGCTCACCCTGGTCGAGCTGCTGCGGCAGCTGATGGAGCGGCAGGCCATTCGTCGCCTCGACGCCGGTGCACTGACCGACGCCGAGACCGAACGCGTGGGGGAGACCCTCATGCTTCTCGAAAAGCGCATGGGGGAGCTTCGGGACCACTTCGGGTTGGAGCCCGAGGACCTGAACATCGATCTCGGTCCGCTCGGGCGGCTGCTCTGAAGCCCTGCAGGCTAGTGAACCGGTGAGCTAGTCGTCGCCGGGCCATTCGCCGGTCCACCGCTGGAAGGCGCGAGCGCTGCCGCGATCGATGGCGGCCTTGACCACGCCGAAGATCGCGCCCTGGATCGCGGCGGCGACCAGGATCTCGCGGAAGGTGTACTCCGACTCCAGCGGATTCGGCGCCTCGTCCGGCCCCGGCGCTCGCCGCCAGACCTGCTTGAACACGGCGCTGGCAACCAGGCCGCCGATCACACCGCTTGCCATCCCCACCGGACGGTAGGCGAGCTTCGCTGTCTTGCTCATCGGTTCCGTCGCCGCCTGACGATGAGCAGGAGTCCGCCGGCGACCACGAATACGGTCACGCCGCGGGCCACGATGGTGGGATTGCGCTTGCCGTACGCGGTGAGCTGCTGTCCCACCTCGTTAGCTCGTTCGCTCGCGTCCTGCGCGGCACTCCTCATCCGGGCTTTGACGTCCAGGCGACGGCCGATCTCGTCGACGGTCTCCTCCAGGCGTTCCCGGGTCTCATCGATGTCGCGGTGGAGTGCGGCCGGGTCGTCCGGAACGGGCTGCTGCTCAGGTCCGAGTCTCGTGGTGTCGCTCATCGGTGACCGCCTTTCAGGGCCTCGATGTCTTCCTTGGTGCTCTTCATCGCCTCGCTCGGCATCGGCGGCGCTCCGCGACGCATCTGGCTCCGCCCCTTCGCGGCGACGACGGCGGCCACGATGAGCAGCACGACGCCGACGACGACCGCGGCGAGCCAGGTCGGCCAGACCAGGTCGAGCGCGAGCACGGCCGCCGCGACCACACAGCCGACGCCGAACAGCGCGATCACGCCGCCGGCGCCCATGAGCCCGGCGCCGGTGCCGAACCGCTTGCCCTTGTCCTTCATCTCGACCTGGGCCAGGCGAATCTCGTCACGTATCAGGCGGCTGACCTGCTGACTCAGGTCGCCGGTCAGCTGGCCCAGCGAGGCGTCCTCGGTCGGGGGCGAGTCACGGTGCGTCATAGGCATGGCAGTGCCCAGATCGAGACCGCCTCAAACCGGTTCGACCGACAATGCCGGGCGACGCGCCAGTCCGATATGTCTGCCTGTGACCTTCCGGTTGTACGATGTGGATTCCCGAGTATGCGCAGGTGGTGGACGTATCGTGGATCACGGCCGCATCCTGCTCGTGTCCTCATGAGCTCGCTGGCATCGGACCTCCATCATCGGTTGAGCCGCCATCTCGACGCGTTCAATCGGGGTGTCCGGACCGGGGACTTCTCGACGATGTTTGCGATGTACCATCGCGACGCCGTGTTCGTGCTGTCCGATCCGGTGTGGATCGTCCACCAGGGACTCGAGGCGATCCGCCGGGCCTACCGCGGCGATCCGCCGCAGGGCACGATGCGACTCGGCGCCGCAAGCGTCCATGGGCAGTCGGTCACCGCCGACTACATCTGGGACGCCGAACCAGACCGGATCGCCGGCCAGTTGACGCTCGAGTTCGCCGACGGCCAGGTCATTCGCGAGCTGGTGACGTTCGCGGACGACTGAGCTGACGCCGATGCGCTGAGATTCCTAGCGTCGGCTTGGACGGTGGGCGTAGGTTCGAACAGTCCGTGAGGGGACAACCCGGAGCTCGCCCCTGATGCCAGAATCCGATGCGCTCGAGTTCGCCAAGCTCGCCGCAGCCCTTCAGGCCGCCCCGACGCCGGACGCGACTGCCGACGAGATCGTCGGCTACGTCCGCGGTCAGCTCGACGCCGACTACGTCGGCATCACCCTCATCGGAGCCCGACAGCGGCTGGAGACCATCGCCGAGACCGACCCACTGGTCGGCCAGATCGATCGTCTGCAGCAAGAGCTCGGCGACGGCCCGTGCTACGACGCCTCCTGGCATCGCCAGACGCTGATCTCCGAGGACCTCGCGCATGACAGGCGCTGGCCCGAGTGGACCGCGGAGGTCTCGACCAGGGGCATCTCGAGTCTGCTCGCTGCCGAGCTGACCACGATCGAGGACCGGCGGATCGGTTCGATCAACGCGTACTGGAGCCGGATCCGAAGCTTCGCTCCGGACGACGCTGCCTTCGCCTCGATCTTCGCCCGCCACGCCACGATCGCGCTGTCCCAGTCGTGGAGCGAGGAGGGGCTCAACGTCGCCCTCGACTCGCGCAAGCTGATCGGTCAGGCGCAGGGCATCCTGATGGAGCGGCACGGCCTGGACGCCGACCGGGCCTTCGAGGTGCTGCGCCGCTACTCGCAGGACCACAACATCAAGCTTCGTCACGTGGCCGAGCATCTGGTCGCCACCCGGCGCCTGCCCCAGCCCGGGGACGAGGCCGTCGGGTTGTAGCCCGCCGCCCGGTCGGGTGGCATCGACCTCGGCTCGATGGGTACAAACAGCGCAGGTTGAGACGTTGGAGCGCTCCGAAGTCTCGACTGAGGTCTCGTCCGTTCGGTCATGAAGCGGCCGAGGCCGTTCCTAGCCTGCTCGTGCGCTGGCGGCCGTCTGGCGGCATCGCCGATTCGCATTGCCGGCCATGATCGGCTGGAGCGCGCTGTACATCGGCTTTGTCGGCTACGTCAGCGTCTTCGGCCGAACGGGTGGTGTTCTTGGTATTTCGTTGGGTACGACCCCGACATGCGAACACAACCGTTGATGACCATGCTCATCATTTTGATTGCGCTGGCCGTGATGATGGGTATCTATCTCATGGCCTACCGCTATTACCGGAAATCCCGTCCACGCGATCACTCGAGTGATCGTTGACCACTCGAGTGATCTGGGCTTCCCCTCGTAGCGTGGAGACATCGCCTTTGAGGAGATGAATGGCGATGGCGAGGAATTATCGGAAGTTCGATGAGGACTTCAGGCAGGGCGCGGTGCAGTTGGTCGTCGAGACCGGCAAGCCGATCGCGCAGGTGGCCCGGGATCTGGGTGTCAACGAGGGCACGCTGGGCAACTGGTGCGCCAAGGAGCGTCGGGCGCGGAAGAAGGACCGGTCGCTGGATCCGGACGAGCGGGCCGAGCTGGAGCGGCTGCGTCGGGACGTGATTGAGCTGCGGATGCAGCGTGATGTGCTCAAGCGTTCGGTGGCCCTCTGGGTGGACGAGGCGATGGGCCGGTAGGCGTGGCCGAGTTCATCGTTGCTCAGAGGGACCGCCATGGTGTGCCGTATGCGACGGCGTGCCGGGCGTTGGGGGTCAGCCAGGCGTGGTTCTACAAGTGGCGGGACGGCGATCCCTCCCCGCAGCACGCCCGCCGCGAGCAGCTGAAGGTCGAGGTCGCCCGGCTGTTCGCCAAGCACCGCGGCACCTACGGGTCCCCGCGGATCACCGCGGACCTGCGCGAGGAGGGCTGGCGGGTCAGCGAGAACACGGTCGCGGCGCTGATGCGCGAGCTCGGGCTGGCCGCCAGGCGTCGCCGGCGGCGTAAGCAGACCACGAGGCAGGGCCGGGGACGGTGGAGGGCGCCGGACCTGATCGGGCGGGACTTCGCCGCGGATCGGCTCAACCACAAGTGGTACGGGGACGGCACGGAGATTCCCACCGACGAGGGCAAGCTCTACCTCGACAGCGTGTTGGACATGGGTTCGCGGCGGATCGTCGGGTTCGCCGTCGGTGAGCACCACGACGCCGACCTGGCCACCGCGGCGCTGCAGATGGCGGTCGCGGTCCGCGGCGGCAAGGACGCCATCCGCGACGTGATCATGCATACCGACCAGGGCAGCGAGTACACCGCGAAGAACTTCCAGGCCGCATGTGGTCGGGTGGGGATCACCCAGTCGATGGGCCGGGTCGGATCGGCGCTGGACAACGCCGTCATCGAGAGCTGGCACTCCACCGTGGAGTTCGAACTGCGCCAGCTCGAGCACTTCACCACCAAGGCTCAGGCCCGCCGACGACTCGCCGCGTGGATCGAGGAGTACAACCACGACCGACGCCACTCCGCGCTCGGAATGCGCTCACCGATCCACTACGAGCTCGCCCGGCAGGCCGGTGAGCCGGAGCAGGACAAGGAGCACGCGGCATGAACAACCCGGTCCCGCGCACCGAGTGTGACCCCGTCCTCGCCGACGTCAAGGCCAAGCCCTCCGGGTGGCCTCCGGCCAGCCTTGACCCCGACTCCGGGCGAGGTCCCCAGGCGACAAGCGGGACGCCGACACCAAGAGATCCACAATTTCAGGTCTCTACGCTTTCAGGGGATTGCCGCGCCAGTTGACGTGAGGACTGCGTTCCGGGCGTTAGGACACCGGTTTGGTCTGGTTTCGGGAGTGGAGCATGCGTGTGACGATGTCGGCGCGTTCTAGGAGCGTGTTGTGGACGACCGGGGCGGCGTGCTTGGCAGATTCGTGTGCTCTTTCGATGAAGGCGTTGTCGATGCCGAACAGTGGGAACAGCCGCATGGTGTACTCCATCCCGGTGGCACTTCCGCCCTGGTGGAGTTCGAGCACCAGGTCGAGATAGTGCTGGGCGTAGGGGGCCAGTAGGTCGTCTTGGCCCGGGCTCCAGAACGCGGCTGTGACCTGCTTGACCATGCCGATCGGCACGGCCCGGTCGACGACGAGCCGCTGCCAGACCGCTTCCTTCTCGGCCGGGTCCGGTGTGGCGGCGCGGACGGTGAGCGCCCTGACCCAGGCGTCGGGATCGGGGTCGCGTTCCAGCAAGAGCGCGACTTCGGCGGCAGTGTCCGCTCCGAGCTGGGCCTTGCGGACCAGCGCCCGCCAGTGCAGGTCGACGTCGTGGTCGTGATCGGCCTGTCGCTGCAGCCCGGTTACCTGGTCGAGGTCGGCAGCGGACCGGGCCAGGGCCCGCAGTGCGACCTGGCGCCGGTCGGGGTGTTGGGCGAGCTTCCGGCAGGTAGCAGCGATTGCTGCGGCAAGCCCGGGCCGCTGGGTGTCGGGCGCCCATAGCTCGGCGATGTCCGCGGCGCGGTGGAGATACGGCTCGACTGCTGAGTCGGATGTCTCGACCGCAGCGACAGCCATGAAACAGCGGGCCGCATCGGCGGCGGTGGCCTCGCCGGTGACGAGCATGTCCCACACCGACGCCACGGCGACGCCTCGTGAGATCGCGGTGGGGAGTCCCGCGGCGGCCGAGAGCAAGGCCCGCTTGGTGGTCGGGCCGGGTCTGGTCACGGCGAAGGTGAGGTCATCGTCGTTGAGCAGGTAGAGGTCCGCCGCGGGTGGAAGGTCGACGGGAGTGCGGGCTTGCCCGATCTCGACCTCCGTGAGCGCCACGCGCTGCAGGCCGCCGTCGGCGTTGGTGCGGTAGGCGCCGACGGCCAGCAGCTGAGGCCGGGGCGGCTGCCCGCCGGGCCCCTGGGCGACCAGCACGAAGCGGTCTCCGTCCCGCTCGAGCGCAAACCGGTCGGTGCCGGGCGTGTCCAGCCAGGCTGCGCGCCACCGGTCGAGGTCGCGTCCGCTGACCTTGGCCAGGGCGTCGATCAGGTCCTGGAGCGTGGTGTTGCCCCACGCGTGCCGGGCGAAGTACGCGGTCATCCCGGCGGAGAGGTTGGCCTCCCCTACGTAGGCCATCAGCTGGCGTAGCACCGATGCGCCCTTGGGGTAGGTGATCGCGTCGAAGATCGCCGATGCCTCGGCCACGTCGTGGACGGGCTGGCGGATCGGGTGCGAGATCGGCCCCTGGTCGGCGAGGTAGGCGGCGAGCTTCGGGCCGGCTAGATGCGCCACCCAGGCATGCGCATGAGAGGTCACCCGGGTGGCGGCCCAGTTGGATGCGAACTCGGCGAACGACTCGTTGAGCCACAGGTCGTCCCACCACCGCATCGTGACGATGTTGCCGAACCACATGTGCGCCAGCTCGTGCAGCAGGTACCGCGCGAGAAGATCACGTTCTGCCTGTGTGGGTGTCGAGCGGTAGAGGAAGTCGTCCATCCAGGTGACGCAGCCGTAGTTCTCCATGGCCCCGCCGAACTCGGGCACGAAGACCTGGTCGTACTTTCGCTGCGGAAACGGCATGCCGAAGACTCGGGCGAAAAAGCCCAGACCCTGTTCGGTCAGCGTGAAGATCTCGTCGGCGTCGCGCTCGAGCACCGCCGCCAGCGACTGGCGCGCGTAGATCCCCAGATCGTGCCCGCCGACCTGGCGGCGGATCTCGTGGAAGGGTCCGGCGTTGACAACCGTGTTGTACGGGGACAGCGGCGGGGTGTCGGGGAACCTCCAGCGGCGGGCGGACTCGACTACGTCGATGTGCGGGTCGCCACAGTTGCTCGTGACTGTCCATTCCCGGGGCGCGGTCACCATGAATGCGTGCGGGGCCTTGAGGTCGGGCTGGTCGAAACATGCCCACACGAACCGCGCTTCGTCGGGTGCGAAGCACATCCATACATAGACCTCGCCATCTGCGGGATCGACGGCTTTGTGCACGCCCTCACCTGTTGTCGTGTTCGCCTGCACACTCTGCACTCGCAGCGAGTTCCGCTCGGCGAGATTGGGCAGGGTGATCCGACCGTGCTCGGGTGGCGCGAGGGCGACGTCGTTGAGCGTTGCGCTCACCACTTGCGCGGCGCAGTCCACGAACGTCTCAGCGCCAGGTTCGCGACAGGTGAACGTCACCGTGGACACGCACCGAACCTCGAACCCGCCCGGCAGGTCGGTGAGGTCTACAGCGATGTCGTACCTCTCGACCGCGATCAAGGCCGCTCGCCGCTCGGCCTCGGTCTGGCTCAAGCTGTGGGTGCCCATTCGTCCTCCTCGATAGCCGCCGTTGACGATTGGGCTCCATCCTCTCCCGGCAGTTCTCCGCCGCGCCGCGATCGCATCTCATCGAACCGGGCGCCGAACGGGGCCCTCCCGGGACGTCTCCCCCGGATCATTCTCGACATCCGACCTCGCCAACCGAACCTGAGCCGGCGGATGCGGGCGGCGCCGGATGGCGAATGCGCCTGGATGGCGGCACCCGAGGTGTTCTGACGGCGACAATCAGGGGCGGGCCGACCTGACGTCTGTGGGATCGGCACGTATGTCGACCCACGCTGTTCAGTTCTGTTGAGTCGGTCGCGCATGATGGCTGCCGCCAGGTCCGGCAGGTAGTCGTGGTAGTACATGGGATCTCCGAGGTGCGGAGCGGACGACGTGGCGCGTTGTGGTTGTTGGGTATGTTGCGGGTTTCGAGACGTTGCACCGGGAGTGCTCGGTTCGATGGGGTCAGCGGAGGAGCTCGATACGGATCACGGTGACTTTGTGCTTGGTGTCCTCGCGGAGCACGGTCACTTGCCCGGTCACGCCGAGGTAGGGTCCAGTGCCGCCGATCACGGCGCCTCGCGACGGGTGGTCGGTGTGGCGGATCACGCCGCCTCCTTCGAGGGTGCCGCCGGGGAGCCTGAGGGTGCTCTGCCCGGTGACGGTCCCGTTGTGGCGATTCGAGACGATCAGCTCGGTGGCGTCGATCTCCCCGACCTTCTTGTGGGTGCCGTGCTTGAAGACGGGAAGGTCGGTGGATAGGAACAGGTCGCCGGGCCCGACGCCGTTGTGGCCGTGGTCGATGAACTTGGTGTGGCCACCTTGGAAGGGGGTGTCCAGGAGCATCGTCTGCACGACCGGGGGAGTTGGTGACCGGCCAGGGTTCTCGGCCTGCGTGGATGCCGGATTCGATGCGTGCACCAGGCTGGTGCCTAGGGTCAGTACCGAAGCAAGGCCCATGGTGCCGACGGTCATTGCCGCGGTGGTTGTCTTGGTGAGCATGATTGTGTCCTTTAGCTGAATGCGGTGGAAGAAGTCGGGGAGGTCGGTTCGCGACTGGCGCGGTTTCGGCGGCCAGATCTGACATGTAGGCGTCGTGGTGGTGCAGGGGTTTCTCGCTCGTGGCTGATCGGTGTCTCTAGGAGGGGTGGGCGGCGCTATTGCGGGTGAGCCTTCCGGCGGCGAATCCGGCCCAGACGAGCCCGGCGGCGAGGAGTCCTGCGATCACGGCGAATGCGACGGCTCCTGCCCGCCCGGTGACATCAGGGTCAAGCGCTGTTGCGATCGCTCCGGCCACGCCGAGCGTCATGCATAGGCCGGATAGCGTCCACGGCACGGCCTTCAGATCGGTCAGGACTCCGGCGACGAGGCCGGCGAGGATGGGGCCGGCGAGGATGGTGACGAAGAACATCGGGTACCTCCTGGTGGGTGGATGGGCGTCATCGACGCTATGAGCGGCAAGGCATGGTGTCGTCGCCGTTTGGGACGATCCTCGGGTCAATCGCGAGAGCGACTTTCATGGGTGGGCGTCACTCTTGAGAGCGATGACATGCCTGTGGGCGGTCGCGTAGCGTTGGGGCGTGCGCGACTGGTTCGCCCAGGTTTTCCAGCGGTACGGGGACATCGCACTCGGCGCTGGGATCTCTACGCTCGCGATCGTTCAGCTCGCTAGCTATGACGAGCCCTGGTGGGCGAAGATCGCTGCCGCGGCGAGTGCCGTCGTGCTGGGTGTGGCCGCGGCGTTGCGGGCCCGGTATCCGCTCCTGCTTTTGTCGCTCCTGGTCGCCGCGCTGCCGCTTGGCGTGTTGCTTCCGAAGCATTTCAGTGATGTGGAGGCGATCGGGCTGTTCGTCGTCTTGGCGATCTACTCGGGCGCCGCGCACACGGGTGGACGTCGCGCAGTTGTCGCCGGACTGCTTACGTCGGCCGTGACGCTTGGTGCGATAGTCGGCGACCCGGAGGAGCTCAACGTCTCGGCATTCGTCTATTTCTCGCTCATCGCCGGGGGACCTTGGGTGGCCGGGAGGGTCGTCCGCCGCCGGCGATTGAGCGAGGCGCGGCTGGAGCGGGAGAAGGCTGCTGCGGAGGCGGCGATCGTGGAGGAGCGGGCGCGGATCGCGCGGGAGCTGCACGATGTTGTGGCGCACGCGATCGGTGTGATCGTGCTTCAGGCCCGGGGCGGGCGCCGGCTCCTCGACGAGGAGCCGGACGAGACGCGGCAGGCGCTCGACACGATTGATCGCACCGCTTCTCAGGCGCTGGAGGAGATGCGGAGGCTGCTCGGACTGCTCCGGGAGAGCAATGAGCAGCTCGCCCTGGCGCCGCCGCCCACACTCGCCAGGCTCGACGAGCTGGTCGTGCGGGTACGGGGAGCCGGACTCCCGGTGGAGTTGACGATCGAAGGAGAACCGGCCGAGCTTCCACCCGGGGTCGACCTGTCGGCCTACCGTATCGTGCAGGAGGCGCTCACCAATTCCCTCAAGCACGCCGGCCCGGCCAGCGCCCGAGTCACCGTCCGCTTTGTTGACGGTGCACTCGACGTGGAGATCTGCGACGACGGCACCGGGATTGGCAACGGCGACGGCACCGGCCACGGGTTGGTCGGTATCCGGGAGCGTGTCGCGATCTTCGGCGGCGACGTCGAGGCCGGACCGCGAGCCGACGGCGGCTACGTGGTCCGGGCTCGCCTTCCGTATGCGAGCCAGCGGTGATCCGCGTCCTTCTCGCCGACGATCAAGCGCTCGTACGCGCCGGCTTCCGGATGATCCTCAAGGCAGAGCCCGACATCGAGGTCGTCGGCGAGGCGAACGACGGCACCGAAGCGGTCGCTTGCGCCCGAGACCTTGGCCCCGACGTCGTCCTCATGGACATACGCATGCCGAAGATGGACGGGATCGAAGCCACGCGACGGATCGTCGATGGCGACGACTCGCCCCGCGTCCTCGTGCTCACCACCTTCGACCTCGACGAGTACGTCTACGAGGCGCTGCGCGCCGGGGCTAGCGGCTTCCTACTCAAGGACGCCCCCGAAGACCAGCTCGTTGCGGGAATCCGGATCGTCTCTGACGGCGGCTCGCTCTTTGCCCCCATCGTGACCCGTCGGCTCATCGAGCGGTTCGCTGCCGGAAGCCCACGCCCGACAACCCCCGAGCTCCACCAACTCACCGGGCGCGAACTCGAGGTCCTCCGCCTCATTGCCCACGGACTCTCGAACGCCGAGATCGCCGCAGAACTCGCGCTGAGCGAACACACCGTCAAAACACACGTCGTGCACATCCTCACAAAGCTCGACCTCCGCGACCGCGTCCAGGCGGTCGTACTCGCCTACGAATCCGGCGTTGTTCGGCCACCGGACTAGCACCGCCCGAGCTCCGGCTCGAACCGCCGAGAGCCGGCCCGCCGGTCCAGCACTAGGTATCATGCGGGTTGTGGTGCGAAACGATGTCAGCCGGTGAGGCTGGATGCTGCCAGCGGGGTCCGACAGCGAAGTCCTGACGCCTCGAGGAAACCTATGGCTATGGTGAGCGACTCACTCGTAATGCGTCGCTCGCCAGCTCGATCACTGTCAGCTTGGGAACCGTGCCGAGGGCGCCTGCTCGGCGCTTGTCAGTCATGCTCGGCCGGCCCGTCGTGGCCTGGGGCGACCTGTGATGCTAGCTCCAATGACCCGTTGATGGCCCGCATGGCTTTGCGAAGCTCGCCATCGACGTGAGCGAGGCGTCGCCGGTGTCCTAAATCATGGGTAGCTAGAAGCGCGGTCCGTCCAAAACCCGCGCGCACCTCATGCATCGGTACTGCGTCTTCATCCCTCCACGGGCGAAGCCGACGAACTTCTGTTTGGACGTCATCCCCATGTTCTGACGGCACTTCGGACAGTACTTGAGGGCGCCGCCGCAGCTTGCGCAACGCACTGCCTGGACGGGTATCGCCGTCGTGCAGTATGGACAGCTACGCGTGCGTGTCGTCGACGGACCAGCGGTCGCAGTCTGTGGCGGCTGTACTCCAGCTGGAGCGGTGTGGGTCGTCCATTGCTCACCGTCCCAGTACCGCTGTTGCTGTGGGTTCGACTCATCCGGGTACCAGCCGGGTGGAGCCTTTGGCCCAGTTTGCATGCGCATGACGGTACGAACAGCCTGATTGGGGTGTCACGGGTCGAAGGTCCTGTGCTTCGTCAGCCGCGTGGGTATCAAGCCGTAGCCCAACCAGCTTTCCAAGCCCGCAGTTGTCGCATTGGTGGCGTTCATACCGGTTCAACGCCTGGAGCTAGACCGGTGGGGTCTTGGTGTCGTACGTCATTGAACGGAGACGAATGAGACCAGGACTGAGACCGGGCCGAGAAGGCCCCACCTGCTCGACGCCTGATCTACCGGCGGTGATTACAGATGGACGATCAGGGGTCGTCCCGCGTCCGTCCTCACGATGACGCGACGAACGTCGCTGGATTCGACATCGCCGGCGAACCTGACGACGGAGGTCGTCGGCGACACGTCGGCTGTGCACGGACGATGGTATGAGCGGAGGATCAGCTTCACCGATCGTCGGTCGTCGCTGAGAAGGGCACGGATCCCGGCCGCAGGACACGAGCTGCTCCCCCACACGGTGATCTGGATCGCGGAGCCATCAGCCAGCCTGGATGCTGCGGCTGGTGTTCGCTGCATTGGCCTCGCGCCTTCGGGTGCACCGCGATACCACTCGATTGTTGCCGCCAGCCTTGGCGGGTCGGCTGAGGGATCGTTGATCCTCGGGAGTCCACGGCCCGTCTCCCCGCAGGCCATTAGTCCGAGCGACAACGATACACAGAACACCGGACCGGTCAGCCGAATTATGCCCACGTCGAAATGACGCACGGTTAGGCCCGCCAGTTCCCTCGAAGCATCGTCCAGACCTCTTCCTTATCAGAACTGTCTGGCGCTGACGACGGTTCCGAGTAGGTCGGCCGAATGGTGGTCCACCTGCGGCCTTGTACCGGCTGATGTCATCCGGTGCCGACGTGTATCGACAGCCTCTGATGAGATTTGGTGACCGTCCGCGCGCTCCCAGCTGATCGCGCTTCGTCCCGCACGCCTTTCGCGGCTGTCGACAGCTGCTATTGACAGTGCCTCCCGCCTGATTCACGCGGGAGACCTGGGGATCAGTGCGGAGCGTCAGGCGTCGACGCGAATGCTCGCGATGCCTTTTCGCTGCCCGGGCGCGCGGACAGCCCGTCAAGGCTCGAATGACAGCGGCGCCAATGTGTCCACGCTCCAGGTCCTTCTCAGCGATCTTGGCCTCCCGGAGACGCTGTCAGTTAGGCCCCATGCCTAACTCAGCAACTCGCAAAGTGGCGCGTAGTCTTCTTCGAAGAAGGCATGATGACTGCCGGCCAGGAAGACCAAGCCTTCGTCGAAGTCAACGATGTACTTACCGACGTCGAAGAACACGACGCCCATGCCCGGCACGGTGATGCGTCCGAGCGTTCCGTTCTGGGTGACGGTGCCGTTGACGAGGTCGACGATCTCGCCGGAGTTGATGGTGCCAGTGACCGACTCGCCCGTCTCCGAATTGTAGAACGTGTCTGTACCGGCTACCTGCTCAACGATCCGCGCCGGGTTGCCTGCCTCGTCGAGAAACACCGTGCCGTGGGAGTCGAACGTGAAGTGGTCCCGCAGATCGAAGTCACCGCAGTCGGTGAGGAACACGTCGTCCTCCACGAAATCCTCGGTTTTGAGCGGAGGCCCAGCATGGGCACCGGATGCGCTTGCGATCACCATCGGCACTGCCACGACCAGGCCTGCCACTATGCGTCCCAGAATCATGGGGACTCTCCCGTCTCCCCGAGAGGCATCTGCAGGTTCGAGCATCACCCGCCTGGCCCCTGAGCACATCCGTGGTACCGCGGATCTCAACGACGGATCTGGGCATTCAAGGCGTCAACGGCACTCGGCGTCATCGATTCGTTCCACGGCGTCGTCCCCGGTGCCGCCCGAGGAAGAACCAAGAGTCCAGCTTCGCCGGTTCAGGCGGTGAGGTCGACCCTGACGAACGCCGTCGCCCGGCTGGGAGGCCAGGCCCAAGGGTGGCGGGAAGCTGCGGCGGGGTTGCGGAGCCGCCGCACCTGAGCCGGGACTCCGGTCAGCGGCTCCCGAGCCCGCCGACCACCTGTCGTGTCTCGGCAGCCAGGAGGACGAAACGACACGTCTCCGAGGAAACACGGGGGTGACGGCTCCGAACGGATCGTGTAATGCTCGGCGAATGAGGGTGTCGTAGTCGTAGTCCGACAGCGCCGCTGGCCACTCCTTGTTCACATGC